>JABAOH010052108.1_pt6 | contig 43029 bp, 47 predicted proteins | sample 7062181 | NCBI WGS metagenome assembly JABAOH01 (sample SAMN14538630, study PRJNA623070) | marine sediment metagenome | biome: marine biome [ENVO:00000428]; feature: marine pelagic biome [ENVO:01000023]; material: deep marine sediment [ENVO:00002113]; isolation source: pool of 5 deep marine... | reverse complement strand
ACGTTGAAGGCACCCGCCGGGACCCCCGCTTCCTCGAGGACCCTTGCGAAGAGGAGCATGCTCAGGGGGGTGTCGCTGGCGGGCTTTAGGACGACGGAGTTCCCCGCCAGGAGGGCTGGGATCGCCTTAGCAGCCGCGATGAAGAGGGGGTAGTTGAAGGGGCAGATGGCGGCCACGATGCCTATGGGCACCCGCGCGACGATGGCCGCACGTCCCTTCGCATCCTTTGTCCATTCCCCCGGGATGAACTCCCCGAAGATCTCCCGGGACTCCTGGGCGGCTAGCTTGAGTCTGTCCGCCGTGGCGTCGACCTCGCCCTCCGCATCATGGGGCGGTTTCCCGGCCTCCGCCATCAGCACTCGGATGAAGTCGTCCCGGTGCTGCAGGAGGGTCTGGCGGGCCCTGTCGAGAAGGTCGACCCGATCCGTACCGGGGATTGCCTCCATCGCCCGATGACCTCCTACCGCTGCATCAATGGCTGCATCCGCGTCTGCAACGGGGGAGTCTGGCACCCGCGCAACGACGCTGTCGTCCACGGGCGTCTCAACGTCAAAGCTTCGCCCTCCGCTCGCTTCAAGCCAGAGGCCATTGATGAACATCCTGAACGACGGAACCTTGTCTACTACCTCGAACATGTCCCCGAAGAGAGGCGAGAGCTTTCCGAGCATGCGACCCCCGTTATCAATAGAAGGCGAGGTCATGAAGTTTGGCCTCGGGTGATCCGCGTCGTTGTCATCCACGCATGAAAGTGCCTATGGATGGATACGTCCACGTAATGTCAGAAGCCCCTGCCCATGCTGAGTCTTTGACCCGGGACGTCGGGGTTTATCGCTTTGGGAGCGAAAGCGGTCAATCAGAGGAAACTAGGCTCTGCGGGTAGAATCTAGGTTATAGCCCAGGGCAAGAATCAACTGAAAAGCATCTACTCATTTCACCTGGGCACTCATCTCACTCTACTTCTATGATGATAAAGCTCCGGCCTCAAACATGTCAGAACTGGCTCCTGCTCCCGCTCCTTTTGGATCATCCCAAGGTCAAGTTCGGCAATCAAAACCTCTTCCTCATTAGGCGAGGCCTCCGCAACTATGTCTCCCCGGGGGTCCACTGCCTTGCTTGACCCACAGTACCTGACACCCCCCTCTTGACCCACTCGGTTCACAGCCACCACAAATAGCTGATTGTCCTGAGCTCGGGCTCTAGTGCGTAGATTCAACAAGTACTCGTAGCCCATCGGTACGGCGGAGGGGATGAAGACGATCTTCGCCCCTAAAAGGGCTAACGTAGTGAACACTTGCGGAAAGGCATGCTCGAAACAGATAGAAACCCCGATCCTAACGCGGTCAAGCTCAAACACAGGTAACTCGTTCCCAGATATGAAGTACGGACGTTCCGAGGGATGAAGATGTGATTTCCTGTACTTCCCTATCAGTCTTCCGTCCTCATCGATGACAAAGGTTGTATCGTATAGATTCTCACTCTCATCTTTCTCCACTATGGTCCCCAGAATCGCGACGTTACATTCCCTCGCTTTTCGGCTAATGATGCTCGTGGTCTCACCGGGGATAGTTTCGGCCAGGTCGTGAAAGTCCTCTCCTAGCATATCCAAATTGTATCCCGTGGTAAAGAGTTCCGGAAAACATACGATATCAACATTGACCTTGTTCCTGAACTCCTCTAGAAAGCCCAGAGCTTTTGCCAGGTTTCTCTCCTTATCCTTTACCTGACACTCCATTTGAACGGCGCTGACTACGATCTTTTCATCGTCCATCATTGTTCGCCTTCTAACTTATCCGTCTGCTCCATTGGAGGCGCAATTCTCTCCTCTGTCTTTCCATCAAAAATCAGAATTCTGTCTTCGTCGGGTAAGAGCCAAACCTCTCCGCCGACTTGCGGCTCCAGAGCTGGACTCGCTATCGCCACGAGTGATATTTCACCCGTCGTTAGGTGAACTTCAAGCTCCTTCCCTACCAACTCAACGACCTCGACCCTAGCTCTGAACGCGTTCTTTTTGCCGCTCTCCGCGATCATAACGTGCTCAGGTCTTATGCCCATTACGACTCTGGGCGTTTCGACTCTTCTCATCACCTCTTCCCCGTCTAAAGGCTCATAAGTGAAGGTCCCGAAGTCAATTACAACAGTCCCATTCCTTTCTCCGATAGTGCCTTCGAGAAGGTTCATAGGTGGGCTTCCGATAAACCCGGCTACGAAGGTGTTCTTCGGACGATTGTAGACCTCATCCGGTGTGCCAACCTGCTGCAGGACGCCGTCTTTCAGAATAGCTATTCTGCTACCCATTGTCATTGCTTCTAGCTGGTCGTGGGTGACGTATATAGTAGTCACACCCAACTTCTGCTGCATCTTTTTCAACTCAGCCCTCATGTAAACCCGCAACTTGGCATCGAGGTTTGCGAGGGGCTCATCCATCAGAAAAACGTCGGGTTCCCTGACTATCGCCCTCCCTAAGGCTACCCTCTGCTTCTGACCACCACTGAGTTGCCCAGGTTTCCTATCTAGGAGGTGAGATATGTCCAAGAACTCGGCAGTCTCCTTAACCCTCTTTTCGATCTCTTGTTTGTCTACTCCTCTTGCTATCAACGGAAAGGCGATGTTCTTGAATACAGTCATATGCGGGTAGAGCGCATAGTCCTGAAAGACCATCGACACATTTCTCTCCTGGGGCTCCACGTGTATGTTGCGCTCCGGCGAGGTCATCAGATTTTCCCCCAACCATATCTCCCCAGTGTCTACCTTGATCAAGCCCGCAATGGCTAGGAGGACCGTTGTCTTCCCACATCCCGAAGGACCCAACAACACGAAGAATTCTCCTTCCGCTATCTCATAATCCACGTCCTTGGCGGCTATCGTTTTTCCGTATCTTTTCGTGAGACCCCTTATGCTTATCTCAACCATAGTGCGCCAACCCACCCCCGGTTAGCCTTTGATAGCCCCGGCCATGTATCCACGCATGATGTACTTACCCAGAACCAGATAAATAATCAATACTGGCAACAGCACTATGATCGCGCCCGCCATCTGCAGGTTCCACAGACCAGCATACGATCCCTTTAAGTTTGCCAGTGCTACGGTAGCTGGCAGTGCTTCAACCCCTCTGGCCAACACCAGGCCAAAGAGGAAATCGTTCCAGATAAACGTGAACGTCAAAGACGCTGCAACTATGAACGGGAGCTTGGAGAGTGGCAATACTACGTATCGATATGTTGCCCAAGGTCCAGCTCCATCCACCCTGGCCGATTTGATCAAGCTGTCCGGGATGTACTCATAGAAGACCCTGAAGATGGGGATGATGAATGGGATGCCGTATGCGGTATGGGCGAGAATGAGGGCCCACAAGGTGTTGTATATTCCCAGCTTAGACATGGTCTGGACAAGGGGCACTAGCACTGCCTGGTAAGGAACGAACAGTGCAAGGACCAATAGCAAGAACATCAGGGTGGACCCTCGAAATTCTAGCTTGGTCAAAGCATATGCGCCAAGGGAAGCGATCAAACACTGCAGAATCATTGCTACTGTTGCAAACGTGACGCTATTCAGGAGAGGTCTCTTGAGGTAGTCAAAGGCAGAGAGAAAGGGTGCAATCGTTGGAGAAGAGGGGAATTCAGCAGGCCTGCCAAGCGCCACCTCTTCCGATGTCTTGAGGGAAGTCGTGATGGCGGCCCACAATGGAAGAAGGAAAAAGACAGCGAAACCTATGATTACGGCATATAGGGCTACGCGCTTGAGGCTCGGAATTCTGATCGTCCTCATTCTTTCGGTTTCCTAAAGGTGAGATACAGATATGGGATCACTATAATCATGGCGAGTAGGAGCAGGACGTTGCCTATAGCAGCACCATAGGCAAATTTCGTGTACCCGAAGGCTTCCTTGTACATCATTAGGGATAGAACGTGGGTGGCATATCCCGCCGGCCCTCCTCCTGTCATTACGTAGATAAGATCGAACGTCTTGACTGCTATCACCGCGAGAAGGGTGAAGGCCAGGAAGGCGGGATACTTCAGCTGAGGAATGACGATGTGCCTATACAATTTGAAATTGGAAGCACCACTGACTCTAGCTGCAGCGATTTGAGATTCAGGAACGGACCTCATCCCCGCCAGAAAGATCAGCATCGTGTACCCTGCGAATTGCCATATGAGGGCGAGGATGACGTAATACATGGCCACGCCTGGATCCGTAATCCACCTACCTGCCAAGAACCCGAGCCCAGCCTGCCTAAGTATGCTGTTTATCACACCAACGCCGGGAGAGTACATCCATGCCCACACGGTCCCGGTGACGACGAACGAAAGGGCAAAAGGCAACAGGTAGATCGTTCTGAATGCGCCCTCTGCTCTCACCTTCAGGTCGAGCAGTACCGCCAAGAGAAGGCCAACAAGAAGAGAACCGGGAACAAATATTAAGAACAGCAACGAGACGTTTTTTAGAGAGATCCAGAAAACAGGGTCCTGGAATAGATCTGCGTAGTGTTTGAATCCTACAAGAGTATAGCTTGGAACGATGCCCTCCCAGTCCGAAAGTGATGCGATTACATTCCATCCTAGGGCAACGTAAACAAAGTATCCTACGAGTACCAAGGATGGCAAGACAAAGAGCAGGGGTATCGCTTTCCTCATGAGAGGAATGATACCCCTTCCTACCAAGTCTTGAATGACTGCGCTGCGTCTGCTATCGCGCTTGCCGCACTTGCTACATTACGATTATCCGCGAGTACCCCTAGCAGTTCCCAAACGTCGCCTGACGACTCCTCGGTTAACCCTCCCCAAATATCGGGGAGCAGGGTGTTGGTCGGTACCATTTCATCCATTACTTTCTTGGTGAAAGCGTCGTACGGAGTTGCTGGAGCATCGGTGCGCGGAGGTACAGAACCCTTTGCTGGGCAAAATGCATTCTCACCCTCCACCGAACCCACGACCCTTAACCAGTTTATGGCGTTCGCCTTGTGCTTTGCACCTCGAGGTAGCGGGAAGACGTCTGAATAGACGTTCAATACACCATCGTTTCCGGGGGCCTTGAACGCCCCATAATCGACGCCGTACGTCCAACCCTGGGCCTTGAAATACCCGTTCCCGATGTCACCGAGGAAGACCATGGCGGCGTCCCCTGCATACACTCTCCCGGCTGATTCGTCCCAGGTTATGGAGATGTCGAGCGGGTCGACAAAGTCCAGGAATCTGTTGACGATTTCCAACGCTGGCGTGAGTTCTGCTGCTGTGATTTGTCCGTTAAGGAACTTCACGAATAACTCCGGATTTTGTGCCAACGCGGGTATGAAAACCTCCTGTAGCGGCCATGGATGCGGACCGATTCCCAAAGCGAATGGGGTCACTCCCTCGTCCTTTAGCGTTTGACTCACGGTCCAGAGTTCCTCCCAAGTATTGACGTCATCGGGTACCGTAATTCCGTTGTCGTCAAAGATCTCCTTGTTGTACCACACCATGTTGTGGTACCCCATATTGATCGGAACGGCGTAATACTCATCATTGAATTTCACGAGGTCTTGGATACCCTGAGGGAAGACATCTATCCATCCCTCGTCCTCCCAAAGGGAGGTTATGGGTTCGAAGAGATCCTCCTCAACCCAGAGAGAGACACCACTCCCCCCGGCAGTCTGAAATGTGTCTGGAGCTTCTCCTGCGAGAACTAGAGTCTTGATGACCGTGCGGAATTCTATCCCGGCTCCACCGGCCACGGGACTCTCGATTATCACTGTATCAGGATATTTCTCGTTGAACACTGTCACAAGGCCATCCATAGCTTCTCTCTCCCCGCCTGCAGTCCACCAGTGATAAACTTCCAGCACATCGGCTTCTGCAGCAGGTCTGACGATCAGCCATGTTCCTACACCCACAACTGCTCCAGTGACAATGGCAGTGAGTATTATTGCGTAGACCGTTTTTGAAACACCACGTTTTTCTTCTGCCATATCTCTCCCCCACATCGGGTAGTTCCTGCTACATGCGGTATCGTCCGTAAGTAATTTTTGGCATCCTGCGGTGTTATCATGACAAGAGTTTCAGCCTCCACGGGTTGGAAGTCAGTTGTCTCGCCCAAGGTTTCGCCACGGTTCAGCATAAACGGGGAGAAGGTGGAGGGGGCAGGTCTATATAGCTGTGCCAACATCCAATGTCATGATCGAGAAACGGCCTCTCGGAGTCACCCTCCTGGGAAGTCTCGTCGTTCTGGCGGGTGTCGCCCTACTGGTCCTGAGCATCGCGAACCTGCTGGGTTATTACGGCGCCTATGCCCTCGAGCTGGCGCCCGATATCTCCCGGGAGTTCTTCCTCATTAGCTCGGGGTGGAACCTCGTGGTCGGGATTGCATTGTTGGCTTCGGGGAACGGACTCCTCGGTCTGAGGCCGTGGGCCTGGTGGCTCACCTTCTTGGTGGCCCTCCTGGCGGTGCTCCGCGCCCTCTTCGCATTCCTCAGCGGCGTGGCGGAGGCGGCCTTCAGTACTCTGCTCTCCTCCTTCGCGGGCCTCGCCCTGGGCCTTGTCATCCTTGGGTACATCTTCTCCGTCCGCCAGCACTTTCGTGCGGCGAGACCTCCGCCCCGGCCTATCCCGGAGGGACCGCCGCCATAGAGCCAGTCATCCGCTCCCCGGGCCTCGGTGTACTTGTGGGCTACATGTGAGACCTCCAAGCGGCGTGAACTATCCCTGTTACTCTCATGGTCAGGACGCCGCGGTCGTCCCCGTGAGAATCGCTCGAGCGTTTCCGAGTGGAATAGTGGGCTCAGCCGGATTCGAACCGGCGATCTTCGCCGTGTGAGGGCGACGTCATAACCGCTAGACCATGAGCCCCCATCTTGTAAGGATGGAGGAATTAAATCCCTTTTGATGCACGACATGTCTCAGCGGTAACCTTATTGGGAGACCTTTAGATGGCTACTTGAGAGTCATGACCAAGAACACGCCAAAGAAGTCCCCCACCTCAACGGTACGTGAGGCGCTTGCAGGCCAAGGCTATGCCCTCCATCTGTCGACGGAAAGGGAGGGCGATACCCTCATCGCGAAGCTGGAGCTTCTCAACTTGAAGGAAGATAGATCCCTTCTCAAGGTAGTGGGTTCGGGCCGGCTGGTAGACATCGACCTCACCCTGGGCCTCAGGGCCTCTGAAGAGGGGCTATGGGATCTCGTCCTTAGGCTCCTAGACTTCCTCAGCATGAGCAAAGAATGATCCTCCTGGAGGGCTCAACGGCACCTATTTATACATCGCCGAGGATTTCTTCCGCTGCCGGGATGGAAGCTTCTAACGTATTGGTTGTCCTGGAAGAGTCGGAGAGGTGGCGCTCCCGCAAGGCGAGGCTAGAGAAGGAACTCATCGAGCTCCGCCGAAGGCGGTGGACCCTCCGTGCCGAACTTGAGAAGGTCAAGAGGGAGCTAACGGCCATCGAGGAGGCCCTCTTCGAGCCGCCAGAGACTGCAACGGATACGTACGCCTTCCCTCCCTTCCAGCCAGGGAGATGAGCATGCCTCGGAAGGACCCGATCTGGGAGGATCACAGGACGTGGCTCCGCCTCAAGCGGGAGCTGGAAGGAAAGCTTGAGGAACTGGATCGGGAGGAGGCCACCCTGCTGGACGAACTCTCCCGGGTCGAGGAGCAAGTGGCCTACTACGGGTCCCTTACCAAGGAAATGAAGAGGACTCTGGACCCGCCGAAGCTCAACAAGCTCCTTCGCTCCTGGCGGAGGGCCTGAACTCCACCCTTTTATGCGGCGAGGCTCATGAGGGTGACCGTCGGCGGAGTCCCTATGGAGGCGAGGACGGTCTGGTTGGAGGGGGATGTCGTCAAGCTCATCGACCAGCGGCTGCTCCCCGGAGAGTTCAAGATATTCGAGGCAAGGGACTACAAGGCCGTCGGTCTCGCCATATCCGACATGGTGGTGCGAGGCGCCCCCGCCATAGGGGCCACCGCCGCTTACGGCATGGCCCAGGCCCAGCTCCAGGGAAGAGACCTGCAGGAGGTGGCCCGTTACCTGAGGTCTACCCGACCCACGGGTCACGACCTCTTCTACGCCACCGAGCTGATGCTCGAGGCAGCCCGGGAAGGCAAGGACCTGGTTAAGGTGGCGGAGGAGTACGCTGCGGACAGCGTCCGCCGGTGCCGCCAGATAGGAATCCACGGTCTGGAGGTGGTCCCGGAGGGTTCGAGGGTTTTGACCCACTGCAACGCCGGCGCTCTTGCCACGGTGGACTACGGCACGGCCCTAGCCCCCATCAGGGCGGCCAAGGAGAAGGGCCGCGGGGTTTTCGTGTTCGTGGACGAGACCAGGCCTCGTCTGCAGGGATCCAAGCTGACGGCCTGGGAGCTGGAGCAGGAGGGAATCGATCACGCCATCATTGCGGATAATGCAGCTGGCCTCCTGATGACTCGAGGCGAGGTCGACCTGGTGATAGTGGGGGCAGACAGGATCGCCGGCAATGGCGACGTTGCCAACAAGATTGGCACCTACGAGAAGGCCGTCCTCGCGAGGGAGAATGGTATACCCTTCTACGTGGCTGCGCCCGTGAGCACCTTCGACTTCTCGATCTCAAGCGGGAAGGAGATACCCATAGAGGAGCGGGGCGAGGATGAGGTCAAGGAGGTCGGCAAGGAGGTGATAGCGCCCCGGGGCAGCCGGGCCCGCAACCCTGCCTTCGACCTGACCCCCGCTAGATACGTCGCGGGATACATCACTGAGCTAGGCATCTTGAAACCGCAGGACCTCTCGCTTTTGAGGGCTGAGGCGAAGTCAAAGGGTAAGTAAGGGCCCCGCCTAGACCATGTGATTGTATGGTCCTCACCAGCAGCGTCGTCAGCCATGTGTGGTTCTTTGTCAAGGACTTGGACCGGGCCGTTCGGTTCTTTGGTGGCATCCTCGGCCTCAGGTTGTTAGAGGCCAGGAGCGGGGCCGCCAGGTTTGATGGCGGGAACCTGACCATTGGGCTGTATGAGGTCGAAGAGATGGCGGGCAGCCCTCCGATTGTGACCTTCAGGATGGACCAGGGTATCGAGAAGTTCCACCGCTACCTGAGGAGCAAGGGCGTGCAGTCGAAGGTCACGGACATGGACTTCATCGGGAAGGTCCTGTCCCTGGAGGACCCGGAGGGGCAGGTCCTGTGGGTTCACCAGCCGGGGTCGGGAGGCTCGGACTGAGGGCCAGCGGCCGCCATCCTCCTACAGGTCTCAGTGAACATCCATCCATCTAGCCCCTGGAGAGGACAGCTTATATTGAGCCCCTCCTATCCCGAAGCGTGCTTCTGCTCTCCACATGGTTTGGGGCATTTCTGCTGGAGGACGGAGAGGTGGTTAAGTCGACCCTCTTCCCCAAGGATCCCCAGATCCTTGCTCGGAACATGATGTCGACGGAGGACAGAAAGGTGCTGAAGGAGGAGCGGAGGCTCGTGGCAGGCTTGGAAGATTTCCTCGTGACGGAGAGGCGCCTTGAGTCCCTAGGTGGAGCCTTCACTCCTGAGTCGCCCCCCTTTCTCAAGGCGGAGGACTTCGGCTTCGGCTCTGACCTCCTGCGAGAGACGATGATTGCCCTTGGGAAGCTCAGGATGCGGAGGGCCGTGCATCCTTCGGACCACATCATACAGGCTGTGAGGTCCCTGGACGACCTGACACACTGGGCAAACATCTTGACGGAGAGGCTGAGGGATTGGTACTCCCTCCATTTTCCTGAGCTCGCCCGCATGGTGGAGCCAAAGGAGTTTCTAGAGATGGTGGCGGAATACGGTAGGAGGGAAGAGATGCCCGTGGAGTCCGCCGAGTCGGTGGGAGGCGATATGGACGAGGAGGATGTCAGGGCAGTTCGGGGCCTGGCGGACCAAATCCGAGATGTCCACCGTCGCCGATCCTCCCTCGAGGCGTACATAGAGGGGAAGATGGAGAGTCTAGCCCCTAACGTAGCTCACCTGGCCGGACCTATCATCGGGGCGCGGTTACTCTCCCTCGCAGGTGGCCGGGGAGAACTGGCCAGGATGCCCGCCAGCACCATACAGCTTCTCGGGGCTGAGAAGGCTCTCTTCAGGCACCTTAGGAAGGGGACCAAGCCTCCCAAGCACGGCGTCCTCTTCCAACATCCATGGGTCCACAAGGCGCCCTACTGGCAGAGAGGCGCCATCGCCAGGGGCTTAGCAGCGAAGATCGCCATCGCCGCTCGAGCTGACGCCTACACCGGGCGCTTTGTAGGAGATGATCTGAGGTCGGAGGTGGAGGCCATGATCAAGGAGGTCAGGAAGACCCGGGAAAGGCCCCCTGAGAGGCGCCAGCGAAAGAGGAGCGGATCCGGGCGACGAGGTCGATAGTTAGGGTCTTAACCCACGATGTCCTAGCGGCCCCTATGACCACCAAGCCTGTTGAGGTTACGGACACTGAACTGGAGAAGCTGGTTAAGCAGGAGAGCGTAGTGGTGGTGGATTTCTGGGCCCCGTGGTGTCAGCCCTGCAAGGTCATTTCCCCGCTGGTAGAGGAGCTGGCGGGGGAGTACCACGATGGAGCTGCCTTCGCGAAGCTCAACATAGACGACAATCCGAAATCGCCGGTGAAGTACAGCATCATGGGGGTCCCGACACTCCTGTTCTTCAAGAATGGAGAGCTTGTTGACAGGATTGTCGGCGTGGTTCCTCGCTCCAAGATAGAGTCTGTTTTGACAGGTATGATCTAAGTTCGGCGTCCTGGACTTGTGGGCGTCTAATCAGTTACGCCCATTGAGGCTATGCTGCTCGGCACACAAACTTTCTTCTACATAGAGGTGCATCGGGCCGGCGGAGGCAGGGGATGGAACACTACGTCATTGTTTGGATTGCCTTCGCCATAATACACGCCTTGCCATGGGTCTTTGGGTACATCCTAATACGCCGAATTCCGGAGGGGTTGTGATGGGGCTCCTGGAGGACATTCGCTGGCCCTTCGTTATCGCCTTCATCGCCTACCTGATCGTCATCTTCTTCATCGCCCACCGGGTGGCCACCCGCGTCCGGACCTACCTGGAGCTTTCCGTCGGGGGCAGGGTGGTCTCCTATCTGGCCTTCGCCTTCCTGATTTCCGGCACCTTCATCAGCACCGTCTCCTTCTTCGGCGGAATCGGCACCTCTTACGAGCACGGCTACGCTTCCGTCATTGGCTGGGCCCTGGCATGGATGGTCGCCCTGATAATGGCCCTCTTCATCGGCTTCCGGCTAAGGAGGCCCGCAGCGCCCCCCTTCACCCTTCCGGAGGCCATGAAGACGCGTTTCGAGCTGGGGAAGAGACGAAGTCCCTTACAGTTCATCGCTGCGTTCTGGGGCCTCATTTTCGTGGGGCTTTTCAACATGCTCCAGATCAAGGGGTTCGGCCTCGCCATGGAGGTGGTGACGGGGTTTCCGATCCAGATCGCGATGGCCATCTACGCCTTCATCGTCATCTACATCGGCCTGGGGGGCTACCTCTCCGTCATCCGGACCAACATCGTCCATCAGTTCGTCATCATGGTGGGGGTGTGGGCGACGGTGCTCTTCGTCCTAGCCCTTCCACAGATCGGCGGCCTCGGGGGTCTCCACGCACAAGCGGCCACGATTGAGGGAAGCGTCCATGAGGCCTCACCGTACACCCTAGCCGCGGGCGGCCTCCTGGGCCTCACCGGAGCGTTCGCCGCTATCTTCCTGCTGAACACGATGATCGCCAACATGCTGGCCTGGTCCGCCCCCTTCTGGCCCTCCGTCCTTCTGGGTTCAAAGTCCGTGAGGGAGATGATTAAGGGCGGAATGCTTGCCTCCCTTCTGGTCGCCATCACCTGGATCGCGATACCCCTCATCGGCATCGCCACGCGGGTCCTCGAGCCCACCCTGCCAGCGACGGGCAGGTACGACCCCGACCTGGCCTTCCCGCTCCTCATCGTCAATCACCTGCCCCAGGAGATCGGCATCGTGGCGCTCCTCGGCGGCTTCGCGGCCGCCATCTCGACGTCCACCGCCCTCCTTCTCTACGCGTCCCTCTTCCTGGTGAACGACATGATGGGGGCCGTCCGCCCGGAGATGACGAAGGAGTCCATGTTCAAGTGGAGTCGCATTTTCATCATCGTAATCGGCCTCCTCACCCTGGGCGTTGCCATCGTCTTTCCGCCCGGCTCCCTCCTCATCGGGGCTCAGCTGGCCTTCGCCATCAGCGCCTCGGCCCTGGCCATCCCCATCGCCCTGGGCATGTACTGGAAGCGGATGACGCGGGCGGCTGCCTACGCATGCCTCATCATCCCCCCCATCGTATTCCTCTTCGCCCTGGTCCAGCTGCTCCAGAGGGGCGCAGACTATCCGCTCCTGCTCCCGCCCATCGCCTTGGCCCTCGTCGTGGCCATTATCCTGGCGGTGGTGGTAAGCCTCGTCACGAAGCCTGCGCCAGAGGAGTCAACGAAGCCCTTCTGGGAGTGGGGCGGGGCCTAGAATCTCTGGATTCCCTCCGTCCTACTCCCGCAGCTCCCTTCGGAGTACCTTCCCTACCAGGGTGGTAGGCAGCTCCTCCCGGATCTCTAGGTACTTGGGCACCTTATGCTTCGCCAGCCTCTGCTCACACTGCTGAAGGAGTTCCGTCTCCGTCACCTTTCCACGGTACTCCTTACGCAGGACCACGAAGGCCTTGGGCACCTCTCCGTGGAACTCGTCAGGCACACCGATGACGGCGGCCAGCTCCACGGCCTCGTGCTCGAAGAGAACTTCCTCGATATCCCGAGGATAGACGTTGAACCCGCCCACGATTATCATGTCCTTCTTCCGGTCTACGATGTAGAAATAGCCGTCCTCATCCACTTTGGCGATGTCCCCGGTGTAGAACCAACCGTCCCGAAGGACCTGTCTTGTCTCCTCTTCTTGGTTCCAGTAACCCTTCATGACCTGGGGTCCGCGGATGGCGAGTTCGCCGACCTCCCCTGGCTGTAGCTCCTTCCTACCCGTCTCCAAGTCGAAGATTTTGGCGTCAGTATCGGCCACGGGGATGCCGATGGAGCCGAAGCGGACCTTGGACCAGTCGTCCATGGGGTTGGCGTGGGTCACGGGGCTCGTTTCCGTCAGCCCATAACCCTCCACGATCATGGCCCCCGTGACCTCCTGCCACTTCTTGGCCACTTCCACGGGCAGGGGAGCCGCCCCGGAGACGCAGTACTGGACGGACTTCAGGCTGTACTTCTTCAGGTCGGGATGGGACAGGAGGGCCACGTAGATGGTGGGCACCCCAGGGAAGTGGGTAGGCCGTTGGCGCTCGATGGCCTCCAGCACCTCGTCCTTCCCGAACTTGGGGAGGAGGACGATGGTCGCTCCCAGGTATACAGGGGTGTGGAGGCAGACCGTCAACCCGTAGCTGTGGAAGAACGGGAGAACCGCTAGGACGACGCCTCCCCTCTCCATGTAGCTGATGCTGCCTGTCTGGATCGCGTTGGCCACCAGGTTCAGATGGGTGAGCATCACGCCCTTGGGGGTCCCCGTCGTTCCCCCGGTGTAGAGGAGAACGGCCAGGTCCTCCTGTGGTTCGATATCCACTTCTGGCGGAGCTCCCTTGGCTTTGGCCAGTAGCTTCTGAAAGCGGAGGGTTTGAGGGAAGGACCTCGGTTCGATTCCCCGGGACCGGGCGAACATGCCGTAGAGGGTGGGGAGGTAGTCCACCATGCTGGTCAGCACGACCTGCTCCAAGGGTGTATCCTTACGGACATTGTGGACGGGTTCGTAAACCATATCTAGGGCGACCATGACCCGGGCGCCGCAGTCCTCGAGCTGATTCTGGACCTCATGCTCCTTGTAGGTGGGATTGAAGGGGACGACGATGCCCCCGGCCTTTAGGATGCCAAAGTGGGAGATGACATGCTGCGGGCAGTTGGGAAGGAATAAGGCTACACGGTCCCCCTTCTCAACGCCGAGGCCTCTGAGGGTGAGGGCCATCTTGTCCGATAGGCTGTCCAGCTCGCCGTAGGTTATGGGGTTGTTGAAGAAGATCGTGGCCGTCTTGCGGGGGGTTCGGGCAGCGGTATCTGTCAAGAACTGGAAGAGGGGAATCTCGGGGTACTCGAGGGTCGTGGGCACGCCTCTAGGCCACGCCTTCATCCATGGCCTCTCCTCCAGTTTTTCCAGGTCGAATCCTCCCTTACGTCGAATTGCCCCTACGGATATTAAATGATTGCCGGAATGGGACGGGTCCAAGGGCAGCGAATGTGAGTTCATTTCCCGAGGCCACCATGGAAAACTTTATAGCTGCCATACTCTATGACTCCATTGTGGATACACCAGAATGGAGTTATGGCGTATGACTGAGATAAGGACGGCAATCCCGGACGAGATAGACAGGTACCTAGACTCCTTGGTTAGGACGGGACCCTTCGCTAGCAAGGCAGAACTCGTGCGAGCCGCTTTAGTGGCCTTCGCCGGAGTGGCGGGGCCCATAGCTTCCGGTTTCGATCGAGAGAACATGATGGCCCCTGATGGCAGAATCTACCAACTGGAGTATGCAAGGGAAGGGACCATGAGGGGTGGCCCTGGGGTTGGTGTGACCTTCGATGGCGGAGTCGTTCTCATGAGCACTCTGCCATCATCTCCCCTCGTGCGGAGGGTGGAGAAGATCAGGCGTGTGGGAAACAGCATAGCCCTTCTCTCCTCTGGCATCTTATCTGACGCCCACATACTCGGACACAGCCTCCGGCAGAGGAGCCCCAACACCACGGATGAGTTGGTGGATCATCTGGTCCAGGTCTACTGGGACCACGCTGTCAACAGGACGAAGCGCGCTCTCTGTGCCAGCTTGTTGGTTGCCAGCGCCCTTGACGGGGACGTGATGCTGCTGGAGTTCGACCCGAGTGGTGCCTGGGCTGAGGTGGATGCAGGAGCCATAGGGGAGGATGCGAAGAGACGGAAGGAGTTTCTCGAGAAGAGGTACCGACAGGGCTCCGCCGCTGAAGCGGAGGAACTTGCCCTTGAGTGCCTCGGAAGGCCAGCGGTCTACGAGGCCGTTCGGCTGCCTCCATAGGTACTTTCCAGCTTGACCAAAAGCTTATCCTGCGTGGCCGGTCTCAGGGCCGCTCATCATGGCATCGGCGCCCGAAGACCCACAGATCAGTGTCCGTCCTTTCTCTGTTCTAAGGCAGGCCGTCAACCGCAATGTCCTCCTCCTGATTATGGGCGGAGCCCTGGTGAATGTCCCCATTGGTTTTACGTCGGTCGCCATCCCGGTCTACCTGGAGCGTCTTCCGGGGATCCCTACCGAACTCGTAGGTCTCTTCATCACGACGATGGGGGTTGTGGCTGTCGTCTTCATCGTTCCGTTGGGTATCATAGCCGACCGCTTCGGGCGACGCATGATCATCGGCTTGGGAGGCGTCTTTGCGGCCCTTGCGATTCTGCTGCTCGCATTTCTAGACACTCTGGAGGGACTGCTAGCCGTTGCCGCTGTCTTCGGTCTCGCGGAGGCTCTCTACTTCTCCACATGGAACGCACTACTCGCGGACGCCAGCTCTGCGGAGACCAGAAACGTAGTCTTCAGTCTGAGTTTCTTCGCCACCGCGGTGGCCTTCGCCGCCGGGACCCTAATCGCGGTGCTGGCCGACCGAGCTTTTCAGGGCGGCGCGTCTGCCCAGGGAGCCTACCAGCCCATCTTTCTTCTCGTGGGGATCTCGATTCTCGCAGCCCCGGTCCTGATCCTCTTCCTCCAACTACCCAGTAGAAGTCCATCGACTTCCCAAGGCTTCCTTCCGAGGCGCTCCCTTGAGATCATCGCGAAGTTTTTCGTCGCGAACATACTGATCGGCTTCGGCGCCGGGATAATCATTCCCTTGTTCTCCCTCTGGTTCCTCCTGCAGTTCGGAGTTGGTGAGGCCTATACCGGACCCCTTTTTGCGGTCTCGAGCGTCGTCAACGCCTTTGCCTTTCTGATGGCACCCAGACTGGCAGCGAGGGCTGGCATGATCCGTTCAGTTGTGGCGGCCCAGGTAGTTGCTACCATACTCCTTTTCGCCATGCCCTTCACGGTAGCCCTTGGTGGTCTTGCGCTAATGACCGTCTCGGCGCTATACGTGGCCAGGAACGCTCTCATGAACATGGTGTGGCCCGTGATGTCCTCATTTCTGATGGGGGCCGTACATCCTGATGAAAGGTCGGCGGCCAGCGCCGTGACGGGGGCGTCCTTCCGGTTGCCCTTCGCCATGAGCGCGACCCTGGGTTCCTACCTCCTCACCGTTGACCTCTCTCTCCCCTTCTTCCTGACGACCCTGCTATATGCCCTGGGAACGACCGCCTTTTGGCTCTTCTTTCGGGAGTACGATGCCAGGCGGGCCAAGGAAGGCGCCGCCGCCAGGGCTGCCGATGTCGCGCGACCAAAATGAGGGCAGAGATCCGAGACAGCCACTTCCGATGTTGTGAGAACTGCCCCGCTAACGACGATGCGGTGTAGGCATGAGAAAGGGGCATATGGGTGAGGCTCCTGTATGGGGGAAGGCCATGCCACCACCAGAGAAGGTCCAGCATCCCGGGCAGAGATGGGTCAGCTCCACTATCCCATTCAAGCTAGCCGATGGCGCCAGCGGTCCAGCCATCCCGCTTTACGCTCACACCGTGGGCCTCTCGCTATCGCAGATAGGCTTCATGGAGGCAGCCTTCTCCCTTGCCTCCATTGTCGGCGGCTTTGTGTGGGGCAGGGCGTCCGACGAGCTGAGAAAACGCAAAGCCTTCCTCCTCCTAGGCTTTGGCGGCAGCGCCCTCGTCCTGATGCTCTTTACCTTCGCGACCACGGCTTTCGAACTTACGATTCTTCGAGCCCTTTACGGTTTGTTCGTCGCAGCCTTCGTGTCCATCTCAGGCGCCCTCCTAATCGAAAGATCGCGGAAGGAGAGGTTCGGGGAGGATATGGGTTACATGAACATGGTGGGGGGATACGCCTTTATCGTGGGCATGGCCTCGGGAGCGGCGACCCTCGCCTTCTTAGGGGTGAGGGATCTCCTGCTTCTGGCAGCCTTCCTCATGATGGGCTCGCTTCTCGCTTCCCTGTACCTGATCGAGGAGCCTGATGCCCTCCTCCGTCGGCAGGATATTCACCGCCTTCTGGCGGGCCACGTCATTCCTGCCTTGAACGCCTTCGTCCAGCGTCGCCTGTTCAACCCGAGCACCCTGATCCAGAGGCCGAAGCTCACTCCCATCCGCCGCAGAACCCTAGGATACCTGTTGGCGCTCTTCGTTGCCATGCTAGGTGGCGTTGCCACCTTCGCTCTTTTCCCGATCCTTCTTCTGCAGCTATACAACGCCAGCTTCACAGAGGTCATCCTCGTTATCCTTGGCGGCTCCCTAATGTCAGCGATCTTCTACCGTCCAGTAGGGAGGATGGCCGATCGCATTGGCTTCCGACGGACTCTCACTTTGGGGCTAGGCCTGCGCGCCTTCGTCTTTGTGCTGATGGTCCTCTCCTTGATTCTCCTGCCGACACTCCTCGTCATAGCAGGCATCAACCTCCTCGCGGGGGTTACCTGGGCGTTCATCATGACTTCCGGCCCATCGGCCCTCTTTCGGGCTATGGAGGTGAAGCGCCGTGGCGAGATGATGGGTTACTACAACATGTTCATGGCTTTGGGTTCCACCGCAGGCGCCGCCGCTGGAGGGGTCATCGCTCTCCAATTGGGCTTCCCCTCCTTAATGACCTTCTCGGCCTTCGCCACGGGCCTCTCTGCACTGATCATCTGGAGGCTGAATTTCGGCTAGGAGATCGTGGCGGCCTATTCCGGGGGCCATTGCTGAGGCTGGGGCCGCTCCACCTCCCGCCTCAGGACCTCCATGAACTGCTTCTGCCGTATCTTATCGTAGCCAATGTAGAAGAGAAGGAGCCCTATGATCACGGTAGCAATGGATCCGCTGAGGAAGAAGGCCCGGCGGACCTCATCTCCCAAGGTCACTGTGAAGAGTGCTGTGGAGATCTCCGGGAGTGCCATCAGGATGACCGCCAGCGCCCCACCTATCGAGAACAGGAACCCCAGCATCGTGATGAAGAGGCCTGTCTTGAAGCTGATACGGGCCCGGAGCTCCTTCATGGAGATCAACCTGGTCTTCTTCCATGCCAAGATAAACGTTTGGGGGTGGTTATCGACATCGAGTTAGGCACGTCCACCGCTCCCGCCACTGAGAAGCCTTATATCGAGCCCTCCTTTGTCATTGAGATACCCATGGCTTGGGAACAGGCAGAGGTCCGGAGTCTGAAGCCGAATCGATACGTGATGATCGGGGAGGAGCCCTGCAGAATCATCAGCATGACGACTAGTAAGCCAGGGAAGCATGGGGAGGCCAAGGCACGAATAGAGGCCTTTGGCCTCTTCGATGGCCAGAAGAGGAGCATAGTGCACCCCGTCACTCACAAGGTCAGGGTTCCCATCATCGATCGACGGAAGGCGCAGGTCCTGAACCTGATCGGACAGGAGGCGCAGCTCATGGACCTGGAGACCTACGAGACCTTTGAACTCTCCATCCCGGAGGACTTGGACCAGAAGCTCGAACCGGGAAGGGATGTCTACTACTTGGTGGCCATGGGCAGGCGGAAGCTCACGAGGCCCTAATATCCATGGCCATCCATAACCTCCTCTTCGCGGACGCCTCGGCGGAGGTCGAAGCGTGCCCCGTCGTCCTCTTTGGAGTGCCCTACGATGGGACTTCAACTTACAGAAGCGGCTCCCGCTTCGCTCCCAACGCCATGCGGGAAGCATCCTATAACTTCGAGACCTACCACCCGGACAAGGGTGTGGACCTGAGGGACGCTCGCTACTGCGACCTTGGAAACCTGGGGGAGTTTGGCACGTCTGCCTCAATGGTCCAGCAAGTGGAATCCTTCGCGAGGGAGCAGGTGTCCAAGGGCAGGACAACGGTCATGCTGGGTGGGGAGCACTCCATCACCGCACCCTGTGTGAGGGCCCACGGCGAACCGGCCTGCGTCATTCTCGATGCCCACATGGACTTTCGGGACTCCTACCTGGATGACAGAAACAGCCACGCCTGTGTCACTAGGAGAGTGACGGAGCACCTGGGAAGAGATCACGTCTTGGTAGTAGGCGTCCGCTCCTATTCCAGCGAGGAGGCGGAGGCGGCAGGGGCGGCACGGCTGCAGTACATCACCTCCCTAGACATCCTGGAAGGCGGCCTAGGGGAGGTTCTAAGGGCCCTCGAGGAACTCCCGGAGAAGGTATACTTGAGTCTCGACATGGACGTTATAGACCCTGCCTACGCCCCCGCAGTAGGCAACCCTGAGCCCTTTGGGCTGACGCCCCTCCACGTGAAGCAAATCATACAGGCTCTTGGCGGCCGGATTGTGGGCTTCGACGTGACCGAGGTGAGTCCACCGTGGGACAAGGGGAACACCGCCGCCTTGGCGACCCGCCTCGTCCGTGAGGTGCTAGCCGCCCTACATCAGGCAGGGAAGGCCTAGCCATACCCGGGAATCTGTTTCTTCTTGGAGAAGAGCTGCTCGAGGTCGTACCTCTTGATCTCGCCCTGAAGCCGCTCCTGAAGAAGCCTCTTCCTACTTCGAAGACCCTCAATATCCACGTTGCTGTCTCGGACCGATTTTCGGAGCGCCTCCAACTCGGCGGCGATGGAGGGGTCGATCTCTATGCCAGCCATGACCAGAATGGAGATGCTGTTCATCATGATGTCTAGCTCGAGCCCCATCCTCTCGCGCGTCCCGCTCCTCACGATGCTCTCATTTACTTTGTCCAAGAACTCCTTGTGGCCCTGCAGCATCTCAAGGATCCTTTGAACTCTTTCGCCCATGGCCAGGAGATAGTCCTCCAGCCGGAGGATAGAGTCGTCGATATCCTCAAGGCTTCCACGCTCGCCGACCTCGGACGAGGGCTCAATGCCCAGCGCCGCCATGAGGACCTCTTCCCTCTGGTGTCGGATGTCCATGTCTCCCGCGAAGCTCGTCAAGAGGTCCCCCTGCTCCTTCAGCTGGACGGTGAGCTTCCCGATGCGCTCCTCCAGCCTCTTGACATCTCTCTCCAGGGAGTAGATTTTTTCCCTCAGATCCTCCTGTGCCACGCGGAAAGATGGTTCGAGACACGTTATGAATGTTCTTCCACGAGTATCGAAAGTGAGAGTTGGAAGCAAGATATAAATACCTGTAATGGAGTTACATGGAACGATGAACAGCAGTGACGAAGAGCCGAAGGAGGGGGATGAGGGCGAGGAGGACAAGGTAGGGGAGACTGAGGTTGAGGGGGAGAGGACCATCTCCCTCGAGAAGCTCAGGGAGACCATCCGTCAGATCGTAGACGATGCCATCAAGGATGCCTTGGAACTTCGGGGGAGGAGCCGTGCCGTGAGAATGACCATGGCCCAGGACATGGCGCGCCTCGGTAGGGAGATTCGAAGGGCTGTGGAAGGCGCCGTACACGGCGCCAGCAAGAGCGTGTATGCCCTGGATCTACAGAGCCTGAAAAAGGGGCTTGCAGGGAGGACCAACACGGTGATGACCAGGCTCAGGAACGAGGATGTTAAGAGAATGGATATCCTGGTGGAGTCCGGGCTCTTCGATAGCCGGTCGGCGTGCGCGGCCTACCTGATTCACGCAGGCTTGGAGGCCAGGGGCGACCTCGTAGAGAAGGTCCAGGACACGGCCAAGAGGATCGGGGACTTGAAGGAACAGCTCAAGCAGGAGCTCTCGGGGGAGGGACCCGAGACCTAGCCCGCGGTCACAAGTGCCCACTTAGTTTTAAAAGAAGGGAACGACTAACACGAGTTAGGTCAACATCCATGAAGGACGTCATCATCAAAGTCGAGGCACTGTCCAAGACCTTCATCAGCAAGGACAGGAAGGGCTTTCGCGCTAAGAAGAGGGAGGTTCCAGCCCTCAAGGACGTTGACCTGGAGATATACGACGGCGAGGTCTTTGGCCTGCTCGGCCCCAACGGAGCTGGCAAGACGACCCTAATCAAGTGTCTAACCACCCTCCTCATACCTACCAGCGGAACGGCATGGGTGAATGGCTACAGCATCCTGGCAAACGACAATCTTGTGAGAGCCTCCATAGGCTGCATGCTCATGGGGGAGCGTGGCCTGTACTGGAAGCTGACCGGAAGGGAGAATCTCGACTACTTCGGTGCCCTGTATCACGTTCCCAAGCCCGTTCGACGCAAGAGGATCGAGGATCTGTCAAGCCTCCTGGACCTGGGCGAGTTTCTGGACCGGACCGTGGAGACCTATTCCTCCGGACAGAAGATGCTGCTCGCCTTCGCCAAGGCCCTGATAAACGATGCTCCCATCCTCTTCCTCGACGAGCCTACGGTGACCATGGATGTCCCCACCGCCAGGAAGCTTCGAGGAATCGTCAGGGGATTGAACGAGGACGGCCACACCATCTTCTACACCACCCACCTGATGCAGGAGGCGGAGGAGCTCTGTGATAGGGTCGCCATCATCGATCGTGGAGAGGTCATAGACATGGGAACCCCCGCCGATCTTAAGTCCTCCCTGGTTACGGAGGAGGTCATTACCCTGGAGGGTGTGATTCAGGAGGAGGTCATCAGGAAACTGAGGGGGTTACCGGGAATAAGGGCCGCCACCGTGAAGGACGAGTCTGAGGGGAGGACGACGCTGGCTGTCATTTGCGACAACAGCCGCCTGCTCCTTCCCAAGATCATCGAAACGGTCGTGAGCAACGGCTCCACGGTGGACTTCATAAAGCCCCACGAGGTCACCCTGGAGGACGTCTTCATCGCCAAAACGGGCAGGTCCCTGAGCGTGGATACGAGTGTCGTGGCCAAGCGGGAGGAGTGAGGCTGGAGAGCAGGGCGCTGGGCCTCTCCCACATGTCCCGCCGCTCCAACCTGAACATCATCTCCACGGTCCTGAAGGCAAGGTTTCTGATAATCTCCCGCTACAGGGGATCCCTCTTCCTGGAGAGTCTCCTGCCGCTGGTCTTCGCCGCCATGCCGATCCTCATCGGTGTGGCCGTGGCGGGCGGGGACGCCGCTGCTTCGGAGAACTTCCTGGTGAATGTGGGAACCGCGGACTACAAGCTCTTCATGCTTCTCGGAGCCAGCGTGTTCATCGTCGTCTCCATCATGCTGTGGATCGTCGGCTTCTGGATCCGCAGGGAGATGGAGATGGGAACCCTGGAGTCCATCTATCTCGCGCCGGCAAAGCGGATTCACGTGGTATCCGGCATCGCAAGCTACGCCTTCATCCGCAGCGCCATCGCCTTCGTTGCCGCCCTGGCCTTGGGCTCACTGGTCTTCCAAGTGAATCCTTTCCGGGGTGAAGTCTACGCCGCTGCCGTCTTCCTGTTTTTGGGTCTGCTGCCTCTCTGGGGCCTCGCCTTCCTGTTCGGTGCTCTCATCCTCAAGATCAAGGAGGCAAACAGCGTCGTCAACAGCCTTCAGTGGGTGGTCTCCTTCCTGATGGGCGTCTTCTTCCCCATCGCCGCCTTCCCTCCCTTGCTGCGGTACGTGGCCCTGACCTTCCCACCGACGTGGATGAACCAGGGGGTTAGGGCCTCGCTGTTGGAACTCTCCTACTTCTTCGGCACCTGGTACTTCCACATGGCGGTGATGTGGGTCTTCGCCGCCGTGATTCCCCTCCTGGGCTACTCCATCTTCATGGCGACGGAGAGGAGGCTGAAGAGAAAGGAGGGGGTGGGCCAGTATTGATGGCGACTAAGGGCTTCGGCCTGGCACGACGCGGTTTCCGCCAGTCTATCTGGACTTTCTGGGACATGTCCAAGAAGACCATTGTCGAGTTCTCCCGCTATCCCGTCGCCTTCGTGGCCCTCTTCGTCCAGATTTTCCTCATCATCCTGATGTTCATGTTCGCCGCCCTCCTCTTCACCAGCCCGGGGTCGGCCCTGGAGGAAGGCGCGCAGTTCGCCGGGATCATGGTGTACGGACTCATCGTCAACCTCTTCCTCAGCTTCACCCTCTGGGAGGTGGGCTTTTCCATTCGAGAGGAGCAGTTTCGTGGAACCCTGGAGTCCCTCTACCTCTCGCCCGCCAGCAAGTTCGGAAACCTCGTTTCGCGGATTTTTGCCATCCTGTCCTGGACGGCCGCGATGTCCGTCATGGCCGTCCTGGTGGTGGGTCTCATGTTTGGGGGCCTACCCGCGGAGAACATCTTCCTTGCATTGGGGGTCCTGGGGTTGACCATCTCAGGCCTCCTTGGCATCGGATTCCTCTTTGCTGCCGTCACGATCCGGCTGAAGGAGAGCGCCCAGTTCCTGGTCAGCTTCCTGCAGTTTTTCTTCATGATCTTCAGCGCCATGTTCTTTCCGTTCTACGTCCTACCATCCTTCCTGGTGGACTACGTGAGCAGGTGGTTGCCCGTAAGCTACTCCGTCGATGCCTTTAGGTCGCTCCTCATCGGCCTACCGGACGGGTTTCCAGAGCTCCTTCCCCTGGGCCAGGAGCTCATCATTGTGACTCTCTTCGGAGTGATCTCACCTCCGGCGGGCTACCTGGTCTACAGGTGGATCGAGAGGAAGGCCAAGGCCGCAGGGACCCTGGGCGAGTACTGAGGTAGGGTGAGATCTGTCCCTCATCCGCAGTCCGATTGAAGCGGGTATGTAGGGATGCGCCCACAGGGCACGAGGGCGCATATTGAAGTCCCGCCGCGCGAATGGCTGGTGGCGACATCCCTATGAGGGTTGAGGAGGTCACGGCCTCGAGCAAGGACTTCATGGACTACCTAGCCATCGACAAGGTCGGGAACGCGTTTGCCCTGTACGATCTCAAGGAGGAGGCGGACAGGGTTCAGTGCTGGGCGGCGAGGGAAAGTGGATCGTACCGAGGGTACCTCCTCTTGTGGTACCGAAAGAGGTATCCGAACGCTATCCTGCGGGGCACGGGGGATGCGGCGGGTTCGCTGCTCTCGAAGGCGCCGATGGATGGGATCACTTTCCTGGCCGAACCACACCTCGCCCGCTGTCTGAGGGAATCCCGGGAGGTCCGAGCTGGGCTGTTGATGGACATGATGTGGGTCGACCGAAAGACAGCGCGTCCTGTTCGCGGGAAAAGGGCCAGACGGCTCACAGCGGCGGATGGCCCCTCCGTAGCCACGCTCTTTGAGGAGGCGGATCTCGGAGCGTACAGGGACTGGGCGGCCTGGATCGATCAGGGGATCGCCTATGGCGCGTTCGAGGGCAGGCGCCTGGTCGCTGTGGGGGGCACCCATGTCCAGTCAGAGGATATCTGTCTCGTTGGCGGCGTTTACACGGCGAAGAACTACAGAAGAAGGGGATATGCGGCCGAAGTGAACTCAGCGATCATGCAGGAGGCATTGTGGCGGGTTCCCCAGGTCTCCCTCATGGTGGTCTCTGCCAACCGACCCGCCGTCCGCCTATACGAGAAGCTAGGCTACCGAAAGGTCGGCGAGTGGGCCTGGATGGATGTTGGAACGGGACGATTGCCCCTCATGTGAACCTGGCTCATTAGGTTTCTCTGGAGGACACCAGCAGGGGGCGAGGCCCCACATTGAGAAAGACCCTTATAGCCAGGACAGCCTACTAATGGAGGGTTCGAGATGCCGAGCGAATGGAAGGGGCCCCTGAAGAAGCTGGACGCGTACCGCTACGAGATTCCCAAGTCCTACAAGAAGGAGATGAGGACCTCAGGGGTCATCTTTGCCGATGAGCACCTCATCAAGACCATTGTCAAGGACTACGCTCCAGAGCAGGTGGCTAACGTGGCGACCATGCCCGGGCTAGCGGGGAAAGTCCTGGCCATGCCAGACATCCACTGGGGGTACGGTATGCCCGTCGGCGGCGTGGCCGCCTTCAGCGAAGATGAGGGCGTTGTCTCCCCTGGTGCCGTGGGGTACGACATCAATTGCGGCGTCCGGCTGCTCAGAACGGACCTGACGGAGGGGGATGTAGCACCCCACGTGAAGTCCTTGGTGGACACTATCTTCGTCAACGTTCCCAGCGGGCTCGGCTCCCGCGGCAGGGTGAGGGTCGACAGATCGGAGCTGATGAAGGTTCTGGAGAACGGCTCCCAGTGGGCTGTCTCGGAGGGCTACGGCTGGTCCGAGGACCTGGACAGGATCGAGGCCAACGGCAGGATGCCCGCGGCGGACGCCTCTAAGGTAAGTGAGAAGGCCCTCCATCGGGGCGTCCCTCAGATAGGCAGCCTCGGTGCCGGCAACCACTTTCTGGAGATTCAGAGGGTTGCGGAGATACGCCATCAGAAGGCCGCTGAGGCGATGGCCCTCGAGGAAGGAGCCGTCACCATCCTCATCCACACTGGCTCCAGGGGCTGCGGGCATCAGATTGCAACGGACTACATACGCCTGGCCGAACAATGCGTGAGGAAGTACGAGATCTGGCTCCCTGACAGGCAGCTGGCCTGCATGCCCGTCAACTCCCCCGAGGGACAGGACTATTTCGCTGCCATGTCCGCAGCGGCGAACTTCGCCTTCGCCAACCGGCAGATGATCACCCACTGGGTCAGGGAGTCCTTCGAGAAGGTCTTGGGAAGGTCGGCCGAGGACCTCGGCCTAGAGATTGTCTACGACGTGGCCCACAACATGGCGAAGCTGGAGGAGCACGTGATCAACGGCAAGAGTCAGCAGGTCTACGTCCACAGGAAAGGGGCCACCAGGGCCTTCCCTCCTGGCCATCCTGAGACCCCGGGGATTTACTCCCAAGTGGGTCAGCCGGTCCTCATCCCTGGCGACATGGGGACCGCCAGTTTCGTGCTGGTTGGGACGGAGGGCGCCATGAAGGAGACCTTCGGTTCCACCTGCCACGGTGCCGGACGTCAGATGTCCAGGCGGGCGGCGACCCGCATGTACGACGCCTCCCGGGTCCAGGCGGACCTGGCAAGGAAGGGAATCTACGTTCACTCTGCCAGCAGGAAGGGGATAGTAGAGGAGGCCCCTGGGGCATACAAGGACGTGGAAAGCGTCGTCCGCGTGACCGAGGGCGCGGGCATCTCCAAGATTGTGGCGAAGCTTGAGCCCGTGGGTGTCATGAAGGGATGACGTGCAGCTCTCCATTCTCCCCGTGGGGGAGGTAGAGGAGGATGTGCTCCGGGATCTCTCTCATAAGCTCGAGGGGGGCGGTTTCCAAGTAATGTTCCTTCCGAGGCTGGAGGTCCCCGTCACCGCCTATAACAAACGGAGGAGGCAGTACCGAGCCCCTGGCTTTCTGGAGCTTGCCAGAGGTCAAAAGGGTGACAGCGTTCTAGCGATAACAGGCGTGGACCTTTACGACAAGCCCCTGAACTTCGTGTTCGGTCAAGCAGAGATGGGAGGCAAAGCGGCCGTCGTATCCCTGCACCGGCTGAGGTCACCAGACAGGGACCTCTTCCTTCAGAGGGCACTGAAGGAGGTGGTACACGAACTGGGTCACACCAATGGCCTTGAACACTGTCCGGATAAGGGTTGCGTCATGCACTTCTCCAACACCCTGGAGGACACTGACCTGAAGGGACCGGGCTTCTGCTCCAATTGCGGATCCAGGTTGCCCGACGCCCCTCACTGGCAGACCTTCTAGTCGCTGGAGCCGAAGTTCAACATCATGGCCGCCGTCGCTTTGACGGCTCTCTTGGCGTCCTCAATCCTGATGTGTTCGTTGGGCGCGTGGACCTTGCTGCCGGCGTACCCGACTCCGGGCGCAGCGGCCGAAGGCGTTCCCAAACTCGTGTAATACCATGTGGAGGAGGATCCCATGGACCACGGGAAGATGTTGGGCTCCATATCATAGACCTCCCGGCAGCCGGCCAGCAGGGCCTGGCCTATGCGGGATGAGAGGGGGGTAGCCGCCGGCTCGAAGGACCCAGCATGCTCGAGGTGGATGTCGCTGAATCCGCCTTTCTGTAGATGAGCCCTCAGCTGTTCCAGTATCCTCCCTGGCCGCTGTCCCGGGAGGAGGCGGAAGTCCAGCTTCGCCTTAGCGTAAGCTGGGTTAACGGTCTTGGACCCTTCGCCTATGTAGCCCGAGTAGAAGCCGTCGATGTTGCAGGTATTGCCGTAGACCAGCTGCTTCAGCCTCTCGAGTCGCGTATCGCCGCCAAGGACCTCCACAGCCCCGTAGGTCTCCTTGAACGTGAGTGGATCGTAGGTGTTCCTACCCAGGTAGTCCAGCTCCTCCTCTGTGGGGCGGTGCGCGTTGTCGTAGAAGCCAGGGATTAGGATACGACCCGTTCCGTCTGTGATGGAACGAAGGGCGGCGATGAGGCGCCACGCGGGGTTGGGGATGGCTGCTGCCAGAGAGGAATGTTGATCGACCTTAGCGGTGCTGACGGACAGCTCGACGTACAAAATGCCCTTGCTCCCAAGCTGAATCGTGGGCGTCCCATCGGTGGCGTGACCGCTGCCCTCTATGGTGGCACCATCTCCTACGAAGAGTTCCTTGTTCGCCTCCCAGAAGGCGGGCAGGTGGGGGCTCGCTATCTCCTCCTCCCCCTCCACCATGAAGCGGAGCTTCAGGGGAAGCTGGCCGTTAACCTCCCGGATCGCCCTCTGAGCCAGGGCTTGAGCCAGGACGTTTCCCTTCGTGTCGGCTACGCCCCTCGCGTAGAGGTTGCCCTCCCGTACCGTGGGCTCGAAGGGGTCAATCTCCCACTCATTCAGGGGATCCACGGGCTGGACGTCATAGTGGTTGTAGAGAAGGAGAGTGGGTCCCACGTCCCCCACCTCTCCCAGGACGAGGCTAGGGCCCCCCTGCACAGGCACCTCTCGGGCGTCGATCGAGTAGCTCTCCAGGAGCCTCCGGGTTGCCTCTGCCCCCTCCTTGAGCCCCTCTCCCTCGGCGCTGATGGTGGCTACACTGCAGTACTCCTTGAGATCCTCCATGAACTCATCGAATTGAGATTCGATATAGGAGTACACTCTCCCCCTCGCAATCTCGTCCATGGACCGGATAAAGAGCACGTGCTAAAGAGGGCTTCGCTCTTCCGGAAGAAGCCTGCTATTCGCAGGAGTGCAGTAAGGATCGGCCTCTATATCTCGCGGACGACGCTCATGGCCTTCTCTGCAAGTTCCGGCGGAATGCTCTCCATATCGTGGACTTCCTTAGCATGCGCCGAGACCTTCCCCATCAACTCCTCGATCGTCTCAGCAGTCGCCCGGAACCCACAGTCCATCCCCAAATCGGCACAGTTGATTGCTTTGGTCATACTCTCTCCTCTGGTTGAGACCCTGGGTCGCTATAAAAGACCTGCGTGCAAAAGTCGTGCGCTATCCTCAACGTAGGTTTCCACCCCGGTGGCCGACTCGATGAGGTGGCGCCTATGGACAGCGGGCCCCCGGGATTAACGATGGGGGAGAGTAGCGTGTGTGACAGGCCGACAGCGGCCCTTGATGGGGCGGTTAACTGGTCTCTCCCGAGCGTACCATGAAGCGGAGCAGGACCGCCGATGCGATGAGGGAAAGGATCAGGCCGTAGGCAAAGGTGTAGGCTGGCTGCATGATCCACAGCAACCCCGCCACCGCACTCGCGGGAAACTTGGCCATACCGGAGAGGGTGTGGTAGGTGCCTAGAGCTGTCGCCCTCAAATCCCTCGGCGAAAGGTCGGCGACAAAGGCCCTCTCCACCCCATTGACGAAGGCGAAGGAGAGGCCGAAGACGAGGAAGAGGAGGAAGACCTGCCAGTCCTGCTCGAAGAAGATGAAGCCCGCGCACATGGTGGCGAACAGAAGGTACCCGACCAGGATAACCGGCGCGCGACCGATGCGGTCTGAGAGCACGCCCGTCGGTAGAGCCATGAGGGCGTAGACCACGTTGAAGGCCATGTAGAAGAGGATGCCAGTTCCCTCTGTCAAGCCCACCCCCTTCGTTCGCAAGAGGAGGAAAAGGACGGAGAAGTTGCCCAGGGAATATAGGGTTGTGATCAGGATGAGAAGGCGAAGGTCTCTTCCCAGGGAGGAGAAGCTCAGCCTGAGGGAAGGGGCCTTTGTCCTACCTCTCCTCCGTTCCACGATAAACAAGGTGAGGAGGGCAGAGAGAAGGGCAGGGGCGACGGCCAGGAGGAAGATCTGCCGGTAGGCGAAGCCGTAGACATCCAAGAGGAGGAAGGCCACGAAGGGCCCCAGGACGGCGCCGAGCGTGTCCGCCAGACGATGAAAGCCGAAGATCTTGCCCCTCCGAGCGGCGGGGGATGTCTCCGCCAGGATGGCGTCTCGGGGGGCGTCTCGAAGCCCCTTGCCTACCCTCTCCACCACTCCCACGCCTAGGAGCTGAGGCCAGGAGCCCACAAAGGGGATGGCCGTTTTCATGGCGCTTGAGAGGCCATAGCCAGCGACGACTAACCCCTTCCTGCGGCCGAGCTTGTCGGACCAATGGCCAGAGAAGACCTTCAGGATGCTGGAGGTGCTCTCCCGCGCCCCCTCGAATATGCCGAAGATGAAAGCGGTGGCACCCAGCTCTGCGGTGATGAAGAAGGGAACCAGGGGAAAGATCATGTCACTGCTGAAGTCCGTCAGGAAGCTCACAAGTCCTAGGAGGAGTACGTTGAACGAAAGGCCAGCGACTAACCCTCTGGCGCGGCCTGGGTATGCGCTCATGCGATTCTCCTCGATGTAAGAAACCGGGCCCCCTAGCGCCCTCTCAGAGCACTCTCGAACCCTACGCCTCAGTGATCTTGATGGCCTCTACAGGGCAAACGGCCTCACAGGCCATGCAGTCGATGCAGTCCTCCTCCCTCTCCGGGTCGGCCTTCTTATCGGAGGCGGGATGGCCAGGGGTATCGACCCACTCGAAGACCTCAACAGGGCATACGGGTATGCAGGCGCCGTCGGCGATGCACAGGTCGAAGTCCACCGCCACGTGAGTCCCGTGGATGCCCAGGACCTCGGGAGGCTCCACAGGGCCCCAGATATCGTGGTCGAAGTGCTTGTCGACCACCTCTTTGTTGTTCATGAACTCGGGGTCGATGCCCATGCGCCGCGAATATTGGGAGCCGTAAATAAAGATATCCTATTGGTGCATGGGTGAGATTGAGGGTCTGGGCGCTCACGTACTCCATCCGTGCGGCGGTGACCTTTCCAGATCTCGCCATGGCAAACGCCGCTGTTGTCTAGGATTCATTGGAACCAACACATACGCTTATGTCCAGAGGCGTGGGTCCAGGGCAACGCCTATATCTCCGTTCAAGACCATACTAACCGGGTGCCACTTCGTGCAAGGGAATTCAGGGCCTTGGTTCTTGGGTTGTCCCTTGAAGGTGTGAAAGGGGCTTTCCAGGCCCAAGTCTCAGGTGTCAAGTTGTCGTACTTCCCACCGCTGTTGAGCCTAGCCCTGGGCCTCGGCGCAGCGAAAATGCTGGAACTCCCAGAGATCCCACGCAGGCGGCTCATGTACACTGGGATCGTACTCCTCAGCCTCTGGGCTGCGACATCAGTGGCATTCTTCGCCCTGGTTGCCTCGTGGTTGCTGGGCATTTTCGTCGACCTCCGTCTCATCCTGACCGTGGTCGCCGTTACCTTGGGGTTGATCGCCCTGGCATCAACCATTTACGCCGCTAGCAGAACCCGAGGGCGCCTCTCGAGGGATTTGCTAGAAGACTGGCCTTACTTTCCCTGGGATTTCCTGCTCGTCCCGGAGGCTGCCCTTGCGGTTCTGGCGATTGCTCTCTTCTTCCTAATAGCCGCCTTTGTGCTGCTCGTCCTGTGGCTACCTTTGATTTTCTTGGCGCTGAACATTCTATCCCTTGGCGAGCTTCGGAGGACCTACAGGGCGGTTCTGGTTGAAGCTGTAGAGGAGATGGGCCTGAGGGGCAGAGAGGTTGGCAAGGAGCTTCTGCGGATGGGCGGCACTCTCTCCGCGGGATGGGACCGTTACCTGGAGAGCCAGGAGTCTGGTTATGCCAGGAAACTGAGAAGAGCGCACGTCAGGGTTCACCACGCTCTGCTTTTTCTCGCCCTTTCGAGCCTTCTGTTGGCGGCATCCGCCGCTGCCTCCAGAACCGTGCAGTGGGACGGTTTTGGTGTCCTCAACCTGGTTGCCGGGGGTGCAGCTATCCTATCTGTCGTGGGCCTTCTCTGGACCCTCTATCGCCGCCGGTCTATTCGACTCTCCACTTTTTTGCGATAACTCCTTCTGTTGGCTGAGATCTTCCCGAGATCGTGGCACGCTGAGGCCGTGTTCTTGTTTTGGAAATGAAAATCCCCTGCCCCATCGTGGAGTTCTGCCCCACAGCAAGCTTCGAGTGAGAACCCCGAGCGTCGCTTCCCACGACCGGTACGGGCCTACGCCTCAGTGATCTTGATGGCCTCTACAGGGCAAACGGCCTCGCAGGCCATGCAGTCGATGCAGTCCTCCTCCCTCTCTGGGTCGGCCTTCTTCTCGGACGCGGGATGACCAGGGGTTTCCGTCCATTCGAAGACCTCCACAGGGCATACGGGGATGCACGCCCCGTCCTCTATGCAGAGATCGAAGTCAACAGCGACGTGGGTCCCATGAATGCCCAACTTCTCGGGGGGCTCCACAGGGCCCCAGATGTCGTGGTCGAAGTGCTTGTCGACCACCTCTCTGTTGTTCATGAACTCGGGGTCTATGCCCATCGGCTAGTTTACGTGACTACGCTGTTATAAACCTGTGGCCTTCCCTACCGAAGGCGATTCTATGACAATATTGAAGAACGCCGCGCCCATTGGTGGCCCGTGATTTCCCTCAGGGAGATGCGTGTTCTAGACAGGAACCTGGAGTATCACGGAGTCTCCATTGAGGATCTCATGGAACTAGCGGGCAAAGGGATAGCTGAAGCCCTTCTAGAGAAGATGAGTGCTAGGGGCAGAAAGGTGGTTTTCTTCTCCGGCACGGGGAACAACGCCGGGGACGGGTTCGTAGCAGCTCGATATCTCGAGAAGAAGGCGAAGCCTACTGTCGCCCTGGTTAAACCCGCAGATCAGATATGGAGGGGGCCTGCAAAGACTAACTTCGATAGAATTCCGTCAGGCGTCCGTGTCCTAGAGCCCCCGCTGGACTATCACAAGGTGGCGCAGGAGGCCGATGTTCTCGTCGACGGCCTCATGGGAACGGGGATTGAGGGTAGGCTTCGGGACCCCTATCGATCCGTCGTGGAGGCCATGAACTCCTCGGGCAAGCCGGTCCTGTCCATCGACGTGCCGACGGGGATGGGTTCTGACACCGTCGTCCGACCTACCGTGACGGTGGCCCTGCACGCGCAGAAGGAAGGTATGGATGCACAGTCTTGTGGCGAGATCATTGTAGTGGACATTGGCATTACGAAGGAGCAGGAGAGGCTTGTCGGACCTGGTGAGTTCCTCCTCTACCCGATTCCCAGGCCTGACGCCCACAAGGGCGATAGCGGTCGCGTCCTCGTAGTGTCGGGAGGCCCGTACACCGGTGCCCCCGCCCTCGCTGGCCTAGCAGCCTACCGTATCGGAAGCGATGTAGTCCACGTTGCAACTCCATCCATCAGCCACCCCGTCGTTGCGTCTTTCAGTCCCACCCTCATCGTGCACAAGCTTCCGGGGGACAGGCTGGTGCCGGAGGACGTTCCAGGGCTTCTCGAGCTGGCCCAAGGGAAGGAGGCCGCGGTCATCGGCCCAGGGCTGGGCAGGGACCCCAAGACCCTGGCGGCGGCAAGGGAGTTCATCCGCTCCGTCGAGTTGCCGGTTGTCATCGACGCCGACGGGATCACGGCGGTGGCCGAGGACCTTAGCTGCGTTGAGGGTAAGGTCGGGGTGATAACCCCCCACAAGATGGAGTTCTACCGGTTAAGTGGGACGGAACTTTCGGCGGACTTGGAGGAGAGGATTGGTCAGGTGCAGTCCTTCGCTGCGAAGCTCGGCCTAACAGTACTCCTCAAAGGCCGCTACGACATCGTCACCGACGGAGAGAGGACCAAGGTCAACAAGACGGGCAACCCCGGCATGAGCGTAGGAGGGACGGGGGACGTCCTGGCGGGTGTTGTCGGCGGTCTTTTGGGGAAGGGGCTCTTTCCCTTCGACGCCGCCAGGTTGGGCGCCTTCGCCAACGGTTATGCGGGAGACATTGCCTTCAGGGAGCTGAGCTACGGGATGATCGCGACGGACGTTTTGGACAAGATTCCGTCCGTCCTCATTGAGTTCCTCTAGTAGCCTGTCACGTCCGCGTAAACCTCGTTATCGATGACCTTGACGTTATAGGTCTCAAGGGGGAAGGTGGGGGGATCGCGGATAACATCGCCGCTTCTAACGTTGAACTGGCCCTCGTGCAGCGGACACGTTATGACCTCCCCCTCCAGGGTTCCCTCGCTGAGGTCGGCCCACTCGTGAGTGCATGACGCGTCCAGGACGTATATCTCCTCGCCACTCTTGATGACTAGGTATTCGCACCCGAGGACTTCGACCTTGATCATGCGGCCATCCCGAAAGTCATCTAGGTGGCAAAGTCTCACCAATTCCGGCATCCTAATCCCGTTGAACTACGCCTGCTTTCCCTTAAAGATTGCCTGTAGTCGGTTAGTACTGTCCTGGGGCCGAACACAAATCAGCCATCAGGCCAGTCCCTCGCTCTCTGGGAAACGCCTTTGGACGCGAGGCCAGGATAGAAAGATGACCCCGGCGATGTTGATAGGAATGACGGCTTCTGACAGGATGCTCAAATAGACCTCAGGAGAATTGCCCCCCACCAGAAGAGCGTAGGTCCCCAGGAGCAAGGTCACCAGAGCGGTGATGACCCAGGTGGAAAGAAGTGCTCGTTCGATAGAGGGACCCCTTTGGAAGAGGCGGTGGGCAGCCAAGCAGGAAGTGAGAAAGACCACGAGCGCGACCAGGGCATCCGCAGTCGTCGTGCCAATGGGATGAATCCACTCATAGATTGTGGCCGCAGAGAAGACGCCCACGCTAACGCCCAGGATGGCAGGCATCCCGAATGCGATGGAGGCCGCTAGGAGGAAGGCCTCGGGGCGTGGCGACAAGCCGCAGGCCCCCAGGGCGCAGAGAGGGGTGGGTGGCACCCCAATGAATAGTCCGATGTATGCCAGGAAGAAGACGAAGAAGAAGACCACCCTCAAGAGAGCAGAGTCTCGTCCCACCATAACAACCGCGACCCGTCCAGGGCAGGGCCCTAGAAAGACCTTGGGGTGGGTACCGACCGCCAAGCTACGGGGGACACTGGGTTTCGTGGACGGGAACTGATTCGACCGGACTCTCCGACTCGAAGTCACAACGGAAACGCGGGCGAGTGTAGGATGCTCGAGGAGCAAGAAACAACCCCATTTCCTGGGACGGGTTGCCGCGGGTGTCCAGAAACGCTCCTTTTCTGTCGTTCCTTTGTTGCAGGCACCCCGGATTTTTGTTCAGGGCCTCCGCTGGCAGCCGGTTAGATCATCAGCCAGACCCCGCCTGAGGCCCCAATAGTTTTTTATAGAGACCTGGTCATAACCGGCCCCCTCAAGGGATGGGATGACATACGAGTTCTTGGGGTGAGATCATGGATTCTCTGGCAAGGGACGCTCTATCTGCTGAGCCGGAAGGCTATGAGGCTACCGGGAGAGATGACTTGGAGGCCAACCAGGAGTTGGAAGCGGTCCTCGAACAACTCAGCACGAGAATAAAGATCATCGGAATAGGGGGAGCGGGCTGTAACACCATCACGAGGATCGTAGAGGAGGGGGTTACGGGGGCTGAACTCTTTGGGGCCAATACCGACGCCCAGCACCTCCTTCACACAAAATCCCCTCACAAAGTACTTCTCGGCAAGAGGCTGACTCGGGGCCTTGGCGCGGGATCCCTCCCCCACGTGGGCGAGGAGGCCGCCAAGGAGGCGGAGGAGGAACTCCGTCGCGTCCTCTCTGACTCCGACATGGTCTTCGTCACCTGTGGTTTGGGTGGCGGCACGGGCACGGGGGCCATCGGCACGGTATCTCGTATTGCCCGTGAGGCCGGTGCCCTTACTGTCGCCGTTGTCACTATGCCCTTCACGGGCGAAGGGCGCATAAGGGCGGAGAACGCGGAGTGGGGTCTGGAGAAGCTCAGGGAGAATGCGGATACCGTAATAGCCATACCGAACGATCGACTGCTGGAGCTCGTACCCAGGCTCTCCCTCAATGCGGCCTTCAAGGTGGCCGACGAGGTCCTGATGAGGTCCATCAAGGGCATTACGGAGCTCGTCACCAAGCCAGGAATGGTGAACCTGGACTTCAACGATCTGAAGACCATTATGAAGGGCGGCGGCGTGGCCATGATCGGTCTCGGGGAGAGCCAGGCCGCGGGCGGAGAGAGGGCCATCGAGGTCATTGACGAAGCTATTAACTCCCCCTTGCTGGAGGTGGACATAAGCTCCTCTACGGGAGTCCTCGTCAACGTGTCTGGTGGCGAGGACATGAGCGTATCGGAGGCCCAGAAGGTAGCGGAGGAGGTTCAGATGCGAGTCAGCCCCAATGCCCGTATCATCTGGGGCGCAACCGTGGACCCTCGTCTGCGGCACATCCTCAGGGTGATGCTCGTCGCCACTGGTGTGAAGTCCAAACAGATTCTGGGCAGGAAGACCTCCCGAGAGGTAAAGGAGAAGCTCGGCGTCGACTTCATCGGCTAGGGATCCTCATGGCTGTCGCGGGCGGCATAGCGGCGGGTCTTGGGTACACGCCTCTCCCAGAGGTCCACTCTACAGCTGACCAGGAACTGGAGGAGGTGTTAAGGAGCCTCAGGACGGTCATCAGAATCATCGGGATGGGTGGAGCCGGGTGCAACACCATAGACCGCATCGTCAGGGCTGGGATAACCGGAGCCGATCTCTACGCCGCGAATACCGACGCTCAGCATCTCCTCCACATCAGGTCCCCAAAGAAGGTCCTCCTCGGTCGTGAGATCACCAGAGGTCTAGGTGCGGGGGCCATTCCCCACGTAGGCGAGGCCGCTGCTCGAGAGACCGAGCCCCAGCTGAGGGCCCTCATGGAGGGCTCCGACATGGTCTTTCTCACGTGCGGCCTGGGAGGCGGCACGGGAACGGGCGGCGCCCCCGTGGTGGCTCAGATTGCCAAAGAGTTGAAGGCACTGACAGTGGCCATCTGCACCTTCCCCTTCAAGGCTGAAGGGGCCATCCGGTGGGAGAACGCCGAGTTCGGCCTAGAGAAGCTTAGGAAGCATGTGGACACCCTCATCATGATACCCAACGACAAACTGCTGGAGCTGGTTCCTCGCCTGCCCCTGTCAGCGGCCTTCAAGGTGGCGGACGAGGTCCTGATGAGATCTATCAAGGGCATTACGGAGATCGTCAACAAGCCCGGTCTGGTGAACCTGGACTTCGCCGATGTCAGGACCGTAATGAGGGACGGTGGTGTGGCTATGATGGGCCTCGGGGAGAGCGAGGCGGAGAGCAGGGCTGAAGAGGCCGTGGAGGAGGCCATGAACTCTCCCCTCATCGATGTGGACGTCAGTTGCGCCTCGGGCGCCCTGGTCAACGTCACCGGCGGAGACAGCATGACAGTTCTTGAGGCCGAGAAGGTAGCCGAGCTCGTCCAGGCCAACATCAGCCCCAACGCAAGGATTATATGGGGAGCAGCCATAGATAACAGCCTGGCACACAAGCTGAGGGTGATGGTGGTCCTCACCGGCGTTAAGAGCCGGCAGATAATGGGACCCCAGGGCGCTCCCGCCTGGGAGTCCGGCCTTGACTTGGTGCGCTAGAGCGGCTGGCCTTTCATGGACATCGTTGATCGCGCGTGGAAATTCCAGAAAAGACTGGAGGAGAGGACCAAGAGGCTGGGTAGAGGCAAGTATGGCCGGGTCCTCAGGATGGCCAGAAAGCCCACGTCGGAAGAGTACTCCAAGACCATCCAGATTACCGGGGTCGGCCTCCTCCTCCTCGGAGGCCTCGGATTCCTCATCTTCTTCATCATGATAGAGGTACCCAGGCTACTAGGTGGACTCTTTCCGTAGGAGGTGTCTGTTTGGGGCTTTTTGATGATCTGACGCCTGAGGAGAGGGCTGAGGCGGAGAAGGAGGGTCACAGGCTGAAGGAGGAGCCCCTCGTCGTTAAGAGGGGATTGGGGATTGCCCTGCGAGACGGTGAGGATCACGTGGTGGTTACCGCAGGAGTCCAGGCGGACTACCCCTTGGTGGTGGAGAACACTGGCAGTGACGATGAGGTTATCCTCGTCAAGGTGGACCTAGTACCCGGGTCCGATATCTCGGAGCCCTCCGACTGGATTGTGAGGCTTTCGGGAGTGGAGGACAAGGTCTGGGACATCACCTTCACGGGAATCTACGAGAAGGAGTTGGAGCTGTCCGGCGGAAAGTCCAAGAACCTGGCCCTGGCCGTTACGGCGCCCCGGGGGGCCCGCTACGGGGACCGCCTCAACGTCATCGTCACAGTCCTTTCGCGGGACGACCCGGCTGTCTCTGACTCCGCCACCCTATCCACTGCGACTAGGCAGACAGTCATGGCCGTCAAGACCTCCATAGGCCATGAGAGGCAGGTCGCCGACTCCATCGCGTCGCGGGCGAAGACGACGGATGCTGGAATCTACTCCGTCCTCTCTCCGGCCACCGTGAGGGGCTACGTGTTCCTCGAGGTGATGAATGCCGAGAAGCTGCAGCAGATGGTGAAGGGAATTCGTAGGGCTCGGGGCGTCGTTAGGGGCGAGACAAACCTGGACGAGATCGACCACTTCCTGACACCCAAACCGCTGGTCTCTGGCATTATGGAGGGGGATATCGTGGAGCTCGTATCCGGCCCCTTCAAGGGGGAGAAGGCGCGGGTGCAGCACATCGATGAGGCCAAGGAGGAGATCACCGTTGAGCTCTTCGAGGCCATGGTCCCCATCCCCGTCACCGTACGGGGCGACAACGTCAGGGTCATAGAGAAGGAGGAGAGGTAGTTCCGTGGAGACTGTGGAGGTACTCGTTGAAGGGGGTAAGGCCACCGCCGGCCCCCCCATAGGCCCCGCTCTAGGACCCCTGGGCCTGAACATCCTCCAGGTGGTGGAGGCGATAAACGAGAGGACTTCCGGTTTTGAGGGCATGAAGGTGCCGGTCAAGATAATTGTTGACCCCACTCGGCGAACCTTCGAGCTGGAAGTGGGTACGCCACCTACATCGGCCCTCATTCTCAAGGAGGCAGGATTGGAGAGGGGCTCCCAAACCCCCGGCAGGGACAGAGTGGGGAATCTGACCTTGGACCAGGTGGTGAAGATCGCCCGCATGAAGGCCCAGAACACCCTGGGATCCGATGTCCCCCAGAAGGTGAGGGAAGTCCTGGGGACGTGCCTATCCATGGGCGTGACCGTAGGTGGGAAGGATCCGAGGGAAGTCCAGTCGGAGGTCGACCAAGGCCTCCCTGAGGACCTTCTTAGCTAACTCGGTCCAAAAGCTTATAATCCTCCCCTATGTTGGAATAAGCTCCTGTAGGAGGCTTCCGCCGCAGGCACTACAGAGGGATTCCCTTGGCTGACAAGAAGGTCACCGAAGCCGTGAAAAAGGCCATCGAGTCAGCAAAGCCCAGGAACTTTGTGGAGACCGTGGAGATTTCCATCAACCTGCGGGACCTGGACCTCACTTTGCCGAAGAACAGGATCGAGGACGAGATTGTCCTTCCCAAGGGAAGGGGAAGGGAGGTCAAGGTGGCCCTATTCGCTAGCGGGGAGATGGCCGTCAAAGCTAGGGGTGTGGCGGACCTCGTAATCCCCCCGGAGGACATCGAGGGTCTGGCAGAGGACAAGGCGGAGGCGAAGAGATTGGTCCGGGAGCACGACTTCTTCGTCGCTGAAGCTCCCTTGATGCCTGCCATTGGCCGCAGGCTTGGGACCGTCCTAGGGCCTCGAGGAAAGATGCCGAGGCCAATTCCTCCAGGCGCAGACCCCGCCCCCCTCATAAACAACATGAAGAGCGCCGTGAGGGTTCGCTCCAGGGACAAACCGACTTTCCACGCTCCGGTGGGGACCCGAGAGATGAACCCCGTGGACCTGGCGGAGAATGTGGAGACCATCCTGAAGCGGGTGGAGGCACGGCTGCCGAGGGGGCGCTTCAACATAGGGTCCGTCTACGTCAAGACTACCATGGGGCCCGCGGTGAAGGTGATTTAATGGCCGAAATGGCAGCCCAACAGTTGAAGGCTGAGATCGTCGAGGAGCTGAGGCAGAAGCTGCTGGGAAGCAAGGTGGTGGGCCTAGCGAGGGTGTCCGGGATTCCCGCCCCGCAGATGCAGAGCATACGATCGAGGCTTCGCGGGAAAGTGGAGTTGCGGGTCGTGAAGAACCGTCTCCTGCTCAGGGCCCTTGAAGCTGCGTCCAAGGAGCGGAAGGGCATCGTAGGGCTGGAGGAACTGGTGGAAGACCAGATGGCTTTGGTACTCACGGACACCAACCCGTTCCGCCTCTTCAAGGAGCTGGAGGGCACGAAGACGAGGGCGCCGGCCAAGGGAGGCGAAGTCGCCCCCGAGGACATCGTCGTCCGGGAGGGGGATACCCCCTTCAAACCTGGTCCCGTCGTGGGGGACCTACAGAAGGCGGGGATTCCCGCAGCTATCGAGAGGGGCAAGGTGGTCATCAAGAAAGACAAGGTTTTGGTACCGTCGGGTGAGAGGATACCTGTTGGCGTGGCCAAAGCGATCACCAGGCTGGATATCTTCCCCCTGATAGTGGGCCTCGACCTCCAGGGGGTAGTAGAAGAGGACAGCCTATTCACCAGGGACGTCCTAGCCGTTGACGAAGCCGCTCTCTGGCAGGACATGATTACGGCTGCGAGGAACGCTTTGACTCTCGCCTTGGAGGCGGCCTTCCCCACGAAGGCCACGGTTTCCATCCTGCTTGGCGAGGCCCAAAAGCGAGCCGCCTCGCTGGGCCTCGCCACGGGGTATCCCGAGAGGGAACTGCTCCCCTTCCTGCTCACGAAGGCCCACAGACAAATGCTCGCCCTCACCACCAGAGTGCCCGAGGAGGTTGATGATGACGTGAATCGGGGTGCGATCGCCTCACCACAACAGGGGGAGGCCACTAGAGCGGAGCCCCCCTCTGAGGAAGCGAGGAAGAACGACGATGATGAGGAGGAGGCTGCAGAAGGCCACAGCTAACTCTTTGAACGAAGGTAAAGGAGGTGAAAAGTTGGAGTACATATACGGAGCAATGCTCCTGCACGCCGCAGGACAGGAGATTAACGAGGAGAACCTGAGCAAGGTCCTGAAGGCCGCTGGGATGAACCCCGATGAGTCTAGGGTGAAAGCCCTTGCCGCCTCGCTCGTGGGGGTAGACATCGAGGAGGCCATCAAGAGCGCGACCTTCGCTCCCGCTGCTCCCGCTCCCGTCGCGGCGGAAAAGAAAGAGGAGAAGAAGGAGGAGAAGAAAGAAGAGAAGGAGGAAGTCAGCGAGGAGGACGCCGCTGCCGGCCTCGGAGCCCTTTTCGGGTTCTGAGCGCCGCCGGCTTCCCTCAGTCACGCGTTCCTCAGCGGGGAGTGTCCGGCTCCACGTGGACGATCACGTCGGCACTGAGAGACTCCCTAATGCTAGCCTCAACCTTCGTTGCTATCTCGTGGGCCTCCCCCACGCTCAGGCGGTCATCTACCTCGATGGTTAAGGAGATAGCTTTCTGAAGGCCATAATCGTGGACGGTCACGCCGTGGACTCTCTTCACCTCCGATGGGGCAGCAGCTAGGTCGGAGATTATCTTCACTAGCGCCTTACTGGGCGCCCTCCCCAGCAGTCTGTCGCCGGCCGAGCGCATAAGCTGGCTGCCGTGATACAGAATTAGGGCGGAGACCACGATCCCGAAGATGGGGTCCAGAATTCTCAGTGAATCCATCCAGCCAGCTAGGAATATCGCAAGGGCAATGGCTCCTGTAAGCATAGCATCGTATCTGTGGTTCCAGGCGTCTCCGCGAATCGCGTCGCTGTCCATGCGATTGGCTACGGCAAAGGAGAAGCGAGCGAGTAGTTCCTTCACCGCCGCAAGGCCTGCCAGGACGACAGCCAAAGCGGTCGTCCCCTGAACGGAAGGGTTCGGGAGCTCTGTAGCTGACTCCAGGAGGAGAAAGATTGCCACAATCACCAGGAAGGAGGCCACCAGGAGGGCGGCCACATGCTCCAATCGACCGTGCCCAAAGGGGTGCTCTTTATCCGCCTTCTTCGCGGCGTACCTGAAGGCGATTAAGATCATGGCCGAAATGCCGACGTCCCCCAGCTGGTTGAAGGCATCCGTTAGGACGGCGACACTGGTCAGGAGAGTCGCGAGGAAAATCTTCGATGAGAACAGCGATGCATTCACGGCGATCGAAACCCCCGCCTGGAAGTATCCGTAGCGGGTCCTGGCCTCCGGTTCTGAAGGGTCTCCCAGGTCGGGTACGATGTCCACGCTGGAAGATGATGCGGAGGGTATTTAGGGCTTCAGACTTCGTACAGAAACTCGGAAGGATTAAGTCTTGAGAACATCATGCCCTCAAGGTGATGAGGGAACTCTTCCTGAGCGACGCGCCGTGATGAAGATCTTGAGTGCTGATCCCTCTCAGAGCCCACCTTCCTTGGCCTTCTTCTGCAACCGCTTCCTTCTCTGCTTGGAGGATAATCCCGTGGCCCTCTCTAGGAAGGCGTTGAACGTCCTGATGGTCTCGGCCGCTGTGCGCTCATCTGCTTCGCGATCCATGTTCGTATCCACGTAGAGCTTCTCACCGTCGAACCACGCAGTCATGTCCCGTATCGCTCCGTGGCTCACTCTCAAAGTGCCATTAACCTCTGTAACTTCCCCGAAAATCTCCTCCAGGACACGTTTGAGGCCATCCCCCTCCAGTTCCCTTGCGTGACCTCGTTTGATGTCGTAGGCCTGCATTCCCGGTCCCGGAATGGCCATTTCGAGCAACGTGATAAAGGCTTCGAAGCCGCCCCCGTGATGGGACCCAGAAAGCTGGCGAAGGCCATGGGAGGGACTAGCTCAAAAACCTGTGGATATCGACACTGGAGCGTCCCAGATCCTCCAGAAGAGTGTAGGTACTCCAATCTCTCTGACACTCACATTCAAGCTCATCTAGCCAGTCTGACCGCTTGAGGGAGAAGTCCTCTAGGGCCTTCAGTATGATGCCATCACAGTGGCCGCAGTTGTGGGCTCCCCTCCTCTTTCCACCGCCGGTGGGCTTGGACATTACCCTCGCCTTCAAGCCCCGGAGGACCCTCAGGGCTTCAACGAGGGACCACAGCCAAGGCGGCCTGTACTCCCCCTTCCTGTAGAGCCTGTCGACCAGCGTATCCCTCTGAACGTTCGTTGGATTGATGGAGATTGTATCAGTGAGCTGGTCTATGGCCTTCGCCGAGGCCACGACATCCGCCATCGCAGCTCTCTCAGAAAGGAATGGAGGTTTCAAGAGAAGGTAAGTCTTCACCGTAGCTCCCACCTGTCGGGCTACCTTCGCCGCCTTAACAAACGCGTCGAAGTGGAAGTCCTTGCTGATGCAATGATCCCTAACGAAGTCATTGGCAGTCTCCAGGCCGATGGCTACCTCGAACCTCTCACACAGGTCTAGAGCCTCTTCTAGGAGGGGCCGGCGGACGAGCTGGGGCAGGTTTTCCACGACCACCTTCTCGCACCTCTTCCCCAGGTCCTCCAGAATAATCCTCCTGGCTTCCGCTGGAATCTCATTGGGGTCGAAGAAGTTGCCAGAGTTGTACACCTTCACCACGGGCTGCTCCCGGTACACCTTCATCGCCTGGGACCACTGCTGGAGGAGGTCTTTCTCGGAGACATCGGTGAAGCAGTCGCTCACGTAGCCACACATGGAGCAACCGCTCTTTCTAGCCCAGTAGCACCCCTTGGTCCTGAGGATGACCACGAAGGCGTCTACTATCTCCTCGTCGAGGAGTTCCCTCTCCGTCCAGGCGGAGACAAACCTAGTAGGGTCGTGCTCGTGGATGACCCTGGTCTCTCGTATTGCCTGCGCCAGCAGCGCCATCCCCAAAGCAAAGTTGCTAGGCTGATAAAAGGTTTAGCGGCGGGGCCTGACGAGGAGAACGGCGGCCATCAGACCCATGGCCACGAAGACGGTGGACAAGAAGCGGAGGGCGAAGTCGATCTCGGGCGCCGTCACGAAGACCGGGATGTCGAAGATCGCCGGGGCGCGGAAGAGGAGTTCGTCAGCGATGTACATGAGGAGGCCGAAAGCCGCTAGCGAAATCCCCACCTTGGGGTTCCCTTGTCT
>JABAOH010094839.1_pt1 | contig 43057 bp, 40 predicted proteins | sample 7062181 | NCBI WGS metagenome assembly JABAOH01 (sample SAMN14538630, study PRJNA623070) | marine sediment metagenome | biome: marine biome [ENVO:00000428]; feature: marine pelagic biome [ENVO:01000023]; material: deep marine sediment [ENVO:00002113]; isolation source: pool of 5 deep marine... | reverse complement strand
CTCGATCGTGAGCTCACGGGCCCGTGGCCGTATGTGTGGCTGGATGCGACGTATCTGAAGGGCCGCGACGCCGCCCGGGTGGTCTCCCGGGCGGCGGTGGTGGCCGTGGGGGTCAATGGCGAGGGCCGGCGCGAGGTGCTGGGTCTGGCGGTGGGGCCGGCGGAGACCGAAGCCTTCTGGCTCGAGTTTCTGCGCTCTCTCAGCGCCCGCGGGCTCTCATGGTGACCGACTGCACAGTACCCTCGACCCAGCTGAAGTGCTCGCCGACGTCGTTTGCCGCACGATCGAGCGCGAAGGCGTGGTGTTAATCCCGTCTTTCGCCGTCGGCCGCGCGCAATCGCTGCTACGTTTACTGTCCGTATTACGGGCTGAGAATCGCATACCTGCGGATGTGCCCGTGTTCTTGAACAGTCCGATGGCCGTCAATGCCACACGCATATTCTGCGCGCACCCGACCGAGCATCGCTTGAGGCCGACCGAGTGCGCGTCGATGTGTGAGGTGGCGAAGTATGTGAACTCGGTCGAGGAGTCGAAGGCGCTCAACCGCCGCCACGGTCCAATGATCATCGTCTCGGCCAGCGGCATGGTCACGGGCGGCCGTATCCTGCATCATCTCCGTGCCTTTGGGCCTGACCCGAAGAATACGCTGCTCTTCGTCGGCTATCAGGCCGCAGGCACGCGCGGCCACAAGCTCGTGAACGGCGCTCGGCAAGTCAAGGTGCACGGTCAGGAAGTAAACATCCGCGCCGAGGTCGCGGAGATCCCCGGGCTGTCCGCGCACGCGGACTATAGCGAGCTTGGCACTTGGCTTGGCGAGTCGAGACGCAGACCCTCACGCGTGTTCATTACTCACGGGGCAACCGGCGCGTCAGCCGCGCTCAAGGATCATCTCAATAAAGAGCTCGGTTGGCATTGCGAGATCCCCGGCGACGGCTCGACCGTGGAGTTGAACGATCGAGAAGTATGAACAGCCAGAGCAGCTCGCAAGGACTCACATTCACGGGTGGTCCGCATGCGCTGCGACTTCGCCGCCCGGGGATCGACACCCACCGGGAGCCGGTTATCTAAATGCGCTGAAAAGGGGAATTCGGGCGGAGTCTGGCGTGGGCCTGGCTGAGGCGGCCGTAACAAACGTGTTCGGAACAAAAAACAAAGAAACCGACCCGAAGGGCGGTCTCTTTTTCGAATTGCTTTGATCTGTCAAAGGTGGCAGTCAGCTCTGCACATTCATCTACGAAGCGATACTGAAACTCTAGTCCGGCAACGTCATTGTGCCTTCATACGTACCCAGAGTAAAACCGCCCTTCTGCGGGGAGGAACTCCAAGTGCCATTACATTTTACATTCGCGTAACGCCCCGTACCGGCCAAGCAGTTGTAGGTGCCTTGAGATATCCTGACATTCTGATCGTTGAAATCAACGGATCCCTCCCACTGAACACTCATAGTGGACCCGTCCGCGAATGTATTGATGGTATAGCCCTGATGTGTACCAACGCCCTTAACGTAGTCACCAGTTCCTTTCACGATACGGGCGTGGCGCTCGCCGCCATCAACAATTCCAACCGAGGGTATTTCGAATGTACATAATACATGGCCTTCCACGTCTCCTACTTCTGAGCATTTCGCGTCCGCCGTCAGGTTGACGTACTCGCCTTTCATAGGCATCTCTCCTGCTTGAGATGCTGTGATAAGCGATAGTCCAGCAAAGATAGTCATGGCACCTAACAACAAAGGTCTTGTCATCAATGAGTGCATACCGTACTCCTAAGGTTATATTTGTAATGGCAGCAGCCTCGTGCACGGCTGTGACCGAGGCTGAGCGGGCATGGTAACCGTTGCACCTGCAAACTTCCAAAACTAAGGCCCGCAGATGTCGCAAACAGACAAGATTCAGACAAATCAACCTTCTGCGGATGTCGCAACGTGATAAGCCCCCATGATGGTTCGCTAATCGAGGCAGCCAAGACCGGTCCCACCCGAAGACCAGGTCGTGGCGCAGCGGTTATTTGAGCAATTCTATATCCAATGTTTCGTTGACCGCTTCACTGGCAAACTGCCCTGCCTTGCCCAAGATCATTTTGCCCAGCTTAAGTGCAACTTGGATTTCGCCCTCGGTAGCGCCCGATGACTGTGCCAGAGCCAAATGAGCGATAATGGTCGCAGTACAATTGCTGGCGACTGCGGCGCCCAGTTTTACCAGGGTGCTCATACGATCTGTGGCATCGGCCGTCAAGTTCACCTCATCTCTTTCAACTTCCATCAGGGCATAAGCATGGCGTTGCATCATCTCATCGGCATGGCGGATGGTGGTTTCTGCATCCGCTACCGCTTTTTGAACTTGTTCTAGACTTGCACCTACTTCAAATACCTTTTTGAAATGAAAATTACAGCAACGCTGGCAACCGGCAGACACTGCCGAGGCAACAGCAATAAGCTCTTTTTCTTGCTGAGTTAAGTCCGAATTCATGGTCACAGCCTCCTGTGTGTGGATTCATGTCAGGATAAACAATCCCACAAGAGCTGTAATCCGATATTTCTGTAGTTCAGCACCGATTCTTGACCCCTCCCGGAGTGCGTGCAGGTCATTCAGGTTTCGAGAGAAACGCCAATATATGGGGAGGGGCCAGGATCGGCGCCGACCATCACCCCGCTGAGCTTTGATATCCCTAAAGTAAGATCAGCGGCTTATGCTAGAGGAAGGAGAGGAGCACGATCAGAAGCCGAGTCACACGGGGGAGACAATTCTCGACGGGTACCTCGGGCAGACGCGCTCAGCCGAGCGTGCGCGAACGGCACGGGACGTTTCTCAGGCCCGACATTTCCGCATACACTCCGGCCGAGGTTCCTCGGGTGCCGCCCAGAGCAGGGGACGCGTCCTACACAAAAATGAGAAAAGAGGGTTTCTACACGGTCTATCGTCGTTCGTTTGCGCTCGCCGCTGCCGCAGGCGCGCTTGCGCTCGCCGTGGGCGCCATGGTGACGGCTGCGGCGCACGCACACAAGCCGCTCAAGATCGGCTTCAGCATGGCGCTCACCGGCGGACTCGCCGACGCGGGCCAGGCCGCGCTGATCGCCATGGAGATCTGGCGCGAGGACGTCAACAAGAAGGGCGGCCTGCTCGGCCGGCCGGTGGAGTTCGTCTACTACGACGACGCCACGCAGCCGGCGAAGGTGCCGCGGATCTACACGAAGCTGCTCAACGTCGACAAGGTCGACCTCGTCGTGTCGAACTACGGCACCAACGAGATCACGCCGGCGATGCCGATCGTGATGAGGAAGAAGCTCGTCTTCCCATCGCTATTCGGCCTCGCGGTGAACGACGAGTTCAAGTACGACCGCTACTTCCAGATCATGCCGGCGGGCCCCGAGCCGAAGACCGGCTTTTCCAAGGGCTTCTTCGAGCTGGCGGTCGAGCAGAAGCCGAAGCCGAAGACGGTCGCGATCGTGGCGGCGGACTCCGAATTTACGCTGAATGCGGCCGTGGGCGCGCGCAAGAACGCCAAGGCCGCCGGCTTGATCGTTGTCTACGACAAGACCTACCCCATGTCAACGACGGACTACACGCCGATCGTGCGCGCGATCGGGGCGGAAAAGCCGGACCTCGTCTTCGTTGCGTCGTACCCGCCGCAATCGGTGGGCATGGTCAAGGCGGCGCGAGAGGTCGATCTGAAGGCGAAGATGTTCGGCGGCAGCATGGTCGGGCTGCAATACGCAGCCATCCAGAAGAACCTTGGCCCGCTGCTCAACAACATCGTCAATTACGATTTCTGGGTGCCGGAGCCGACGCTCAACTTCCCCGGCGTGAGGGCGTTCCTGGCGCGCTATCAGGAAGCCGCGAAGGGCAGGGGGGTCGACCCGCTTGGCCACTACCTGCCGCCGTACGCTTATGCCTGCATGCAGGTGCTCGAACAGGCGATCAACGCCACCAAGGGCCTTGACCAGGGCAAGCTCGCCGCCCACATGCACAAGGCGACCTTCAAGACCGTGGTTGGCGACGTCAGGTTCGGTGCAAATGGCGAGTGGGCGCAGAGCCGCGTGCTGATGGTTCAGTTCCGCGACGTCAAGCCGAACGACATGAGCCAGTTCGCGGGGCCGGGCAAGCGCATCGTGCTCTACCCGAAAGCGTGGAAGTCGGGGGACATCGTCTACCCGTTCAACCAGTAACCTGCGCGCGTCCCGCAGGAGCCCGCGCGATGGCGTAAACGCCCACCTCGACCGCGGGCAAGTCTCGGCCAGCGCCGCTCGGCGACCGCCGTGTCGCACGCCACCCCAGAGCCGCTGACCGGATCAATACGTCGCACATCCCCCGAGTTCGGCGGTTGACCGGGGCGACGCGTCGCGTTATTGCCGAGGGTCGCTATCGGCTCGACGCGTGCCGGCGTCAGAACATTGCCTCAATTGCGGGAGTTCACCCGCCGCGCAAGTCGCAATCAGAGGCAATACTCCGCTGAAGCACGCCTCGACCCCTGGCTGATGTCACCGGCATATTCGAGCCAGCTGCCAAAAAGGCCTTTTGGTCATCCTGCTAGACTCACGCGACGCGCTGCTGCCGCGGGATGGCGATTTGCGAGGAGGCGCTCGCCCACCTGCGCCGGTGCCGATCAGCGTCCCCGCAGGCGCGGATCGAGCGCGTCGCGCAGCCCGTCGCCGATGTAGTTGACCGAGAGCACCGTGAGCGAGATCGCAAGTCCGGGCCACACCACCCGCGACGGGTTGATCGCCATGAAGTTCGCGCCGTCGAACAGCAGCCGCCCCCAGGTCGGGAAGTCCGGCGGGAAGCCGAGGCCGAGGAACGAGAGCGCGGACTCGGTGATGATCGCGTTCGCCACCCCGAGCGTCGCCGAGACCATGATCGGCGAGAGCACGTTCGGGAAGATGTGACGGGTGATGATGCGCCGCTCGCGCGTGCCGATGCTGCGCGCGGCGGTGACGAACTCCTGCTCCTTGATCGCGAGCACGTCGCCGCGGACGATGCGCGCGGTCTGCATCCAGCTGGTGATGCCGATCACGGAGACGATCAGCAGGAAGATGCCTGTCTCCGGCCCGAACGCGGTGCGCAGCGCGTCGCGGAAGAGCAGAATGATGACGAGGAGCAGGGGCAGCAGCGGCAGCGCGAGGAACAGATCCGTTAACCGCATCAGCGGGCCGTCAAGGCGGTTGAAGAAGCCCGCGAGCACGCCGATCAGCGTGCCGAGCACCAGCGAGATGAGCATCGCCACCACCCCGACCGCGAGCGAGATGCGTCCGCCGGCGAGCACCTGAGCGAACATGTCGCGGCCCAGGTTGTCGGTGCCGAACGGGTGATCGAGCGAGATGCCCTGGTTCTTGATGCGCGGGTTGAGGAGCCGCGGATCGATGTCGTGCAGGTAGGGGCCGACGATCACGCCGAGCACGATGATCGCGAGGACCGCGACCCCCACCAGTGCCCCGGTGTGCGAGCAGAACTGGCGCCAGACGTCGCCCCACAGCGAGCGGTGAGGACGCTCCTCGGTGATGCCGATGGCCGGTGCCGGAATCGTGCTCATCACTCGTAGCGGATGCGTGGGTCGAGAATGCCGTAGAGCACGTCGGCGATGAGGTTGAACAGCACGATCAGGATCGCGAAGATGAAGGTCAGCGTCTGCACGAGCGGGATGTCGGCACCCTGGATCGCGATGATCAGGAGCTGACCGAGCCCGTTCACGCGGAAGATCTGCTCGGTGATGATGGCGCCGCCGAAGATGTTCGGGATGCCGAGCGCGATCAGCGTAACCACCGGGATCATCGAGTTCCTGAGGACGTGGACGAGGAGCACCGCGCGCTCGCGCATGCCCTTGGCGCGGGCGGTGCGCACGTAGTCAAGGTTGAGATTGTCGAGCATCGCCGAGCGCATGAAGCGGCTGAGCTGGGCGGCGTTGAACAGGGCGAGCACTGCCACAGGCATAGCGAGCTGCCTGAGCTGGGCGAGGAAACTCGACCAGCCCTCGACCTTCAGTGTCGTGTCGTATATGGACGGGAACCACTGCAGGTTCACGCTGAACACGATGATCGCCACCAGCCCGGTGAAGAACGTAGGCACCGAGAAACCGACCATGGACACGAACGTGCCGAGTTGGTCGAACCACGAGTACTGCCGGTACGCCGAGATCACCCCGATCGGCAGCGCGATGGCGATGCCCACGACGTAGGAGAGCCCCACCACCCACAGCGTCTGCGGCGTGCGCTCGAGGATCAGATCGATAACCGGACTTCGCGTCGCCCACGACCGCACTCGCAGCCGCGTGCTCGAGTCGCCGATCTCCACCCCGAGCGCCTGCTCGATCATGTTGAGGGGCTCGTTGACGAAGAACTGCTCCATCCACAGCAGGTAGCGCACGTGGAACGGCTCGTCGAGCCCGAGGGATTCCCGGATCTGGGACCGCACCTCGGCCGGGATGGTGAGCGGCAGGTTGCCGGTGGGATCGTTCGGGGCGAGATCGAGGATGGCGAAGATGATGAAGCTGATCGCGACGAGCGTCGGTATCGCGAACAGGAGCCGCCGGAGGATGTAGCGGGTCATGGGTGCCGGAGGGGAGTGCGCCGGTCCGGCCGGCGGCGCTGTGCCGCGGGCCGGACCGGCGGGTCGATGCCTCGGTCTACGGAGCTGCGCCGACTAGCGGTGCCAGTCCTCGATGTTGTTCAGCTCGGAATCCCACGCCGTCATGTCGACGCCCTTCAGGCGGTTCGACTGCGCCGAGACGCGGCCGCGCCAGATGAGCGGGATCATGTAGTTATTGGTGACGATGATGTCGTTCAGTTTCTTCGCGATCTCGGCCCTCTTGTCGAGCTCGGCGGTGGTCGCAAGCTGCGCCACCAGCTTGTCGTAGTCCGCTTCACACATGCGCTGGATGTTGTTGCCGATCCACTGGTTCGCGGGGCCCGGGATCTCGCTGCAACGCCAGTTGCCCATGTACTTTTCCGGGTCGGTCCCGTCGAAGTTGTTGGTGTACATCTCGATGTCGGCGTAGAACTTTCCGTAGGTGTCCGGGCTCGCCGGGTCACCGCCGAAGAACACCGCGGCGTCGATGTTGCGAAGCTCCGTCTCCACCCCGATCTGCTGCCACATCTGCTTGATGAACGCCTGGGTTCCCTGGCGCACCGAGTTGGTCGACGTCTGGTAGAGAATCGACAGGCGCACGCCGTTCTTGGCGCGGATACCGTCGCCGCCCCGCTTCCAGCCGGCGTCTTCGAGCAGCTTGTTGGCCTTGTCGACGTCCTGGACCAGGCACTCGTCGTTGGTCGTCGACGCGTACGCGGCAGGCGCCGGGAGGATGTTGCAGGCGGGACGCCCCGCGGCGCCGTAGCCGGCGTCGACCAGCACCTGGCGGTCGATGGCGAGGGAGAGCGCTCGGCGCACCGCCGGATCGGTCAGGAACGGATGCGGGTTCTTGCCGTCGAGGTGGAGCGAGCGCTTGTCGCCCAGGGCCGGATCGGGATTGGTCTGGTTGACGATCAAGCGTTCGACCGAGGTGCCGAAGGCGTTGATGATCTTGCCTTTACCGGCTTTCTCCATCTGCGCCAGGATCTCGGGCTCGACCTGCATGTTCCACGCGTAGTCGAACTCGCCGGTCTCGAGCACGGAGCGGGCGGCGGAGGCCGCGTCGCCGCCGCCCTTGAACACCACGTTCGCGAACGCGGGCTTGTTGTCTTCGCGGTAAAGCGCGTTCATCTCGTAGAGGACGACGTCGTTCGCGCGGAACTCCTTCACCTTGAACGGGCCGGTGCCGACGGGATAGAAGTTCTGCTCCGAGCACTCCTGCGCCTTCGTGCCCATGCAGTCCTTGAACTGCGCCTTCTGGATGATCGGCGCGGTGGCGCCCACGAACGGGCCGTAAGGGAAGGGCTTTGCCACGGAGAAGCGGATCTTCACGGTATGCTCGTCGATGACGTCGACACCTTCGACGTCGGCAAAGTAGGACGCCGCGTTGCAGCCGATCTCCGGGTGCAGGCAGTACTCGGCGGTGAACTTGACGTCTTCGGCGGTGAACGGGCTGCCGTCCGACCACTGCACGCCGTTCTTGAGCTTCCAGGTGATGCTCTTGAGATCCGAGGCGACGCCGCCGTTCTCGACGGTGGGAATGCTCTCGGCGAGGGTGGGCTGCATCTCACCCGAGGGCAGGTAGTTCGCGAGGGGCTCGAGCACCAGGGAGGACGACTCGATGTCCTTGGTGCCGCCCGAGAGATAGGGATTCTGGATGGACACGGCCTGCCAGTAGATGATGTTGAGCTGACCGTCGCGGCCGCGCTGTGCCTGCGCGGGGGCGCATACGAGTGCTGTGGCGAGCAGGGCCGTCATTGCGCCGAGTTTCTTGGACATGGACCCCTCCTTGTACCTCGGTGAGTGGGAGCCGGGCTCCGGAATCGCGCCGACCGCGAAGGGCGACTCGGCGACATGCTGGCGGGATGGGCGCACCGCACGCGGACCGCTTCCCGTCATCCGGCCATTGTAACGCCCCGGCGGCGCGGCGCGACCCTTGCCGGCTTCGGTCCGGGGCGCTCAGAGCCTGCGAAAAGAATCGCCCGGCGCAGCGAGACGTCGCCTGGGCGTCCGCGGCAAGGCGCGGGGTGCGCGCAATCCCGCGCTTGGCCATGGATGCGTCAGCGAGCGCGGGGGTCCGCGCAACGCCGCCGGGGCGTTCAGGCGGCGTTGCAGTGGACGCGATGTCACTTTCACAGGCTCTCAGACGAGGTGGCACGCCACCCGGTGCCCCGGCGCGATCTCGCGCCACTGCGGCTCCTGTTCCCGGCACCGCGGCTCGGCGATCGGGCAGCGGGTGCAGAAGCGACAGCCGGGGGGCGGCGCGGCCGGGCTCGGGACGTCGCCGGACAGGATGATGCGCTGGCGCGTCGCCTCGAGCTCGGGATCGTGGGTCGGGACGGCGGAGAGCAGCGCCTGGGTATAGGGGTGCTGCGGCCGCGTGTACAGCGCGTCGCTCGGGGCGAGCTCCACGATCTTGCCGAGATACATCACCGCCACCCGGTCGGCGATGTGCCGGACCATGCGCAGGTCGTGGGAGATGAACAGATAGGTGAGCCCCAGCTCCGCCTGCAGATCCTCGAGTAGGTTCACCACCTGCGCCTGGATGGACACATCGAGCGCCGCGATCGGCTCGTCGCACACGATGAACGCCGGGTTGAGCGCGAGCGCGCGCGCGATGCCGATGCGCTGGCGCTGCCCGCCGGAGAACTCGTGCGGGTAGCGGTTGGCGTAGTTCGCGTTCAGCCCCACCGCCTCGAGCAGGGACTCCACACGATCGTGGCGCTCGCGTCCGCTCGCGATGCCGTGCTCGGACAGCGGCTCGGCGACGATGCTGCCCACGGTCATGCGCGGGTTGAGGCTTGCATAGGGGTCCTGGAAGATCATCTGCATGCGGGTGCGCATGCGCCGCAGGGCATCGCCGCGCCGCTCGGCGAGATCCACGCCGTCGAACACCACCCTCCCGTCCGTCGCCGGGTAGAGCTGCAGGATCACGCGCCCCGCCGTCGACTTGCCGCAGCCGCTCTCCCCCACCAGGCCAAGCGTCTCCCGGCGGAGCACGTCGAACGTGATCCCGTCGACCGCCTTTACCGTGCCGACCTGGCGCCGGAACACGCCCTGCATGATCGGGAAGTGCTTGCGCAGCCCTTCGACCGAGAGCAGCGTCTCGGTGTCAGGCATCGCGCGGCGCTCCCCTATCGACGTCCCACCAGCACGCCACCTCGTGCCCGCCGCCGACGTCGAGGAGCGGCGGGTTGGCGGTGCCGCAATGCTCGAAGGCATGCGGGCAACGCTCCATGAACGGGCACGACGCCGGCTCGGCAAAGAGGTCGGGCGGCTGGCCCTTGATGCTCGTGAGGCGCTCGCCCCGATCGCCCTCGATGCGCGGCAGGGTGTTCATCAACGCGCGCGTGTAGGGGTGCCGCGGGTGCGCGTAGAGGGTCTTGACCGTTCCGCGCTCGACGACGCAGCCTCCGTACATCACCATCACGCGATCCGCGAGTCCGGCCACCACGCCGAGGTCGTGGGTGATCCACACGATGGCCATGCCGAGCTCGCTGCGCAGGCGCTTGACGAGCTCCAGGATCTGGGCCTGGATGGTGACGTCGAGCGCGGTGGTCGGCTCGTCGGCGATCAGCAGCTTCGGATCGCACGCGAGCGCCATCGCGATCATCACGCGCTGGCGCATGCCGCCGGAGAACTGGTGCGGGTAGTCGCCGAGGCGTCCCGCGGCGTTCGGGATGCCGACGAGGTCGAGCAGCTCCACCGCGCGGCGCCGTGCCGCCTCGCGTCCGAGTCCGAGGTGCTCGCGCAGCGGCTCGGTGATCTGGTAGCCGATGGTGAGCACCGGGTTGAGCGAGGTCATCGGGTCCTGGAACACGAACCCGATCTTCGCCCCGCGCACCTGGCGGATGGCGTCGTCGTCCAGCGAGATGAGGTCGAGGCCGTCGAAGCGCGCGCTCCCGGCCACGATCTCGGCCGGTGGCATCGGCAGCAGGCGCAGCAGCGACATCATCGTCACGCTCTTGCCCGAGCCGCTTTCGCCCACCACGCCAAGCAGCTCGCCCGGGAAGATCTTGAAGCTGATCCCGTTGACCGCGTGCACCGTGCCGTCCGCGGTGTTGAACCGGGTCTTGATGCCCTCGACCTCGAGCACGGGGGCGAGGTTCGGCGCGGCGGCGGACATAACGGGCGATTCTCGGCGCGGGGGCGCGCGGAAGTAAAGCGGTCCGGGCGCTCGGCATCGTCCACCGCGTCATCGCCGCACACCTGATCAGCACGGCGGAGGTTTCACGTAGATCGGCTAAGACCGGCGCGGTGACGCTGATCCAGCGTTGCGGCAGCGCGCTCAATCTGGATATCCACTTCCAAATGCCGGTTCTCGACGGGTTGTATGTCGAGTGCCCCGGCGGCTCAGTGCGTTTCCGCCCGGTGGGGCGCCGACGGGCGCCGAGCTCACCCACCCGGCTGACCGGGACGATTGCCGACGTGTGGGGCGGTCTCTCGAACGGCCGGGGCTGCTCGATCCGGATGCCGAGAACCACCGCCCGGATGCTTTACCTGATCATTCACTCCTTCCTGCCGGATTCGCTCGAACAGGCCGGATCCCGGGTCTGACACCGTCGCCGGACTCTCTATCTCTCTCTTGCCGTAAGGTCAGAGGTCGGACACGTCCATCCGGCGGTTTCTACTTGCACCGGTCCAACTTGCCGTGATTCCATAGCCGCGATGCAGGGTTCAGCCATTGCCGTGGGCAGGCCGACGGTCGCGCTGGGGCGCTTGGTGATCGCGGTATGGGCCTCCATGTGTCTGGTGGCGACGCTCAGCGCCGCCGGCCCGGTTGCACCCGCTTTTCCCGACGGCAACTGCCATATCGGCATCGGCGCCGGCACTGCGAATGCGTCCGACGACGGCACGGACCGCATCCAGCCCGCCCACGTCCACGCGGACTGCACCAGCGAACACGGTACCTCCTTCGCAAACTTGTCCCCGGCGGCCTCGCGCTGCCTCGCGCCCCGTGCTCCCCGGCGCGACGACTTCGCCCACCCCACGGCCCGCCTCGCGCCGCCGGTACCACCGCCCTGGCGGTTCTCCGCGACACTCGTCTGACCCGCCTCGCCGCTCGCCGTCGCTGACTAGGCGCGCGGCGCGCACCGGCTTCGCCGGTATCGCGGTCGAACTTTCACCGTGCGGGCGCCCGCCGATGGCTCACCGGAGCGCCGGCACTCCAGACGGAGCAAACGTCATGAAATACACCGTGCATCCGCGACTCGTCGCCGCCATAGCGCTGTTGATGCTGGCGCCCGCGCAGGCTGCGCAACATCGCTGGTACGCCCCGGAACGGGCGGCCGCGGGGGAGTCCGTGTACCGACAGCACTGCGTCGCCTGCCATCTCGAAAGCGGTGCCGGCACCGCCGCCTGGCAGGCCCGCGACGCCGACGGCAAGCTGCCGCCGCCGCCGCTGAACGGCACCGCCCATACCTGGCACCACGATCTCCGCGTGCTCGCCCGCACCATTGTCGAGGGCGGCGCCAAGCTTGGGGGCAGCATGCCCGCCTTCGGCGACAAGCTGTCGGCGGAGGAGGTCGCGGACGTGATCGCCTACGTGCAATCGCTGTGGCCCGACGACATCTACCGGCGCTGGTCCGGCGCCTTTCCGGAGGATGCCGCCAACGGTCTGCCGCGCGGGCAACAGACGGCGAAGAGCCCTGAACCGCAGCATGCCGCGGTAACCCGGCTCTCCGGCCTGCTGCCCCCGGAGACCCGGATAGACGAACCGGAGGAAACGCCCGTCGACGGCATCCTGGGCATCCGGGCGGGATCGCGGTACTTCCATGTCGACAGCTCCGGCCGCTACCTGTTCACGGGAGATCTTGTAGACCTGATCAGCGGAGAGAACCTCAGCCAGACGCGGTATGCCGCGATCCGGCGCGACCTGATGGCGGGATTTCCCGATGCCGACAAGGTCACCTTCCCAGCCAGCGGCGACGAGCTGGCGGCCATCGACGTATTCACCGACACCACCTGTCCCTACTGCCGCAGACTCCACCAGGAAGTACCGAAGCTCCAGGCCGCCGGAGTCACGGTACGCTACCTGCCATTCCCACGTGGCGGAAACCGCGGTGACGGCTACAACCAGCTGCGCTCGGTCTGGTGCGCCGGCGACCGTGCCTCTGAAATGAACACCGCGAAATCCGGGCCAGACTACCGACCCGGAAACACCAATTGCCCGGCGGCGAAAGCCGTAACCGTCGGCTACCGGGTAGGCGTCGAGGCCGGGGTTACCGGAACGCCGGCCATCGTGCTGGACGACGGCACCCTTTTGCCGGGCTACATGCCGGCCTCGGACCTGCTGACTAGACTCGGCATCAAGGGTGGTTAGGCTCTACACGGGCGCCGCCCGATGGGCGCTTGCCGCGGGCGCCGCCGCGGTGCTCGCGGGCTGCGGCGAGTCGGATCCCGATGCCGCACTGGCCCGACTGCACATGCCGTCGGCCGAGTACCGGGCCAGTGCCGACGCGGGCCGAGATTGGTTTCGCCAACACTGCGCTCGCTGCCACGGCGACCTCGGCCAGGGGTCCCGGACCGGTCCTCCGCTGGTGCATAAGACCTACGAACCGGGCCACCACCCCGACGCGGCGTTCTTTCTCGCTGTCAAGGACGGCGTACGCCAGCACCACTGGAACTTCGGCGACATGCCGCCGTTGCGCGCTGAGGTCTCCCCGGAGCAAACCGCGGACATCACCGCCTGGGTCCGCCGCCGCCAGTGGGCGGTCGGCATCGAATGAAGCTGCAACACACTCAATCAGCCGCGGAGAAAAGCAACATGCGAACAACCATCCCCGATTGCGTAACTGCATTCACGACGAACGTCGTCGGGACGGATCTGGCTCTCACCGGTCGGCCCCGTGGCAAGCGTCTGAAGCGATGGCCACAGCCACAACGAGGGTGGCCACGTCGAGCCATTTGCGAACCGGGAGTCGGCGATGCCCGTTCTTGGTGACAGTCCGACCCGAAAGGAGCGATGGAACATGCCGAGCTGCGCCCACCGGATTCCGCATTGCCGACTCTGTCGCCGTCGCTGACCATGGACACGACCGGGTCGGTTCGCGTTGAGCTGGGAACCGGCGCGCTGTCACCCGCACCTTTGTCTGCAGGAGAGCCTGATGCCGATCTCAAATTTTTGCCGGGCGGCGCGTCTCGTCGCCGTGCTGGCGGGGGCCGCGTCGACCATCGCGGCCTACGCTGAAACCGGGCAGCGCGGCAGCGCCGCCGAGGAAGCTCGTGGCGCCACCCTCTATGTCGAGCATTGCCAGGTTTGCCACCGCGCCGGTGGCACCGGCGAACCGCCGATACCGCTCGGCGTGATCCGGCCCGGGTATATCGTCGCCATGCCGCTCGACGAAACATCCCATGCCTGGCACCACGACGATGACCAACTGGTGCACACCATCCTCAGCGGCAATCCACGGACCCGCACCCGCATGCCGGTGTTCGACCCGGTGCTGACCGAGGCAGATGCGCGCGACATCGTCGCCTACCTGAAAACGTTCTGGAGCGAGCGCATCGTCGCCTGCCAGGGGCCGAAGCACATGAGCTGCATGTAGGCAGCGGTGAACCTCATCGAAAACCGAAAATGCGCGCCGGTAGGTCCGTTGACGACGTCGTCGACGCCCGCTCCTGCCGGCCGGCGATCACTTACGGCCCGCCACGAGCACAACTCTGTGATCCATGGATCTGTGATACCTGCACTCTGGGTCATTCTCCACTATTCGTGGAACTCGAGCGGCTCTCACACGTCATCAGGCTTTGTCAGTCGTGGTATGATGTCTGCGTTATCGGGTGCCTCGGCTGCGATCTTCGGGAGCTGCAACACCCGACTTTCTCTACCAATAACTCAAGAGTGATTTGGATGAAACAATTTATATCATCAGGATTGGCAGTGCTGAGCCTGTCGGCTTGGATCTCGTATGCCGACGAAGGGCACGACCATGCAAAGGAGAAAACGGAATCGACTCAATCTCAGAGCGGCATGATGCACGGGGAGCACGCTCACGGTGAGGAAAGTGCTCACCATCAGCATGCCGAATGGATCGATCCGCCTAAAAAATACGCTGATAAAATCAGTGATTTGTGGGCGAATGCAGATGCAATAGAAAGCGGAGAGGAGATCTATCGGCAAAACTGTATCACTTGTCATGGTGAAGATGGCCAGGGCACGGGACCGATGGCACAGATGCTTTCGCACCCTCCTGCGGATCTGAACAACAACTTTCATGCTTCTCCCGGTAACGGAGACGCCTACCTGTTTTGGCGGATCAGCGAAGGCGGTAAGGTTGAGCCCTTTAAATCACAGGGCTCGGCGATGCCTGCATACAAGGAAGTATTAAGCGAGCAGGAGCGCTGGGAGGTCTTGTCGTATATCCACACCTTCTTTCATCAGGGGCTAATGAAATGGGGAGAAGGGAGTGTGCTGAAAGACAAAGGCCATTCAGGCGGAGACGAATCCTGAAAAGGCCAGTTTTAAAGTCCCGGTTGTGACTGTGATATGTAAGACCTTGAGGGACAGGTGTGAAGGTTATTGTAGCTTTTCCCGAAGAACTTCATAGGGTGTTTTTCCCGCATGTGCGCCATGGGGTCGTGAGAAGTTATAAAAGCGTTCCCACTCAGCCAATTTAGTGTTCAGATTCTCATCGTCGACATAGCTCAGCAGCTGAGTGAACTCATTTTGATCTGAGCGATGAGAGCGCTCTACCTTGCCGTTGAGCTGGGGTGAGCGTGGTTTGTTGCAGACATGACGAATGCCTTTGTCTTCGACGTGCCAGTGGAACTGTGCCTGGAATTCGTGACCGCGATCGGTAAGTATCCTCTGGATGCGAAAGGGGAATGTCTTGACGACATCGTCGACGAATCGAATCGCATTCTTCTGGGTGTGACGGGCATGGATTTTCAGCGCCCGAATCCGCGTGGCATCATCGATGGCGGTGTATTGATACCGCTTCAGGCGCTTTCCTTTTTTGTCCGTGAAGTTCAGAAACTTAACGTCGAGCTGGATAGGATGACCCGGTACCTGCTTCGGACAGCATTTGGTATGGACCGCCCTGCGCCTCACCTCTGCCGGTCAACGATTGAGTCCACGACGCCTGAGGATGCGATAGACAGTGGCATCACAGATGCGAAGTTCGTGATAGCGCTGCAGACACCAGACGGTCCTGATGGCTCCCACGTGTTACTTTCGCCGTAAGTGAAGGACGAGTTCGACAACGTCTTTTGGTGTGGCGTTCGGGTGGCTCTTGGCAATTGTTTTCTTATTCGTTAATGCCGCTTCACCACCTTTAACGTACAAATCCCGATAACGAGAGAACGAGGACCGAGGTATTCCGAAATAAAGGCAGGTACTGGTGACGCATCCTGTCTTTCCGGCATGCTCCAGCATTCGTTTCCTACGTCGAATCCCCCGCCGTTCTGCATTCATATCGACAGTCTCCCGTGAGTAATTTCATGCCAGGATAAACTGTCCCATACGGTCTGTAATATCTACAGGAAACCTGCATCGCCCGCAACGGGACGCTGCGCATCATCGCCTGTATCGACGACCCGGTGGTGATCGAGAAGCTACTCACTCACCTCGACCACAAGCACCTGTCGGCCAGCGTCGCTCGGCGGCTGGGTGGGCCAACGCCCGCAACCATTGCCGAGGATCGCTGTGAGCCCGACGCGTGCCGGCGTCGGGAAATCGGCTCGAGGCTCGCATTGCTCCCGGCCCCCCGAGGCGCGTTTAGACAATCCCCGCTAAGGCGCGAGTCGATATGTGGCTGATGACACCGGTATACTCGAGCGACTTGCCGAAAAGGGCTTTCATTCGTCATACATTCATTAGTTTCTCGTATGGCAAAAGCGTCACTGTTGCCACCCTCCGCGTTCAGTATCGGTCATTTGAGTGAAATCAATACATCGAAGGTGCAATTGCGCTAAGCAGCAAAAAAGTTTGTACGAATGAGAGCCGCCGGCGGAGCCAATGCAGATGTACTTCGCGGGTTACTCCGATGGAGTTTTTCCGGCCTTGATCCATCGCGCTTAACCCAGCGGCCGATGGCTCGGCCACAACTACTTCTTGTTTCATCACAACTCGTCGGCGCTTACGTGAAAACACGGAAGCTTCTGCTACTACCGGCAGCGATGTTGGCAATCCTGTTGTATCCGGGCGGGGGCATGGCCAGCGACGTGGGCAGTGGTGCGGCGTCCTGGGGGAAACAGATGGCCCGTGCTCCACATCGAAGTTATACCGGCAAGGAGTACTGCCGGGAGAAATGGAACATCATCATGCCGCAGATGGCGACCTATGGACAGCTGTCATTTCACGAGGCCCAAAACATTGCGGCGTTTATCGGCTCGGCAACGGATCCGTGTGGCGATACCTGGTTTGACAAAAACTTACTCCTCGGTGGCTACGGTGCGCTGACGTCGGAGCGGGATAAGGACGAAGGCGAAACGACAACCACCGCTCTCTATGCCCAACACATTTTCGCTCTGCTTTCAGAACGGCTCCTGTTCCAGGCCGAGCTGGAGTTCGAGAAACCGGTATCACCTTCAGCGGATGTCGAGTTTGAGGGCGCCGAGTACCTGAACCTCACCTACTTCGCCGGGGAGCACGTTCAGGCAACGGTGGGCAAGGTGCTGAATGATTTCAACTATTCGAATCTCCGGCTCCACCCGGTATGGATGAATCTCGCCATCACCCAACCCTGGGCGGCCGGCTTCATACCGTCCACGACCCTGGGCGGCAAGTTGGGCGTGCATTGGGAGACCAACAAAAATATCTTCGGAGCTACCCTTTTTGGTGGCGGCGACAGTGACACCAATTACCTGGAGGCCGACGAGATGATCGGTCTGCGCGTGGGTGCGTATCTTCCGGCCAAAACGCTGGAAATGGGCCTCTCGGCGGCACGCGCCGAGGAAAACGATGACGAAACCGTGTACGGCGTCTATGCCATCAAAAAGTTTGACAGGCTCAAGCTCGAAGGTGAGCTGGCCTGGGATTCAGACCGGATGTCCCACTGGATCGGCGGGACAGTTCGACCATGGCGGTCCAAGATGGGCTCCCGCGTGTCCCTGGTGACCCGGTTCCAGGAGTTCCGCGTCGACGAACCGGAGCACGTGGAAGGTGACGATCACGGCGAGGAAGTCCATGCCGACAGTCTGAATGTTGCCCGGGAGGACGAACATGGGGACGAGGAGGAACACGCTGAGGAGAACCACGGGGAGGAAGCCGGTCACCATGCCCTCCTGCCGGGCGCGGATGCCAAGGAGTGGTTTTTCGGATTCATCTACGACCATCCGGCCATCAACAACCTGCATTTGCGATTCCAGGCAGGTTACGTGGCGGGGTCAGGCGCCGCCCATGACGGCTGGCGCGCCCAGGCCGCTTTCAACTGGTAACGCCGGGCAGTTAGGGACAGGTGGCCTGCTGCCGCTAACGAGTCCAGCTGTAGAGTGAGAAATTAAATCGATGTTCATTGAGCCTGCAGTCGTGGGTAATGGACAATCGGAACGGGTTTTGTTGCGGGTAAGATCGCCTCAGGCGCCGGGGATCGATACCCGAGGCCGCTGTGCGGCCGCATGGTGTTGTAATGGAGCCGTGATTGTTCGATCAGGATCTTGGCCTCTTTCGAGGTGTAGAAGATCTCCCCGTTGAGCAGGCCCTCACGATGGGTCGTTCGCTCAGGCGCTCGGCAGGGGGGCCGGCTTCCCGCTGCGCGCCGCGGTGGGGACGAGGGAGGATCAACAATGCACGCTGATCCCAGTGGGGAATTCAGACCGCATTGATGGTTTTGGAAAGAAACCGAGACGATCGGCCGGGAAGAATGCTGCGGTGCCGGGTTTCGGGATTCCCACCAGCGAGCCCTTGCGCCCGCCGCCACGGCGTTGAGAGAGCCAAATCTTGGGTTGCGGCAAATTGCTGCGCCGCATCATGGCGCGAGATCTACAAGCGTACGTGTGGGGCGCACGTCCGCCCGACACACATTTGACGAAGATCAAGCGACGAATGCCCCGCCTGTGATAGAAAATGCCGCCATGGCTGTTGACGGCAAAGCAAAGGAATTGGCGGTGGCCTGCATCGCTGTCGCCGGCAGCTGTGCGGCGTTTACTGACCTCGACGTCAGGACCACGGTCAGTCCACACGCCGGTGTCGTCGGCTCAGCCGACCTTGTACAGCGCCATGAGCTACCGGTTCACCAGTGGGCCGCCGATGCAGCCTACTGATGAGGACACGATAATGCGTATCCAGCGAGTCGATTACTTCTACACAACGGTCAGAGACCAGCCGGGAGGCGCCTACAAGCTACTCTCCTGGCTTTCCGACATGGGTATCAACTTGCTTGCCTTCACGGGCGTGCCTTTCGGCCCGCAAAGCACCCAACTGACCATCTTCCCGGAAGATACAACGAAAATGAAGAACGAGGCGAGAAAGTCTCAAATGCAACTTGATGGACCACATCCCGCATTGCTGGTCCAAGGGGACGACAAGCTGGGGGCCTTGGCTGAGATTCATGAAAAGCTGTACAACGCTCAGGTCCATGTATTCGCTTCGACGGGCGTCGCAGACGGACGTGGCGGTTACGGCTACATAATCTATGTTCGTCCCGAGGAGTACGATACAGCGGCGGCAGCGTTGGAGATTTGATCACGACACACAGGCGCGAAATTGCCGACCGGCGCGCGAGCGCGGCTCAGTAGAAAGCTGCGCTAGTCCCAGAACCGAAACATCGGGGCGCACAACAGTCGGGAACAACCGCGAAATGCCGCAGCACAGCGTTTTGCTGCGCCGCATCATCGCGCGAGTTCTGGTTTCGAAACCCCAGTCTGATATCCGCGATCGACCCGCAGTAGCGGTTCGTCGTGACGACGCCTGGATGCCCGCCATTTCCGTCCGAGGATGACTCGCACCACTGCCCGGTAGAGGCTATTTCAGCTCGCTGATTGTTCGATAGAAGGTTTCGATCCCCTCTCGAATCATCCCCAGACCTCGTCCAGCAGCCGCAGCCAGTTGAGGCCGAGGATCTTGCGGATTCGGCTCTCCGTCCAGCCGGCCCGCTCCATGGCCGGTGTCAGGTTCGGAAACTCGCCGATGGACGAAAAGCCCTCGGGGAACTTGATCTCGCCGAACTCGGTGAGCGGCCGGGCGTAGCCCTTGTCGCGGGTGATCCAGCGAAAAAACGGCTCGCCGTACCCTTGCGTGAAGTCCGTGCCGATGCCGACCTGGTCCTCGCCGGCGATGTCGATGACGTAGTTGATGGCCTCGATGTAGTCATCAACGGTGGATTCGGCACCGCGCCTCAGAAACGGCGTGAACATGGTGACACCGACGAAGCCGCCGTGGTTGGCGATGAAACGCAGCTCCTCGTCCGACTTGTTGCGCGGGTGCTGTTTGAGACCCGCCGGCAGGCAGTGGGTGTAGGCAACGGGCTTGCTCGAGGCCTCGATGACATCGCGGGAGGTCTCCGAGCCCACGTGGCTCAAGTCGCACAGCATGCCGACCCGGTTCATCTCGGCCACCACCTCGTGACCGAAATCCGAAAGCCCCGAATCGGTGGACTCGTAGCAGCCGCTGCCGGCGAGGTTCTGGGTGTTGTAGGTGATCTGCGCGACGCCGACGCCTGCGCTCTTGAAGATCTCGACGAACTCGAGGCGGTCCTCGAAGGCAAAGGTATTCTGGAAGCCCAAGACCACAGCGGTCTTCTTCTGTTCCTTGGCGGCGCGGATATCGGCGGTGGTTAGGGCCTTAAGGATCAAATCGTCGTGTTCCCTGAACCACCGGTTCCACTGGCCGATGTTGACCATGGTGTCGCGGAAGCCCTCCCACACCGAGCAGGTGCAGTTGGCGGCGGTAATGCCGCCGCGGCGCATGTCCTCGAACACCTCGCGGCTCCAGTTGGAGACGATCAGGCCGTCGAAAACGATAGCGTCCTCATGCAGTTCGAGACCGTCCATGCCGTTTTGCCTTTTAAAAATGGGTACGCACTTATTCTCGACAGGCCCGGGGTAAGAAGTAGAGGCGTTGCCTTTTGTATCAAAGATAAATGGTGCGCACGATGTCGTCGTGAGAGCCTTCCAACGACTTCACGAAGCCGCCGTCGCTGACCAGGCCGTCGCGCAGAATGATGAAACGATCGGCCACCTTGAAGGCAAGCGCCAGGTTCTGCTCAACCATCAGCATGGTGGAGCCGGCATCCTTCAAGGTCTTGATGATGTTGCCGATCTCGTTGATGAACTGCGGCGCCAAGCCGCCGGAGGGCTCGTCCAGGAGCAGCAGTCTCGGCTTGGCCATCACCGCGCGCCCCAAGGCCACCATCTGCTGCTCACCGCCGGAAAGGGTTCGCACCTGCTGTCGGCGCCGCTCCTTGAGACGCGGAAAGTACTCGAAGATCAATTCGAGCTGCGTCTCCTGCTCTTTGCGGTTTCTAATTGTCGCGCCCAGGCGCAGGTTGTGCTCCACGGTGAGTTCGGGGAACAAATCGCGCGACTGGGACACCTGGATCACACCGAGCCGGAAGATGCGGTGCGCGGGAAGCCCCGTGATGTCGGTGCGGTCAAACGTGATGGTGCCGGAGGTCGGGGTGACGAAGCCGCTGATGGTGTTGAGCGAAGTCGACTTGCCGCTGCCGTTGGCGCCGAGCACCGCAACCACCTCGCGCTCGGACACGCTGTAGTCGATGCCGTGCAGGATCTCCTTGGTGCCGTAGGAGACGTGCAGGTTTTCTACGCTCAAAAGCGGATCAGGCGTGGCCAAGGTAAGCCTCCAGCACGTCGCGGTTCTGTCTGATCTCTTCCGGCGGACCCTCGGCGATGAGCTCGCCGGAGCTCAAGACGACGATGACGTCGGAACCGGACATCACCAGGTCGATGACGTGCTCGATGAGCATGATGCCGATGCCTTCTTCGCCCGCGAGCCGGCGGATGATCTGCATCATCCGGTCGCGCATCGGCGGGGATAAGCCGACCACCGGCTCGTCGAGGAGCAGCAGCGGCGGCTCGGTGGCCAGCGTGCGCACGATCTCCACCATGCGCTGCTGTCCGCCGGAGAGATCCTTGACCGGCTGATCGGCAAGGGCGCCCAAGTCCATGAGATCCAGCAGCCGGCGCGCGCGCTCGATGCCTTCGCGCTCCGCCTCGCGGGCCTCGCCAAGCCCCAAAACGATGCCGAGAAAGCTGCTCTGGATGTGCACGTGCAGGCCGGCGAGGATGTTTTCCAGCGCGGTCAGCTCCGGGAACAGGCCGCCGTTCTGGAAGGTGCGGCGAATGCCCTTGACCGAGATGTCGTGGGGCGCGAGGCCGTGGATGGGCTCGCCCTTGAAATGGATTTCACCGGCGGTCGTCGGCACGTAGCCGGAGATGGCGTTGAACAGCGTCGTCTTGCCGGCGCCGTTGGGCCCGATGACGGCTCGCACCTCGCCGCCATGGGCTTTGAAGGAAACGTTGGAGAGCGCGCGCAGACCCGAGAAGTTGACCGAAAGCCCCTCTAGCTTCAAAAGAGGATGCACGCCTGTTGCCGATGACACCACCATTATTCGCGGTAATAACGTTCGTTGAACGCCGACGAGAGGCGGCTCAAAAGGCTCACCAGGCCCTTGGGCAGAAACAGCAGCACGAACACAATGACGACCCCGAAGAAAAGCTCGTCCATGCCGGGGAAGCGGCGAAAGTATTCCGGTAAGGCTGTTAAGGTGACGGCGCCCAACACGCTGCCGACGATGCTGCCGGTGCCGCCAACCAGAACCATGCCAAAATGGACGATGACCTCGGTCAGGCCGAAGGACTCCGGCAATACACGCTGGGTGAGCGCCGCGAACATGGCGCCGGCGATGCCGACGACGGCACCGCTCCAGACAAAGGCCAGCACGATGTAGCGCGCCGTATAGATGCCGAGCGACGCGGTGGCGGCCTCGTTGTCCCGGATGGCGACGAAGGCGCGGCCGATTCTCGAGCGCATCAGATTGGAGGTCATCTTGACCACCAGCACCGTCAGCAGCAGGAAGACGTAGAACTTGGGCACCTCGGAATCGATGGGGATCCCGAAAAAGTATGGTTGGGGCATGAGCAGGCCGTCGGAGCCTTTGGTCACCGCATCGCCGTGTAGGTACACCCAGCGCATGAGCTCGCCGAAGGCGAGCGTGATGATCGCGAGGTAGTAAAGCCGTATACCCCGAAGCGCCGTCACGCTCGCCAGGAAGCCGGCGATTCCGCCGGCGATGGCCGCGGCGAGGATAGCGAGCACGTAGGGCGCGCCGGCGTAGACCATCAGGATAGCGGTGGTGTAGGCGCCGATGCCGAAGAAGGCGGTGTTGGCAAAGGCGAGCTGGCCCAAATTGCCGATGATAATGTTGAATCCGGTGGTGACGATGATGTAGACCAGAATCGCATTGGCGACCCAGAGCAGATACTCGTTAGCGATGAACGGGATAGGCAGGGCAACGACCGGGACGGCGTAATAGAACCAGCGCAACCGGTTCACGGTAATCATCGGAGAACGGTCCGGATTGTTCTTCATGGCCTGCTCGTCACATTCTCACCGTGACGGTCTTCCCGAACAGTCCTGCCGGACGAATCACCAGCACGGCGACGATCACCAGGTAGGCGGTGATGTCGATCAGCGCGGTGTTGATGTAGGCGCCGAAATACTGCTCGGCGACGCCCAAGAGCAAACCGCCGACGACGGCGCCGCCCAGCGATCCGAATCCGCCCAGCGTCATGGCGGCGAAGCCGCGGATCAGGAATGCGGCGCCGAGATCGGGATGCAGCAGCGATATGGGTGCTATCAGGATCCCGCCAATCGCGCCCAAGGCGAGGCCGACGCCCCACATGCTCTCGTGGAACGCGCGCACGTTGACGCCGATGAGCGTGGCGCCGCGCTCTGACTGGTAGACGGCCTGGATGATGGTGCCGATGGTGGTGCGGTAGAAGACCAGGAAGAACACCACCAGCAGCACCGCAACGATGCCGCAGATAAACAAGGCGTCACCGGTGATCACCACGCCGCCGATGAATATGGGCTCCATGTCGAACACCCGGGGCATGGGAAAGACCTCGCGGCCCCAGAGCGTGCGCGCGCCGCCCCTCAAGACATAGCCGAGCGAGATGCTCATCATGGCGAAGCCGATGTGGGGACCGGCTTTGATGGGATCGATGAAACCGCGGCTGATTCCGATTCCGAAGACAAACAGGATCAGGATCGCCAGCACCGCGGCCGGGACGTAGTGGAGCCCCACATAGATGACCAGCACGTAGACCACGAAGGCGCCGGCCATGACGAAATCGCCGTGGCCGAAATTGACGATGGTGGTCGCCCGGTAGATGACGGTGAGCGACAGCGCGACCAGGGCGTAGATGGCCCCCTGCGCCAATCCGCTCAAGGTGAGCTGCAGGAACATGGACTGCTGGCGGTTTTAGAGCGCGGACACAACCGAACCGCCGCGTGCCCCTGGATGTGTACGCAGGGGCACTGGACGGTCCGGCAACTTCCGCTAGTTCGTCAGATCACCAGGTCTTGCCCCAGGATGAGAGCACCGTCGGCTTACCGTCGACGAACCCGGCCACCGCCGACTGCTTGCAGCCGTGGCGGTCTGTCTCCGTCCAGGTGATTTTGCACGCCAGGATACCCGTCTCGAGATCGCGGATCTTTTCCAGCTCGGCAATGAACTTGGAACGCGTCAAGTCCCGTCCCGCCGCCTCGAGCGCCTTCACCGCAGCGACGCCGCTCGCCATGGAGACGGCGCTGAACCCCGTGATGGTCTCGTTGGGGTAATACTTCAGAATGATGTCGTTCCACTGCTTCATCTTCGGGCCATCGACCTTGTCGACAAAGGCGTGCAGCACGAAGTAGTTCTTCACCGCATCCTGATCACCCAGCCGTTCCAGGGTGTTCTCGAGATCCGTGCCCGCGGTGCCCATGACCGGCGTCGTGAGCCCGTACTTCTTGGCATCCCGCAGGAAGATCACCGTCTCCGCCTCGTAAAGACAACCGAGGATGAAGTCCGGATTGGCCTGCTTGAGTTTGAGCACCTGGGCCGTCGAGTCGGTCTGGCCGCGCTCCAGCGCGACATCCAGGACAATTTCACCGCCTTCCTTCTGAATCACGTCGATCGCCGGGTCACAGTAGCTCTTGGCCCAGTCGTTGGTATGCGTGATCATCGCGACGCGCTTGGCGCCGGGCTTGGACATCACGAACCTGCCCATGGTCGAGCCGTACGCGGGACCGGCGGGAACGCCGTGGAAGATACTGCGCTCCTCATTCACCGGCATCGAGATGTTGGGATTGACGGCGTGGGCGATGATCCACGGAATTCCGGTCGGCGCAACGGTCGGTTTGACCGCCATGGCGACCGCGCTGCACGAGTTGCCGTGCAGATAGAACACCTCATCCTGGTGGATCAGCTTTTTCGCCGCAGCGATGCCCTTGGCCGGGGCGCAGGCAGTGTCCTCCTGGACGATGTCGAACTTGCGCCCGTGAATCCCGCCCTGATCGTTGATGTGCTTGAAGTAGGCCATGAGCCCGATCTGGGTCTTGCTGTAGCTCGACGCATTACCGGTGAACGGCCCCATGACGCCGACCTTGATGGTCGTGTCGGTCAGCCCGGTGGTTTCGCCGGCGCCGGCCGCGCCGGCAACGAGAAAGACGCTTGCGCCGGCGAACGCCTTCATCCGTCTAAAGGATCTCTTGGTCATGATTTCTCCTCCTGTTGGTGACGAGCCGTTTTGTAGTTTACCAGCGCTTACACCGGTCGCGGATTGCCCGTTTGATCGGCGGATCGACCCCAGCTCGAATCGGCGCAGCCGTTGAGCCTTGGACTACAGGGGCTATCGTCGAAGGACGCCGCTCGTTCCGGGTGAGTGAATTGGCTCAGGGTTGTTCGTCGGCCAACGTAATCCGACCACCTTTCTTATCCAAGGATTATTTCAAGCCCGCGCAACATCTTACAACAAAGAGCCGGGGATGCACTAAGTCAATGAGTGTGAACCGGTTTCTACTTGTGACCCCTTAATTCTGGCGAAAGCCACTGATATTATTGAGGGAAACCGAAGTTTTGGCGCCCTGATGGGCCGCGCCGATCATTGATCTCCTGCAGATTGACTTCCCGTCGAAGCATAAATGATTTGCGCAGCTCTTGGGAGGGGTCCGCATTCGACGCTGATTCACAGGCAAGGGGAGTGGGTCACCGATACCGGGTGTCAAGGTCAATGTCCCGGTTCTCCCGCAAGCGAGCTCTTCCGCCTGCCGACCCCGAGTTTATGAAGCGGAATCCCTCGGCGCAGCAAATTGCTGCGACGCATCATCACGCAAGCTCCGGAAGCGAACCCCTGATGGGCGGCAGTTCCTTGCCACTTTCGGCAGTCAGATTCTCCGCATTGATGGTGCCCCAGAGGTCCGCAGGCTACCGATTCCCGTCACTCGGTCGCCAACGCCCCCGTCTCGCGATAACATCCCCGGGGATATCCCGCCCTCTGAGGAGCTGCGGTGGAAGCGCAACGGTCTCGACAGCTCGCGGTCGTGCTGCACGCCGATGTGGCGGGCTCGACCGCACTCGTCCAACAGCATGAGGCTGCCGCCCAAGGCCGTATTCAGGGCGTATTTCGGCGCTTGTGCGAAACGACAGAAGCCTATGGCGGTATTCCACACGAAGTGCGGGGCGATGCGTTGGTGGCGGAGTTCGCGCGGGCGTCCGACGCCGTGCCCGCCGCGCTCTCATGCCAGCGCGCCCACGCCGCGCACAATCGTGCGCTGAGCGCAGACATCCGACCCGGGCTTCGAGTCGGCATCAGCCTCGGCAAGGTGGTGGTCGCCGACGGCACGCTCACGGGCCGGGACGTGGTTCTTGCTCGGCGACTGGAGCAGATGGCGCTCCCAGGAGTCTGTCTCTCCGCTGCCGTGCGACGAGCTGTTCCTGAGGGTCTGCCCCTGGACTACGAAGACCTCGGCGAGCAGGCGGTCAAGGGCTTTGGGAAGACGGTGAGGGCCTACGCGGTCACCCTGCGACCCGGCGGGGATGTTCCAGCGCCCGAGCCGCCCCCGCTTCAACAAACCTAAGGAGGAGTATGTCATGTCCAAATCGATGATGAGAGGCCTGGTCGGAGCCGTCGCCGTGGCGCTTTCCAGCGCGGCTGCGGCCGGTGGTGAAGCCGAGGTATTGCACTGGTGGACATCGGGTGGAGAAGCCGCGGCACTGAAAGTGCTCAAGGACGACTTCGCGCAGAACGGTGGTACTTGGAAGGATATGCCTGTCGCCGGTGGCGGCGGCGACAACGCCATGCAGGTGCTCAAAGCGCGTGTTGTGGCGGGTGACCCGCCGACCGCGGCCCAGATCAAGGGACCGAGCATCCAGGAATGGGACGACGAGGGGGTGGTCGGCCCCTATCACATCGATGCCGTGGCGATGACCGAGAACTGGGATTCACTCCTGAGCGGGCAGGTGGCCCAGCACATGAAGTGCGACGGTTTCTCGAAGTATTGTGCCGCGCCGGTCAACATCCACCGAATAGACTGGATCTGGGGAAACAAGAAGGTCCTTGACGAGCACGATATCCGAATGCCGACGAGCTGGGAAGAGTTCAACGCCGCCGCCAAAAAGCTCAAGGATGCAGGCATTATTCCGCTGGCGCACGGAAGTCAGCCGTGGCAGGACGCAACCGTGTTTGAGGCCGTGGTCCTCGGCGTCGGCGGTAACGAATTCTACCGCAAGTCGATAGTCGAGCTCGACATGGATGCACTGGGCGGGAGCACAATGCAAGCCGTTTTCGACCAGATGCGTATTTTGCAGAGATTCACGGACGAGGGCTCGCCGGGGAGGGACTGGAACGTGGCGACGGGTATGGTCATCGAAGGAAAAGCGGCGTTTCAGATCATGGGCGACTGGGCAAAGGGCGAGTTCACCAACGCCGGGCTGCAGCCGGGCGTCGATTATTATTGCTTGCCGACGCCTTCCAGCCACGGTTATTTGTACAACGTAGACAGCTTCATCTTTTATGCCGTCAAGGGCGATACCAAGATCGAAGGCCAGAAGCTTCTCGCCAGTCTGATGATGGGCAAGAATTTCCAGAAGGTGTTCAATCTCTATAAAGGTTCGATTCCAGCGCGTCTGGACGTGCCGATGGACGAGTTCGACATGTGCGCTAAAGGGTCGGCTTCAGATCTGAACTATGCGGCGATGACCGGTGGCCTGCTGCCGAGCTTCGCGCACGGCATGGCGCTCAGGTTGGCGCAGAAGGGTGCCATCCAGGATGTCGTCACAGAGCATTGGAACTCCGATATGAGCTCCGCAGAAGCGGCCAAACGCCTCGCCGAATCCGTGAAGGACTCCATGTAACTCTCCGGCTGCGGGGGGACGCCGGCCGGCGTTCCCCCGCCCACTTTGCTTCGAACGCCCTCGTCTGTGATGACCGCCTGGCTGCAGCGCAGTTTGCCGCGCATTGTCCTTGGCCCGTCGTTTGCGATGCTCTTATGGTTCGTGTACGGCTTCGTTTTGTGGACCTTCTACATTTCATTCACCAAGTCCAAGATGTTGCCCAAGTACGACTGGTGGGGCATCGGCCAGCACCTGCGGTTGTGGACCAACCTGCGCTGGCACACGGCCATCGAGAATCTCTTCATTTTCACCGTGCTGTTTCTCGTCCTCTGCATCGTCATCGGCATCGTGCTGGCCATTTTTCTCGACCAGAGGATACGGGCAGAGGGAGCGCTCAGGACCGTATATCTCTACCCAATGGCGCTATCCTTCATCGTCACAGGCACCGCATGGAAGTGGATGCTGAACCCCACACTCGGGCTGCAGAAGCTCGTACAGGACATGGGCTTCGTCGACTTCACGTTCGACTGGCTGGTCAATCGCGATATGTCCATCTACACGATCGTCATCGCGGGAGTGTGGCAGTCCTCGGGCTTTGTGATGGCGCTGTTCCTTGCGGGTCTGCGCTCGATCGATGATGAAATCATCAAGGCCGCCAAGATAGACGGTGCGGCCCTGCCGTCCATCTACGTCAAGATCGTTCTGCCGATGATGCGGCCGGTCTTCATGAGTGCCGTCGTCGTGTTGTTGCACATTTCCATAAAGACCTATGATCTGGTGGTGGCGCTGACGGCAGGAGGTCCAGGCACCTCGTCGGACATGCCGGCGGTGTTCATGACTCAGATGGCGTTCCATCGCAGCGAGTTCGGGCTCGCCGCAGCCAGCGCCGTGGTGATGTTCATGACGGTAGCGGCGATCGTGATTCCATACCTGTACTCCGAGTTGAGGCGACAGGACGATGGCCGCTGACCTGCTCCGCGACGACGTATCGGTCCGCTCGGCGGCGTTCAAGCGTACGGCATTACGATGGCTGCTGTTCCTCGTGCTCGGGGTGTTCGCGCTGTACTACCTGGCACCCATGTACGTGATGGTTGTCACATCGCTGAAGAGCATGGCGGAGGTCCGGCAGGGCAACCTGCTGACTCTCCCGGGCGAGCTCAACTTCGAGGCGTGGTGGGTTGCCTGGAACGGTCGCGGCTACGAGGCGGGTGATGTCTTCCTGCGCCCGTATTTCTGGAACTCGGTGAAGATGGTGGTTCCCGCTGTGATCATGTCCACATTCCTCGGCGCTTTGAACGGTTACGCGCTTACCAAATGGCGGTTCAAGGGGGACAACGTCGTATTCCTGCTGTTCCTTTTTGGCTGCTTTATTCCGTATCAGGCGATCCTGCTGCCGATGGCACGCACGCTCGGTGTGCTCGGCATCTCCAACTCGGTCACTGGCCTGATTCTGGTACACACCGTCTACGGACTGAGCTTCACAACACTTTTCTTTCGCAACTTCTTCGTCTCGGTGCCCAATGAGATCATCAAGGCGGCCCGTATTGACGGCGCGGGATTCTTCAAGATCTTCTTCAGGGTTTTACTGCCCATATCCGGGCCCATCACCGTGGTCACGGTGATTTGGCAGTTCACCAACATCTGGAACGACTTCCTGTTCGGCTCATCGTTTTCCTTCGGCGACTCGGCTCCTGTCCAGGTGGCGCTGAACAACATGGTGCTTACCAGCACCAGCGTGAAACAATACAACGTGGACATGGCGGCCGCTTTCATCGCGGGATTTCCCACGCTGCTCGTATATATTCTGGCGGGGAAGTACTTCATACGCGGCCTGACGGCCGGGTCGGTCAAGGGTTGACGATGGCAACGCTTTCGGTAACGAACCTCACGAAGAATTTCGGCAGCACGAAGGTGCTGCGCGAGATCGGCCTTGACGTCGGTGACGGCGAATTCGTCGTTCTGCTGGGCCCGTCAGGTTGCGGCAAGTCGACATTGCTCAACATCATTGCCGGACTCGAGTCGGTCGATGAGGGCGAGGTGCGCATCGACGGCTGTGTCGTCAACGACGTAGAGCCCAAGGATCGGAACATTGCGATGGTGTTTCAATCCTACGCGCTTTATCCGGCCATGACGGTACGCGAAAACATCTTGTTCGGTCTCAAGCAGCGGCGAGCCTCGAAGACACAGATGAGCGAATCACTGGAGCGCTTCTCGCGGATGTTGCAGGTCGATCATCTTCTCGAGCGCAAGCCAGCGCAGCTCTCGGGCGGCCAACGGCAGCGTGTCGCGATGGGGCGTGCGCTGGTGCGTGAACCGCATATTTTTCTATTCGACGAGCCGCTTTCTAACCTCGACGCCAAACTCAGGGTCGAGATGCGCCAGGAGATGCGCAAGCTGCACGACCGGTTGGGCACGACGATGATCTACGTCACCCACGATCAGGTGGAGGCGATGAGCCTTGCCACCCGCATCGCGGTGATGAACGAAGGGGTGATCCAACAGATCGGCACGCCGCTCGAAATCTACGATAGGCCGAACTGTGTCTTCGTCGCGGACTTCGTCGGGGCACCGTCAATCAATCTTGTCGGAGGCAAGCTCCGGGATGGCGGAGAGGGCTGGAGTTTCGTCGCCGATCATCACGAGGAAGGGGTGCGCGTTTCGCTCGACAGCTACGTGTTCAGCACCGCCCCCGAGGCGGGGCGTGAAATCGTCCTCGGGATCCGACCGGAACATATTTCCGTGCAGAAGCATTCGGAGCAGGCTCAGCCTTTCGAACTCGAGCCAACGCTAGTCGAACTCACCGGCTATGATCAGAACGTGACATTCAACTTCTTTGGCAGCGAGATCGTCGGCAGAATGCCGCGGACCACGAAGGTAGCGCTCGGCCAGCCGTTGTCGCTCTTTCTCGACATCAACGAGGCGTCGCTGTTCGACCGCGCGACGGGCAAGCGAATCTGAAGGGGTGCGTCACCGCAGCGTTGGGTGTGTGAATCGGCGTCGAAGTTTGACGCGGCCGTGTGCAGCGTTATCAAGTAGTTAGGGAGTCGATCGGCGTCCAAAGCGGGTGCCAATTCATACGCTTGGCCTGACGACGTGAAGTTGACCTCGAAATCGGTGTGCGTCGCATCGTCCCACGCGTTAGTGCCGAATTGGGTCTGACACCAATTCTTCACGGCGGCGTATCCATCCGTTGTGAGATACTGCAGCTCACACCGCGCTGCTCGATCGGCTCACCGATCGCTGCCATCTTCTCGAGACCGGCAACGACAGCTACCGCCTCCAGCACAGCGCAACCCAACGGGAGGCAAAACCTGGAAAACCAGACAGGACATGAGCCATCCTCTGGCTCAAGAAACCGGGTCATTATTCAATGCAAAACCCGGGTCAGTTCTCGATGCCAAACAACGTATTTAGTTGCTTAGACGAGTGACACCCCATGAAATCCAGTTAAGCGACACCTGCCAGCGCCATTCAACCAAGGCATGCTGCGCTTCGATGAGAGAAACATACGAACACCGCCGCTTGATGGGGCCGCGTCATTCAAAGGATATTCGCTCAGTCAGCGTGGAGAGCGCGGCGAACCGCATTTCGGTACGTGAGAACAACCATCCGTCGAGGTATACGGTGTCACCGGTGCTGAAGTCAGACTCGATACTCGACGTCAGATGCTGTACCACGTCTTCCTGTGAGGAGAAGGTTTCATCACCAAACAGCTCTTCTTCCAGGCCCTGTGTGTCTCGCTCAGAAGGGTATCGCTTCAGGTAGGCCGACCCGGCGTATCGTATGATGTCGGCTTGAAAATCTCTGCTAAACACGAGCTCGTGTCGCCCGGTGGACCAGTACCAGATGGACGCTCCTCCTCCCCCAGCTAGCACCATAGAAACAAGTAGCCGTCTTCGTGTCTTGTTCATGCCTTCAGAAAATCATGTTTTAGGTGATCGGCGAGTCGCAGCGCCAAGGCGACGATCGTGTAAGTGGGGTTCGCGAATCCTCCTGTGGAAAAAACGGAGCTTCCTCCCACGTATAGGTTGGCGAGCCCGAAAACCTTGCAGTTACGGTCGACAACCCCGGTTTTGGGTGTGCCTGCCATTCGCGTGGTGCCCATATGGTGGTTCCCCCCATGGATAGATTTCAAATTGTCCAAGTCTACGGCGAGGCGGGCACGGCCTAGAAAAGCGCGCCCGAGGTCGTGCGCGAATAAGTCGGTGGTGCGGCGCAGACTTTCAACATCTGCTCGCGTAAGCTGCCAGTCGAGAAACACCTTTGGCATTCCGAGTGGATCCCGTTCGCGCGTAAGCGTCACCCGGCTGTTGGGATTAGGGGCTTGCTCCGCGCGCACGAACAACGCCCTGTAATGTCCCTGGTTCTCAAAAGGGTTATCGGACCACTGCGAGTACCGTTCCGCAAAGCGATGGATGTCCTGCGTGTACCAAGCCAGATTTCGCGACAAGTCCGACCAATGGCCAAACTGTTTCCACGCATCCCTGATTTCTGCGCTGAAGTTGAGCGTACCGTGCTTTCGCTGCACTGCTTCGCTGGGACAGATAGCTGGGACGAGATGGTTGTCAGTTTTCCCGTGGTGTATGCCGTCTAACCGCCTCGGGTTTCCGCTATCCGATGGCAGACACGCATGACCCAGAAAGGCATGTGGATGTTCCATAAAATATCGCCCGACGTTATCGTGCGCATTACCAATACCTTCGCTGTGGACGTCGTGCGAAGCGAGTAGCAATCTCGGATTTTCGATCCCCCCGCAGGCGAGAACATACGCCTTTGCCTTGACCTGAAAACGTCTGCCCGCCAGGGTCATGACGTCGAGCCCTACCAGGGCCGTACCGGGCCCGTTGCTGCGCAGGTTTACCACGTTGGCATGTAAAACGACTTTACAGTTCCGCGCATCGTGCAGGGTTTGCCTGTACGCCTGGCCAAATCGTAGCGCGTTTATATGGAACCATTGGTATCTGAAGTCGGCCAGTTCCTTGCTACCGTAAAGACCACCGTCGGCCTCGATCTCGCCACTGGATTGCCCGACAAAGGGCTTCAGCCCCATCACCCCGTTTGCTCTGCGGTAGTAGGGCTCTAGGTCATCGAGACTGATCGGCCAGCCGCTGTGCGAGACCCACGGGCGTAGTTCGAAATCGAGACGATCCAGCGGCCGACAAACGCCAGCCCAATGGTTGGTCGTTCCGCCGTAATAACGCAGCCGAGACTTCTTCACGTAAGCACTTTCGTCGCCGACGTTTACCACGGTGCCTTTGTCGAAGGTGCGTCGAGCGGAACCCTCATAAAGCGACTGTGTGGCACCCTCATAGGACAGCCCACCGCTTTCCAGAAGCATTACCGAAGTCGTCGTTCCGATAAACTCAAGCGAGAGACTGAGCCCGGCTGCTCCCGTGCCTACAATGCACAACTCTGTTTCGAGCTGGCTTCCTTCGTCAATTTCCCCGGCGTCTAAAAACATGATCGATTGATTTTTAAAGAAATGGACAAAAGTGTATCGTCAGCTGAGATACATCGAGTCATAAGAGGGAGCAGGAACTCGAAGAGCTTATTCAAGCAGAGAGACGAGTAGTTCTGAATGGAATACCACGGCCCTATTCTACCGCTGTGGGAATAAAAAACCTAGGCAAGCCCGGCTGACCGAGACGATGGCGGGCCGTGTGGGGCAGTATCTCGAACGGCCGGAGCTGTTGGAACGGGATTTCGAGAGCAGTCACCTCGTCGGCGGCGATTCCGAGGCCCGAGCGATGGATCGGCTCATCGGTTCCCAGATCACCCACCGTATCGTTGTCGGGCCGCAGCAGGGGTGCCATGTGTTCACCCTGTGCAGTCGCTGCCGGCGGGCGATGCGTCCTTGGCTCAGGGGGTGGCTGTAGTGGCCGGATTCTCGCTGCACGCCGCGGGGGCGGCGAGAGAGGAGCACCAATGTGCGCTGTTCCCGCTGGCGAGCACTTCCGCCGCCCGTCACCGGGCTTAAAAAGCGAAATCCCGCAGCGCAGCAACTTGCTGCGCCGCATCATCACGCTAGTTCCAGCAGCACTCGCAGTGATCCCGCTTCCCTCGAGATCGGCACCGCCTGCGGCGGGGCGATGCGCATCAGCGCCTGCATCGACGGCCCGGCTGTGATCGGGAAGACCCTCACCCACCTCGAGGCGAAGGCTTGTCGCAGACAGCGGCCCGCTTAGCTTGCACTGCGACACCGCCCCGGGCGCGGCTGTTCGACTGACCGCTCCACCCTCGGCCGCGAACGCGAGCACCGTGCACGCAGAAACCGCCCCGGCACTCTCCCTCGAGCGCTCGCCGGAGGTCGCCATTCGCTCTCGGCGCGGTTTCGTCTCTGGCAGGGTCGATATCACGCCACAGAGTTCCTCGGCAGCGGGGTTGACCGACCGTTGCTGTGCTGTCCATACTCGACACGCCGCACATAAAGGCCTTTTATGCCGCCTATGGTCGAACCGCATTCGTTCGGTCGAACGCGGCACCCGGGCTGGAACAGAACAAACATGTCACGATTGGCCGAGCACGGACATCGTCCGGAGCTCGCTTTCACAGGAGAGCTGAAATGGGGATTTTTCTTAGCAAGAGAGAGCTCGACCAGACCGAGCCTGCTGAGACGGCTTACCCGTCGCCTGTCCCGACTCAAATCATATCCAACGGCGAATTCAATCCTATTCCGCAAACGGAGCAGCAACGCAAGGTGGAGGCTCGTATCAAGGAGCTCGCTGATCGCTATGGCAAACAGCAAGGGCTCAGCCGGCGAGAGTTCCTCGGCACGAGCTGCGGAATGGCCGCGGCCTTCCTGGCCATGAACGAGGTGTTCGGAGGAATTTTCGGCATCTCCGAGGCGGAGGCCGCCGATCCGGCGCGCAGCGCGGAGCGCGCCAAGGCGTTGGAGAACCAGTTCATCTTCGACGTTCAAACGCATTTCGTGCACGACGGGTACACGCAAGAAGCCATTCTCGGGCTCGCGCAATATGCGAAAGAGCATTGGAACTCGGCCCTCGCTGATGCGGATAAACTCTACATCTACAAGTTCGAAAACTACGTCCGGCAGGTTTTTCTCAACAGTGACACTTCCGTCGCGCTGCTCAGCGGCGCGCCTTTCGACGATTCGTCCTGGGACTTTCTGACAAACGACTCGATTATGGATGCGGTCAATATGATCAACCGCATCGCCGCCAGTCGTCGAATGCTCGGCCATTCGGTCGTAACGCCCGGCCAGGAGGGATGGATGGAGAAGGTCGATTACTCGATCGAAACTCTCCACCCGAATAGCTGGAAGATGTACACCATCGGCGATCCACTCTCGGCCAAAACCAGATATCCGTGGCGTCTCGACGACGAGAAGCTGGTCTATCCCTTCTACGAGAAGGCTGTAGCTGCCGGGATACGAAACATATGTATTCATAAAGGCCTGATGCCGGCTGACTACGAGCAGAGCTGGGCCGGAGTCTGGCAGTACAACACCGTCTGGGACGTAGGCAAGGCCGCGAAGGACTGGCCCGAGCTCAATTTCATCATCTATCACGGGGGGCTACGGGCATTCCTCGAATCGCCCGAGGCGGCGCTGGCCAAGTTCGAGGATTCGGGCGAGATCGAATGGGCGAGCGACCTGGCGCGCATCCCGGAAGAGCATGGTGTCGACAACGTATATGCGGAGATGGGTACGAGTTTCGCCAACTCTTGCACGGCAAACCCGCGTTTCGCGGCAGCCGTGATCGGAACCTGGATCAAGGGGCTGGGCGCCGATCACGTCGTCTGGGGAACCGACTCCGTGCTGTATGGATCGCCGCAGTGGCAGATCGAGGCCATGCGCAGGCTCGAGATTCCCGAGGAAATGCGCAAGAAGCACGGCTTTGCCGAGCTGGGGCCGGCCGACGGGGCTGTCAAGAACCAGATCTTCGGATACAACTCCGCGAGGTTATACGATCTGGAGCTGCGCGCGGACTACGGCCGCTTCTCGAACGATACTTTTGCGGCGCTCAAGGAAGAATATCGGGTCGCAGGGGGGTTGCGGGACAACGTGGCGCACGGCTTCATCGCAAAGCGAAGCGCCTGAGCGCACGCGTCAGTTCGCGCATTTTCACGAGTGTAACTCAGCACCGAATTTTGACCTTTCCCGGATTGCGTGCAAGTCATTCATGGTGCGAGAAAAACGCCAATCTGTGGGGGGGTCAAAATCGGCGCCGATCATCACCCCGCTGAGCTTCGATATCCCGCAATAAGTAAGCGGCTTATGCTGAAGGGAGCAGACGGGCACAATGAGAAACCGATTCACATCGGTCATGCGGAACCTTGCATTTCCGGCGCAGACCATACACCTCCCGGAAGCGAAAACCTGAGCGCGCCTCGTGCCGAACACAGTGGCGAAACCCTGGACCGCAGCAATTTGTTGCGGTGCTTCATTGCGCGCGTTCTATGAGCGCTTATGTTTGTCGTCGTGCCGCCGGTGCCCAATCAGTATCTGAAGACCCGTTCCTTGCGCGAGGCAGCTGCGCCGTCGCGGCCGCTAATCGGCAGGGACCTTTCCTGAGCCCCGCGACGTTGCCGCCGAACCGCGCGTCGATGCGCCGTCCGCGCGTCACATCGTCAGGTCGTTCTGGCAGTTGACCACGAGCTCGGCGACGGACGCGTTGTTGGACAGCGCAAGCAGGGTCAGCACGATCTCGGCGATATCCCCCGGTTTCATCATCTTGTCGTGCGGGAAGGTCTCGACGTCGGCCGTCATGTCCGTGGCGACGAAGCCCGGGCATAGCGCGGTGCAGCGCACCCCATCGTCCCAGCCCGCGTGACGGGTTGCATGAGACAGCGCCACGGCAGCGAACTTGGTCATCGCGTAGCCGACGTTGTTGTTGTAAACCATTTTTCCGGCGATGGAGGCGACGTTGATGATGCGCCCGGCGCCGCTGCGCCGCAGGTGCGGCAGGGTGTTTCGGATCATCGACAACGGCGCCTTCACATTAACCGCCCACATTTCGTCGAGCGCGGTGTCCTTTTCGTCCTCCACCCGCACCCGGACCACCATCCCGGCGTTGTTGACCAGACCATCGATGCGTTCAAAGTGCGCGGCGGTGTCGTCGACCCACTCGCGGTGCGAGGCCTGCTCAAGCGCGTCGTAGCGGGCCGTGAAGACGCGGTCCGGATCCCACCCGACGGTCATGGCGGCGAGCGACGCGGGGTCCCGGGCACCGAGGCTCACCGTATACCCGGCCCCGTATAGCGATTCGGCGATGGTTCGCCCGATCCCGCGGTTCGCACCGGAGACCATGATCACCCGGCCCTCAGGATTCAACATGTGACCAACCCTATCGCCATCCGCGAACCGACCCGCGAGCGGTCCGCCTGCTCGGGATCAAGCGAGCCGAGGAGCACCCCTCTGCCCTCAGTCATAGAGCGTCACGCAGCGCACCTCGATGCTCCAGCGCTCGGGCGCGTCGGGCGGGGTCAAGGGGTCCTCGAAGGCGCTGTGAAAGCTGAAAGTGCAGGGGGCGTGTCCATCGGGCGTATCCGCGTGCGCGCCCCGGGAACGGGCCAGTCCGCCGGCGGAGTCCCACTGCTTGATGAGCAGCGCCTCGTCACGCGTCAACGCGGGGTAGAAATACCATTGGTGGTCGTCGCGGTGCTTAGCGAAGTAGTTCTCGCCGATGCGGTCGGCATATTGGATCTCAAAGACGACAAGATCCTCGGGCCTGACGCTCAGCGCGTCGCAGAGGGCGAGCGGGCGGGTAACGACCGGTTCTCGAGCGATGTTGCGCCACACGTTTATGATCGCGAAACGTCCCGAGGACAGGGCCCGCTCGACTGCGTCTTCGTCGAGGAGTGCAACGCCTTCGCCCAGCACCGTGCGCAGCGTGTCGTTGCCGGTCGGCGGTCGAGCGAGATCGCGCAGGCGCTGCGGTGCGCTCGTCAGCGTGTAATCGCCATGCACGACGTGCGCGGGACCTTGCACCTGCTGCCCCCCCCTCAAGCGGCGCTTGCTCAGCTTGCCGGCCGCCGAACGCACGTTGTGGTCGAAGGCCGCGGCGACACGGGCCCCGCTCGCTTCTTGCACGAGCTCAGCGCATTGCGGGTAGTACTGGCGCACCACGGCCTCGTGGTCGAGGAAGTCGATGTCGGGGACGACAAGGGGCGACGCAAACACCTCGAAGCCGTTTGCGGCAAGAGTGCACCGTTGGTCGTCCTGCAGACTGCGGGCGTCATGCACCGGCATGTCCCGCGACTCCAGATCGGCGCCGATCCAGGCGGTGTCGCTGCCGTCGCGGTCCCGGCGCGTGAACACTTTGCCGTTGCGGTAGAGCGAGTGCTCCACCGAAGCGCTGAGGTAGTTGAACGCGCCGACGGTCACTGCCCGGGTCGACGCCGCCGAAGAGGTGTTCATGATCGCAGTGCCCTCGGGTTGTTACGGAGCTGTCCGCCTTCGCAGAGCTTGACGGCGCTCGGTTCCCGGCTCGTGGGCGGGGTGCCGGCCCAGGCATCCCACCGCCTGACCGCGTGCCGACGAAAAGAGGACACGACGAGCGGGTGGTCAGGCCGCGTCCGAGAGCGTGAAGCCCTCGCCGACGTGGGTGGCCTTCCAGCAAGGCAGCGATTCGACCGATTGGGTCATCCACCGCACCACATTCGGGTGCTCGGCCAGCGGCAGCCTGGACCACTCGTGCAGGTGCATCGGCGCGGCGACCACGATGTCGGCGAGTGTCGGGGCATCACCGCAGATCCAGCTGCGGCTTGTGAGGCGCGCATCAAGTATGCCGGCGAGCTTGTGGAAGTTCTCCGCTTCGCCGCCGATCACTGCCGGATCGGGCTTGTCGCCGAGCAGCGGTTTGACGCAGTTCTCGACCAGGTATACGTAGCAGCTCGGGAACCAGGCCGAGGACTCCCAGAACAGCCAGCGGTTGATGTCCGCGCGCGTGGCGAGATCGGCCGGGTACTGATCAAGCCTGCGGTGTTTGTCGGCGGCGTACTGCAGTATGGCGTTAGACTCCCACAGAACGAGATCGCCGTCCTTCATCGCCGGCAGCGCCGCGTTCGGGTTGACGGACTTGTACGCCTCGCCTTTCTGCTCGCCTGCGAAGTAGTCGACCTTGACCAGATTGTAGTCGACCTCCATCAGCTTCAGACCGGCCAGTACCTTGCGACAGTTGATCGTGATCGGATCAGCATAGATATCCATCGGTGTTCCTCCTCGGGTTGTCGTCGTGGTCGTGCCGGTGGCGGCTCGCACCGGCATGGAAACGGGCGCAGCCGGCCACGGACAGCGCGGCACATGACTTCGCATGAGGCGCTGCCCCGCCGGCCTTGGTCACCGTCGGGCAACACCGCACGTCATCGTAGCCGCTTGAAGATGCCAACCATCCTATCGGCAATGGCGGCGTAGAAACCACCTCGCAGCGATCGGCCTTGCTACCACCGAATACCAGCCTGAGCTCGGGCGTGCTCCTGGTGGTCGGCGGCGCGCAGAGCGTCGCTGCTGCAATCGCCGTTGCGGCGCTTGTTGGAGACGTTCCGCGCTTCACACTTGCTCCTCCGGGAGGGCGAGTCAGACCAGCATACCGCTCGAGCGCCAGCACTGTCACGCGTGGGGACAGTGCCGAATCCCGGGTCACCGGCCGTGCTCGCCGTGAATGCGAGAAGTGGCCTATGGACAACACTCAGCAGGGAGTCGTAAGCAGATCTGGACGCACAGTTTCCCACTTGCCGAGGGATAGAACATTCTAACGACACTGTCATTAGGTGGAAATAGGCGCGCTTGTACAAATAACCATCTGTTTTCCCACCCCCCGAGGATGGCCCGAAGCTCCAACTTTCAACTCGAGCTGAAGCTTTGTTGCCGACCATCGTCGGCCAGCGGGGACCGTTTACAGTCCCTCGGAGAACTCCCGCGCGAGCCGGATCTTCGTGAGCGATCACCCCCTGACCCGGCGGCGATGCGCACGGTCGCCCCGGCCCCGGCCAGGGTCCAGCCGTGTTTTGTCCGGCCGACTCCGCCGGGCGGGGTGATCGAGACTCCGCAGCGGGCGTTTTCGGCATCGCCCCCGGGCTGGAAATCCCGCGGGAGATTGTTTACGGTTGCGGGAGGCGCGATGGGGATTTGCGGGCAGACGCGCCTTCGGGCTGTCGACTTGATTGCATCGGGTGTCTCTTCGATTCCGGAGAAGTACGGAACGTGCCCGTGCTGACTTAACCGGCTTCACGGTGAGGCAAGGCAATTCAGTCAACATTATTTCCAAGACTCACAGCTGGCTTCTCTCGTCACGTCCATGAATCGGCCCATAAACGGTAATCTGGAGATCGCGGTCGTTGTCGATACCGAAAAGATGGATTGGCACCCCAGTCCGAGTCGCACGGTCTGGCGCAAAAGGATGCATTTGGTCGGCCCTCCGGAATCGGGGCAGGTGACCTCGGTCGTCCGCTACGAACCGGGCTCCGAGTTCCCGGCCCATGATCACCCGGACGGAGAGGAAATCTTCGTTCTCAAGGGTGTCTTCTCAGACGAGCACGGCGACTGGTCAGCGGGGACGTATCTGTTGAATCCCGAGGGATTTCGCCATGCCCCGTTTTCGAAAAACGGGTGTCTGCTGTTCGTCAAGCTGCGGCAGTTTGCCGGGCGGGACCGCCAACATGTGGCACTTCAGACGCGATCCCGGCCTTGGACGCCGACCGAAACGGCGGGTATCGAGACCAAGCGTCTATACGAGCAATCGGGTTACTCCGACGAGGTGCGTCTGGAACGTTGGGCGCAGGGCATGGTGCCCGTTACGTCCGACTATGCCGAAGGAGCGGAGATCTTCGTTATTCACGGCACTCTGGTTAATGACTCCGGATCCCACGCGGCCGGGACTTGGCTCAGATTTCCCAAGGGGGGGCGCCTCACGCCGTTGCCGGGGCCCGGTTGTACGCTTTATATCAAGACCGGGCATCTGCGATATCTGCGTTCCGCCGAGTAGTGGTGTTCCCGGGGCTACTACGTTGCGTTCGTTGCCTGGACCGGCCGATTGACCGAGCCTGTTACCCGACGGAATCAAAAGGGGCTCTTTCTGACGGGGAACAGCCACCATCGGCTCCCCAAGGCGAACGCGGACAGCCAAGGGTCACAAACCCGGATCAAGCTGGTCGTTTGCCGCGATGTGCGATACCGATTGCTATTCCGGAAAGCCCGCCCGCAGCAAAATCGTGCGCAACTTGTCTACATACGGCTCATACACGAGGGGCTCTGTCTCAAGCCAGCGGTCGATAGAGAAATCGGGGCTCAACACGAGGACCTCTTCGACTTCCCACTCGGCTTCGCCCTGGTCACCAGACTCACTCCACGCTGCGGCGAGCATAATGTGTGCCAACAGAAATTCCGGATTCAGCTCGACGGCACGTTGCAGATGACGTCGCGCCTGCTCCGGGCGTTCTGCAAAAAACAGCGCGCGGCCCATGGCAACATGCAGAAGGGATGAGGGATTGGGATTGAGCCGCATCGCTTTCTCCATCAATTCGATCGCCTCGGTCGCGTTCCCCACGTACGTCTCACTGAAGGCGACCAGCGCATAGGCGTCGGCGTAACTGTGGTCGAGCGCGAGGGCCCGCCGTCCCGCCTCAATGGCTTTCGAGTGATCCCTGGCGAATTGGGCCACTGCCCCCGCGACCAGTTGGATCTGCGGCAACGTCTCGTCCATGTCCAGTGCTTGCCGGCTCAGTTCCTGCGCGCGTGCAAGCGACTCCTCACCGATATCACTCCAGCCAAATCGAAAGTCATAAGCATGAGTCAACGCGACCGCTGCGACGGCACGTGCGAAATCCGGGTCGCGGGCTACAGCTCTCTCATACAGCTCTCGCGCGCGGGCGTTGTCCTCGACCGAGTATCCGTAGAACGCAGATTGACCGCGAAGAAAGTCCTCGTATGCCTCGGGATCGTTCGTATAGTGTCTCGAAAGCAGTATGCGCTGCTCTTCCGAGAGCTTCAGCTTGAGCGATGAGACGATGCGCTCCGTCAACTCGTCCTGCAGCACGAACACATCGGACCACTCGTGATCGAATCGCTCCGCCCACAGGTGGCGTCCGGACAGCGCATCGATGAACTGCGCGTGCACGCGAACCCGGTCCTCTGTCCGCTGAAAACTGCCCTCCAGCACGTAACGCACGCCGAGGTCTTCGGCTACCTGATGAACCTTGACCGGCTGCCCCTTGTAGGCAAAGGTCGAATTGCGAGCGATGACGAAGACATCCGGAAGCTGGGAAACCGTGGTAATCACGTTCTCCGTGAGCCCGTCGGCGAAGTACTCCTGTTCCGGATCACCGCTCATGTTCTCGAAAGGCAGCACGGCGATGGACGGTTTGTCCGGCAGCGGATACGCCATGCGCTCGACCGACGCCGCCTCCTCGCGAGGCGCCCAGGGCTCGAGCCAAAGACTCACGGCGACCACGGCGAGCAGCGCAACGACGGCCGCCGCCGCGAGGACAGGCCGCCCCTTGGACGCCGACGGCACCCCTTTGCCGCTCTCCGGCGCCGGAACCGATCCCCCCGGCTCAAGAGAAACCCGATACACCCGAACCGGCTTGTCAATACCCTTGAGCCGCTGCTCGCCCAGACCCTCCTCGGCGAACGGCAGCCGCTGCGGCAACGCCTCGTAGATCGCCGCCGTCACGCACACCCCGCCGGGCCGCGACAACTGCTCCACGCGCTGGGCCAGCACGACACCGGTCCCGGTCACCGTGTCGTCGGCAATCACCTCCTCGCCCAGGGCGATACCGATGCGAACCGCCGGCACGATCTCATCGCCGATCTGCGCATTGAGCGTCGCGTTGGACGACTGGAAGCGAAGCGCCGCACACACGGCGTCCGAGGCACGCGCGAACTCGGCAACGAGCGCGTCACCTCTCGTTTCGTGCACGACGCCGCCGTAGGCGCCGACCGATTCGGACAGCCGGCGGAAGGCGTCGCGAATGCGCTCGTGGGCAAGCGTCTCGTCACGCTGCACCAGCGTCGTCGAACCGACCACGTCGGCGTGCAGAATGACGGCGAGCTTTCGCGGCGGGCGTTTTTCGGGCACAAGCGGCGTTTCGGCTGAGAGAGAACGTATCGTACTACAGCTGCTTCACAGCGCCGGCGCCACGACTCAGTGCATTAGGCCTTGCTAATGTTTGGCTCCGCTGCTTGCAGGACCGAAACACCGGGACTGACAACAGTCGACAATCAAAGTGAAGCTCCGCAGTGCCGCGAAATGCTGCGGTGCATCA
>JABAOH010002450.1_pt1 | contig 43147 bp, 34 predicted proteins | sample 7062181 | NCBI WGS metagenome assembly JABAOH01 (sample SAMN14538630, study PRJNA623070) | marine sediment metagenome | biome: marine biome [ENVO:00000428]; feature: marine pelagic biome [ENVO:01000023]; material: deep marine sediment [ENVO:00002113]; isolation source: pool of 5 deep marine... | reverse complement strand
GGCGTAACCGAACATGTTGTAGGCGAGGGTGACGGCCCGGTTAATGCGCTTGATGCTGCTTTGCGAAAATCGCTGGAGAATTTTTATCCCGGTATTAAGGATATTCACCTGATTGATTACAAGGTTCGTGTAGTCAATCCCGTTGCCGGAACTGCCGCCCGTGTGCGTGTAATAATTGAGTCGCGGGACAAAAGCTCTATTTGGGGAACGGTCGGCTGCTCCGAGAACATCATCGAGGCATCCTGGCAGGCCCTTGTCGATAGCGTTGAGTACAAGTTACAAAAAGACTTGCGAAGTAATTGCTCCTGTTGACCGCATGTTTGAGAACTGTCGGGATTTGTCCTAAGTAACCTGTTCTGTATTAGAGTTTTTCGTGCACTCAGGGAATTTCTGTCTCCACTTGTTTTTTTAGCAGACTTGGTGCAAATCGTGATTGGCGGGGATTCTGCCCACACCTGTGCTACCCGCACAGAAAACGCGGGTACAGGTGTCTGAATTTAGATAAAACACCACGAAACACTCGTGTCGTTTCGTGGAAGAGGTTTGACTAATAGGGCGATAAACTGGTATAATTAAGCTTGCCAACAGATGTGCGTTCTCGCTTTGCTGCGTAAGAACATCTTTATTTATCCGAGGAGTTGTCTGGGTTCTCGCCTTGCGGGGTCCCTCTCATAAAGCCCTGCAAATAATAGCGGCGAAGCTGAAAAACACCTGTGCCTGCGCTACCTGTGCCCGCACCTGTGCTGCCCGCACAGAAAACGCGGGTACAGGTGTCGAGGCAAACATAGGTGCAGTCAGATAAGGTTTCTCAGATGAAACTATCTATTTATGGACAATTAACTTTCCTGGTTTTATTTGTTTTGGCACTGACCTTTGCCGGCAGTGCCTTAGCTCAACTGCCCCCCGGATGGTCCCTGCAGGATATTGGCCAGACGAGTATAACCGGGGTTGCATTTGAAGAAAATAATGAATGGATTGTTGACGGAGACGGTGCAGACATCTGGTACAGCTCAGATTCTTTCAGCTACGTGTGTATGACAGTGTTGGGCGACAGTGTAATAACGGCACGCCTCGTGAGCATAGAAAATACCAATGACTGGGCCAAGGCCGGCTTGATGATTCGCCAGAGTCTTGAAGCCGATTCCAAGCATGCTTTTATGGCGCTGACGCCGTCTGGTGGTACGATTTTTATGCACCGCCAATTTACCGGTCAATCCACGAATTCATCAAGTACAAGGCCGGGCAAAATCACTTTGCCCTGCTGGATTAGAATTGTGCGTCAAGGCAGCACATTCACAGGTTATTATTCGGCGGATGGCATTAATTGGGTCGCCCAGCCCAACGATGAGTTTGTCTCTCCGGACCCACAAGGCCGTAACCCGGCGACCATCGACATGCCCCAGACTGTCTATATCGGTTTGGCTGTTACATCACGCATGGACGGTGTACAGTGCAGAGCTGTGTTTGACAACGTAATCGTTGTTGATTCGAGCCAATATGTTCAGCCGGACTTGCAGATTCGCACAGACGATGAGCTCCTGTATGTCGGCGATGATGTTTATAATAATTTAACCTTGCAGACGAAAAACCAGACCATTAGTGAGGGGATGGTCGCCATTTACGATATAAAGCTGGAGAACCAAAGGTTTGCGTCTGACCGTTTTATAATTACCTGCTCCGGAGGGAATGAAAATTGGAACGTAAGTTACTTTGATACTTTGAGCCAGACCGATATTACTGACGCAGTAACAGGCGCCGGATGGAGCAGTCCGGTTCTGCCTTCCGGCGGCTCTCTGGAACTGTTACTGGAAATTACACCCGAACCTAACATACCTGATGGAAGTGTGCTGGAAGAGCTGGTCACGGCAGTCTCTTCGAGCGATGCTAATAAAAATGACGCGGTCAAAGCGGTAACAACGTTTGCAGCCTCAGCCCCTCTATCTGGCCGGGGCCGGATATATACCATAAATGAGGATTTTGATAGAGGGGCACTTATCAGTCTCGAGTATGTAACGGTTCCTGACCAACTCCAGCTTTCAACCGAATCTACTACTTTGCCATTCATTTGGGTACCCAACACCAATGAAGGGACAGTTTCCAAAGTGGATACAAGGACCGGCAGGGAATTGGGCAGATATCGCACAGGGCCTCGCTCAAATGGCGACCCCTCGAGAACAACGGTCGATCTGTTCGGCAATTGCTGGGTGGGTAATCGCTACACCGGTACCGTGGTTAAGATAGGGCTGCTGGAAAATGGACAATATATGGACCGCAACTGGAATGGCGTTATTGAAACATCCCGCGACCTCGATGGAAATGGCGAAATTAGTGATGATGAAATCCTGCCCTGGGCCAGCGATGAATGCGTTATTTATGAGGTAGTATTAATTCCGGGAGCTGAAGGGACGTATATACCAGGTCAGTATCAGGGAGCTTATACGAGCGATTCCTGGGAGGTTGGGCCGCGAGGAATTGCTGTGGACAAATCCAGCAATATTTGGGCGGGCTGTTTCGGCAGTATGAAGTATTATTATATACGTGGTTCGGATGGGGAAATATTAAAGACTATTGATGTTTCGTCGCTCAATCATACAGCCTATGGGGCTGTGGTGGACGAGAATGGTATTCTATGGTCTTCCGGCCACAACAAAGGCTATGTGTTGAGATTGGACCCAATCGACGATTCACTTTCTGTTGTTAATTTAGGGCATTTCGTTTATGGCTTGGGTTTAGACAGGTTCGGGCATCTTTTTGTTACCGGATGGACGGGTTCTAAACTTTCGAGGATTAACATACAAACCGGCACGCTTGATTGGACCAAGACCGGCGTATATGAATCAAGAGGAGTGGCCTGCACAGATGACGGTGATGTCTGGACTGCTGATTCCCAGCCTTGTACCGTGACTCGTTGGAGTAATGATGGTGATAAATTGCAGACCATTCCTGTCGGAAATATCCCTACGGGCGTGGTAGTTGATGCTGACGGCAAGGTTTGGGTGGTGAATAACGGCGACGAGTATATTAACAGGATAGATCCTGAAACTAATCTGATTGACCTTTCGAAAAGAATCGCCGGCACCAGGCACTACGGCTATAGCGATATGACGGGACTAATATCGAGAACATTCACGACAAAAACCGGCTCATGGACGGTTGTTCACAATACTAAAGTTTTTGATTCACAATGGGGCCTGATATCCTGGAACAGCGATGAGCCGGCAGGAACATCTTTAGCTGTTAAAGCGAGGAGCTCCAATGACCGGCATAGATGGTCTGTATGGGAAGAGGCCGAGAACGATTCGGCGCTCCTGAATACTCCGAACGGAAGGTATTTGGAAATGAAAGTTACTTTTCAAAGTGCTGGCGAGCAGGCCTCACCGATTCTCTATGACCTGACGGTTAACCCATTACCATATTGCGGAGATTCGGAGCATCCGTACCCCTTCACCGACCTTAATAAGGATTGCAAAGTTGACTTTAGGGATTTCGCCCTTATGGCGGCCGAGTGGCTGCTTTGTACCGCTCCTGATTGTGATTAGGTTTTGGCCCGCAGGGCACATTTTTCTTTTCTGAAATCCCTGGTTTGAATATTGACTGACTGGGATACAATTGATTACAATCGAAAAATTAGTTAAGATTTGGAGGTTTTTATATGTTCAACAATAAATTACTCATAACGTTTTTGACCGTCTTCAGTACCATTTTTTTTCCTGCTGAGGTCTTTGGATTCAGTAACTCCACAGATAGCGGCTGGAAGGCCTCACCCGAATTAGTTGAGGAACTTATGAAACGACACTCCGAGACCAACTATTCCGAGCAAAAAGTCCCGAAATACACTTTGCCTGACCCATTGGTGCTCTCCGATGGAACGAAGGTAACCAACGCTGGAACATGGCGTACCAAACGTCGGCCGGAAATACTTGAGCTTTTCCGAAAATATGTCTATGGCCGCGCGCCAATAGGTAAGCCGAAGAATATGGCCTTCAAGGTTTTTGACTTGGAGCGAAAGGCACTGGGCGGTTTGGCCATTCGCAAGCAGGTAACCGTGAATTTTACCGGCAAAAAAGATGGGCCGAAGATGGACATCCTTATCTATCTGCCCAATGCTGCCAAAAAGCCTGTTCCGGCCTTTGTTATCCTGAACTTTGGCGGCAACCATACCATCCACCGCGACCCTGCTATCAAGCTCTCAGAAAGCTGGATGCGCCGGGGAAGCAAAGGAGTAGTGAAAAACCGCGCTAACGAAGAGTCGCGTGGCCGCAGCCGTGCGAGATTTCCAGTCGAAAAGATTCTCAAACGCGGCTACGGCCTGGCAACGATTTACTATGGTGACATCGACCCGGACTTCCACGATGGTTTTAAAAACGGAGTGCATCCGGCGTTTGATAAGCTAATCAATGGCGAACGCGCACCTGATGCCTGGGGTTCCATTGGCGCCTGGGCGTGGGGCTTAAGCCGCGCTATGGACTATTTTGAGACCGATGGTGATATTGATAACAAGCGCGTTGCTGTGTTAGGACACTCGCGCTTGGGCAAGACGGCCCTCTGGTCAGGTGCGCAGGATGAGCGTTTTGCCTTTGTGATTTCCAACAACTCCGGCTGCGGCGGGGCGGCGCTGAGTCGCCGGCGATTCGGAGAGACCGTCGAGCGTATCAATAAGAGTTTTCCGCATTGGTTCTGCGAGAATTTTAAAAAATACAACGGCAAGGAAGACAACCTGCCGGTTGACCAGCATATGCTAATTGCACTGGTTGCGCCGCGTCCGGTTTATGTAACCAGTGCTGATAAGGACTTGTGGGCCGACCCGCGAGGTGAGTTCTTAGCGTGCAAAAATGCTGCCCCTGTTTATCGTTTGCTGGATGTAAAGGGACTGGGCGTGAAGGTGATGCCCGGTCTTGACCAGCCTGTTCAGAAAGGTGCTATTGGTTATCACGTCCGTTCCGGCGGCCATAACCTTACCCAATACGACTGGCAGCGCTTTATGGATTTTGCGGATATGCACTTTTCAGCAATGGGTCGGAACTAAAGCTCCATCCAAGGCACCTTCGGCTGCTCCAGGAACATCATCGAAACATCCTAACTATATTTTTTTCTTGACATTAAGACAGAAAATCTGGTATAAATAGAGTTAGCTGGTGGTGTGGAAGCTTTAGGGTTTTCTAAATAGAGGAGGAGTTATTATGCAAGGCACAGCATTAGTTATAAAGGCGTCTTTGTGCTTGGCAAGTGTAGGTTTTTACATTTCAAAGAAAAATTCATATCCCGACTCAGCGAGTGTTTTGGTTCGTGGCCAAAGCGTAAATAGTTATTTTTAACTTTTATTAAGGAGGACTATTATGTGCAGAAAATTGATTTATTTAATTTCTTTTGTTTTGATCCTCGGCATAGCAGGCAATGCTTCAGCCGAGCTCGTGGCTTACTGGACATTCGATGAGGGCTCAGGGGACATTGTCTACGACTCAAGCGGTAACGACAACAATGGCACTATCAATGGCGCAACGTGGGGCACAGGTAAGTATGGAAATGCTCTTCACTTCAATGGGCAAGACAACTATGTAGAAGTTCCCACCTCAGACAGTCTTGAAATAACTCCCAACGTGACAATTGCCGCCTGGATAAACTGGATTGATGCCGGTGATGGCTGGCTGGGAATCATGGCAAATGGGCAGCAAAACGGTCCATGGGAAAATTATGGGCTGTTTGTCAACCGAGGTGGGCGTTACCTCTACTTCACGCTTTCCTTAGACGGCGGACATGTTACGCAGTCAACACCAAATAATGCTATAGAGCCGGATGAATGGCTGCATGCCTGCGCGACCTGGGACGGTTCTGACGCAAGAATTTATGTAAACGGAGAGATGTTGTTGGAACAAGCCCAGACCGGAGAGCTCGTTCCTCCAGGACTTCCTCTGCGAATTGGGCATCGGGACGGCAGCTCCCACTACTATAACGGGATTATCGACGAGGTCCGCATCTACAACCATGCGCTGACGGAGGTCGAGATTCTGGCTGCTATGGAAGGTGGTAAAGGATATCCGTATGCCCTGGGCCCGGTCCCGAAAGACACTGCACTCCATGAGGACACATGGGTTAACCTTAGCTGGCATGCGGGAGATTTTGCCGTCTCGCACGATGTGTACTTAGGTGAGAATTTTGACGATGTTAACGACGGCGCCGAAGGCACGTTCCGGGGCAACCAGGTCGATACGTTTTATGTTGCCGGCTTTCCCGGATTCGCTTATCCGGATGGCCTTGTTCCGGGCACGACATATTACTGGCGGATTGATGAGGTCAATGACACCGAGCCTAACAGTCCCTGGAAAGGCAAGATATGGAGCTTTTCGATTCCACCCAAGACCGCGTATTTCCCGGACCCGGCTGATGGTGCTGAGTTGGTAGATACGGGTGTGCAGCTTAGCTGGACGGAAGGTTTCGGTGCGAAATTACATACTGTGTTTTTCGGTGATAATTTTCACGATGTGAGTAACGCAACCGAAGGTCTTCCTCAGGGAACTGCGACCTATAATCCCGGCCCACTTAAAACGGGTAAGACTTACTACTGGCGGGTCGATGAGTTTGATATTATCGACACATTTAAAGGCGAGGTCTGGAGCTTTACTACTGAGGGCGCCGTTGTGAGCCTGAAGCCTTCTAATGGCGCTGTGGATGTAAAGCAGAATCAGATTCTTAGCTGGTCACCGGGAGAGGCAGCCGCTTCGCATGAGGTGTACTTCGGTACGGATAAAGAGGTTGTGCGCGATGCTGACACAAGTTCGCCGGAGTATAAAGGCACGAGGGACCTTGGTGCTGAAACCTATGACCCCGGAATGCTCGAGTGGGATACCACCTATTATTGGCGAGTTGATGAGGTAAATAGCACCAATGCAGACAGTCCATGGATAGGCCCTGTCTGGAGCTTTACGACAGCCAACTTCCTTATCGTGGACGATTTTGAATCTTACAATGACCTTGACCCAGCGGACCCCGATAGCAACAGGATATTTTTCGCGTGGATAGACGGATACGAAGACCCGGCAAACGGTTCTTTGGTTGGTTATGAAATGCCTCCTTTTGCCGAGCAAACTATCGTTCATGGAGGCAACCAGTCGATGCCGCTCTTCTACGACAACAGTGTTGGGTACTCTGAGGCGACTTTGACATTGACTTATCCGCGTGACTGGACCGAGAGAGGTGTGACCACATTAACGATTTGGTTCAGAGGAATTGCTGACAACGCTGCTGAGACGTTGTATGTTGCCCTCAATGGTAATGCGGTGGTCTCTCATGATAATCCTGATGCAGCACAGATAAACGATTGGACCCAATGGAATATCGACCTGCAGGCATTTGCAGACCAGGGTGTGAACCTCGCTAATGTCAATACGATTTCTCTTGGTCTTGGCGATAGGAACAATCCGTTGGCTGGTGGTTCAGGTACGATGTACTTTGATGATATTCGACTGTATTTACCGGCACCGTAAGCTGTTTGATTTAGTTGAAAAGCAAATTTATGTGAATTCGGGGCCTATATCGATTGATTCGGCATAGGCCCCTTTCTCATTGATTCAGCTATGCGCAGGCAGCGATATTGATAATATGGAACAGCAGAACAAACAGGGGAGCGTTTTGCTTTGATAGTTATTGTGATTCTGGTTATAGTGTGGGCTGTGTTGAATAATTGGTTTTAGCCTAAACGTAGTAACAAAATCATAATGACAAAAGAAGAATTAGAGACTCTGTGGCGGGATAAGAATAACTGGCGATGGGGCGCAGTCTATTACTGTAAAGATGACCCACGTCTGGTTGTACCGAAGCGGGTTAAATGGACGGGTTGGACAGTGAACTTTGCATACCCGTGGCGGGCAATCGGCTTTATTATTTTCATTATCTTCGCAGCGTCGTTACCCTTTATTATTGAATTGAAGTTGAACATTGCTACGCCGATTGTTATATGTGTAACTTTAGCTGTGATTGCGTTTCTAATTATTGGGCTTTGTTCATACTTATCATCGAAGACGGAGTGATAAAAACGAGTTTGACATATTGCCTTAACTGTATTTTGCAGGAAAGGTTGTGAACTTATTTTGGAGGTACCTGTTATGGTTACGTGGTGTAGGTTCCCCTTCTGGCCGCTAAGACCGTTATTCGGGTTTGAGGCAATGTGGGGCGTGTTGGCAATCCTGGGGGTGATTTTTTCTGTGATTATGCTCATTGATTGTTTGAAGCGGCCGGCATCGAAGTTTTTGTCAACCGCTGACAAAAGAAGGTGAGTACGATAAGCTGATATGGGCTGCTGCGATTCTTTTGTCGCTTAGTTTTTATTTTGTAGGGGCGATTGTGTATTTCTTTGTTATAAAAAGAGCCAAGCCTGAGAGCAAAGAGTAGTATTTCAATTTTGAGAGGGGGGGCTTAGGTTAATTCGATGTTGACAGGCTTTTGCGGTAGGGGGAACTCTGCGGTCATTAGTTCTTTGCCAAGGCGAAACGCTTCTTTGAGTGCTGAAGGATGTATTTGTATTTCGCCGAGATCATCTACTTTATTGACAAACAAATTTGCTGCATAATTTATGTCCAGCACATCAAAATAGGATTTCATCGTCAGTCGGATGCTTTCAAACTGTTTTTTACTTTTTGAGCCACCTACGGCTATTACCATTGCCCGGCGGTCGCGTTGGGGGGTAAAAAGCTGTTTTTTTAGCACATACTTATACGCCCAAAGACACTGGCTGCGGTCGATAAACATCTTTGCCTGGGCACAGACGGTCATAAAAAATACGGGGGTAGCGAAGATGAGCCGGTCGGCATCAAGCATCTTTTTTAATAGCTGCTGAAAGTCATCTTGAATAGCGCAGGTGCCTGTTGTGTAACAGGAATTACATTCGATGCAAGGTGCGATATTGTAATCTGACAGATGGATATGTTCGGTGTGTGCACCTGCGGACTCGGCGCCTGCGAGAGCTTCACGCAGGAGCAAGTCGCTGTTGCCTTTAATCCTCGGGCTTGTCGAAATCCCAAGCGTTTTTATATTCATATTGGCATCCTCATTTTACTGGATACGGGAAAAAATATGAAGCACTGCATTACTCTACCATGGGTGTTATGCTTCGCCGGATGGATTTGCGTGCCTGTGGGCTTCCAAAGTTGTACGTATCGGTTCGGCTAAATCTCCAGGTTTGACCGGTCTCGGTGTCAATTACGAATACAGCGAGGTTATCGTCCCCGGCGGCACAACATTGATATCGTCCGTGTTTGCTTGCGGCTGCGCCAATAACCAGTATTAGACAGAGAGCCAGCAAAAAACCAATGGCAAGACTGCCGAAGTTCAGGTTCCAGTTTAGTCCTTGCTTTTTGTGTTCCATAATTGCAGCTCCTAAGATTATGTTGATAATATTTGTTTTAAATAATACAATCTTATCGTTCGAATGGTTCTGTTTCAAACTGTTTTTGCGCAGAGAAACCGGCGTGAGAAATGGCAAGCTCAAATTTAAAAAAATTCAAGCTTTGGAATGAGGTCTGCCGATGAATAATATTGGATAAGCAAATGGGTGGCTCTGGAGAATGACCAATTCGGCCATATTAGTTTAAACTTACTTTGTCTATCATGTGGGTATTGAACACAAGTCAGATGGAAAGGCAGGCAATGGTAAGCAAGGGCTAAAAATGTAAAAGGAAAGAGCCACATAAATAAAGGGAGAGCCTGGAAGCTCTCCCCTTTTTCTTTTGCCAATTTGCTTAATTTATCATATCTATTTTAGATTGCTTCATTTCTGGAATACGATTTTGCCGGAGACAATAGTTGTATGGACTGAGCGGTCGTGGTCGAGCAGGACGAGGTCGGCGTCTTTTCCCGGGGCGATAGTGCCTTTTTTACCTTGGAGACCTAACAGGCCGGCAGGATTTTGTGTAACGGTTTTGATTGCAATATCACCAGGGCAATCCGTAAAGGCTATGAGCTTTTCGAGGAGCTGACTCAGGCCGAGGGCGGTGCCGATAAGAGTGCCGTCTTTGTACCTTGCGGTTCCGTTTTTGGATTCGTATTCGACACCATTGTAAATGAATTTACCGTCGCCGAGGCCGAGGGCCTGCATGCCATCTGTTATTGGTATGATGCGATTTGGGCCGAGTGCTTCAAAAGCAAATTTCAAAACAGCAGGGTGTATGTGAACGCCATCGGCAATAAGCTGAGTAGTGATGTGTTTTGTCTGAAAGATGGCAAGCAGCGGGCCGGGTGCGCGATGGTGGAATGGGGGCATTGCGTTGAAAAGATGTGTTACGTGTGAAATGCCGGCATCGAAGCCATCGAGAGTTTGTTGATAAGTTGCGCTGGAGTGGCCGAAAGAAGCAACGATTTTTGAGTTAACGAGGCGTTTAATTATTGGGAGGTTGTGGGGCAGCTCGGGTGCGATCGTCATTATTTTAAGGTGGCCGTTTGTTATGTCCAGGATTTGGTCAAGAACTTGCAAGGATGGTGGGCATATACATTCCGGCAGAATCATTCCTTTTTTTTCCCGTGAGATAAATGGGCCTTCGAGATGGATGCCGAGCAGATTCGCACCGCCGAGGTCCCGGCCAACATGTTCAGCGGCAAGAGTAAGATGTTGATTTTCCTGTTCCGGCTTGAAAACAGTCGTGGCAAGAAAGCCAGTGGTTCCGAAACGTGCGCAAGTTTGTGATATGGCTTTGAGGGCATCGGGCGTAGCGTCGAGTATGTCGGCACCACCTGCGCCCTGAATGTGAATGTCAATGAAACCCGGGGCGATTATTCTGCCCTGTGCATCAAGTGTGTTCTTACAGTCGGCGGAAGATTCTATTTGGCCGATTTGAGTGATAGTGCCATTTTCGATGAGAATGGATGTTGTCTGTTTGTCATTCGGAGCATCGAACAGTCTGCAATTGCTTATAAGAAGTTTTTCTAACATATTAGTTGCAGAATAAAGGATTCAAGGTTCAATTGCAAGGATGAGATTGATGAGCGGTTTTTCACCTGATTATTAATTGCGTGAAGGTTTGGATTATTCCTGTCTGCGATGGATATTCAGCTCTGCTCTGGTGGGAGAAACAATTGAGTAATTTTGTTGACTTTATGAATTTTACATGTTAATTATTCACAGGTTGCCCGCGACCGAGGTGGGCGGCGTGTATTTTGCAAATCTAAATTTACAGGAGAGCTATCATGAAAAGGATAAATAGAATGCTGGTGCTTGCAGTGCTTGCAGGCTTGCTATTAGGTGGGATGCTCTGGGCCGAGGATGGTGACAGAAGTGGGGCGGTGCGGGGAACGTTTGTACGGCTGGTCGAGCGAGAAGTTGGTGAACGAGTGTATATGGGTATCGTCATAAAACCGTTTGAGAGGGATGAACATGTGACTGTGCTTGTGCCCCGGCAGCGTGAAGAATTTTGGCGAGCGGCTCGGAGGCTGCAGGAAGGACAGGAAATAAGTGTTTCCTTTGTCACCGAGGGCGGGCACAAGTTTATCAAGGGTATGGAGGCAGAGTGGCGTGAGGTGATTGAAGAAGGGCCGGAGGGCAGAAGAAGAGTGAATGTTCGCAGGGAGGTCCTGCGATGGGATGAGGACATTCGAGAAAGACGAGAGGCCGAAAGGCCGACACGTCTGGAGCAGATGGAAGGACAATTAAAAGAAGTCATCGCAGGGCATCTGGAACGTATGGGCAGAGCGCTGAAAGAGGTTCTTGGAATACATCTGGAGCGGATGGAAGCAGAGTTCCGAGAGCTTCGGGCGCATGTGGAGAAGATGGAGGTGGAGCTTCGAGAGCTTCGGGCCGAGAACGAGCGATTGAGGTGGAAATTGCGTGAGAGGGGTGGCCCAGAGAGAGAGCGCCAGAGAGAAGTACGGATACGAAGAGAAATCGAGGAACGAAGAGAAGGCAGGGAACGAGAAGAGCGTGAGAGAGAAGAAAGGATACGAAGAGAAGTCGAGGAACGAATAGAAGGCAGGGAACGGGAAGAACGTGAGAGACGAAGAGAACGTGATGAAGGTAGGGCGAGAGTAGAGCGTCCTAAGAGTGAGCGCGAATTTGTGCTCCATCGGCTCGAAGTAATGAGGATTGCACTGGCCGCACTTAAGGAAGCCGAGCGTTGGGATGTGGTGGAACTGCTCACATTAGCCATTCGTGCCCGAGAAATGATGCTCGAAAGGCGCAACGACGAGGAGGCGAACCGAATCCGAGAACGGGCTCCAAATCGTGAGCGGCTTGTTGATATCCTGTCCATGGCAGCGGAGCTCTGGCGAGAGTTCGGCAATGATGAGAAGAGCGCTGTAGTTGGACAACTGGCAGAAGAGCTTTCAGGTGCGGAGAGACAGCAGGTTGGGGAACGAGAAGAACGCGAGGTCCGAAGAATACGCGTCGAGCGAAGAGAAACAAGATAGTTTTTTTAGTTGTTTCGAGTAGAAGATTTTGGTTTTGGAGCAGATATAATGGCCAAAGCAGAAAAGAGCTGGGAAGAGCGTCTGGCCGGTGAGCCGGATGAGCTGACAGTTGATTTTGTGGAGTCGCTGTCGATAGACAAGCGTCTCTATAAATATGATATTGTCGGCTCAATCGCCCATGCACGGATGTTAGCTGAGCAAAAACTGATTAGCAAAGACGAATACAATTCGATTAAAGACGGGCTTATCGAAATCAGTGAGGAAATCTCAGCAGGGCGGTTCAAATTCGAGAAGAAATACGAAGATATTCATATGGCAATCGAGGCTGCGCTGGTTGCGAAAATCGGCGAGCCGGGCAAGAAACTTCATACCGGCAGAAGTCGCAACGACCAGGTCGCCGTCGATGTAAGGCTCTGGATGCGAGACCAGATAGAGATTCTGCAGGCCAAAATAACGCTGCTGCAAAAGGCGTTCGTTAAATTGGCGGGTAAGTATGCGGAAGATATAATGCCGGGTTATACACATCTTCAGCGTGCCCAGCCGATAGTTATCGCCTCTTATTTGTTAAGTTTTGCCGAGCAGTTCGAGCGTGACTTTATTCGGCTGAAAAATTGCCATCGTCTGCTGAATATTTCGCCGTTAGGTAGTGGTGCCTTGGCCGGCTCTACACTGCCGTTAGACAGAAAGAGTACAGCGAAGCAATTGGGTTTTTCGGATATCAGCTATAACAGTATCGATGCGGTCGGCGACAGGGACTTTTGTGCGGAGTTTATTTTCGATTGCGCGCTTATTGCGACGCATCTGTCCCGGTTGGCTGAGGACTGGATAATCTATTCGTCCAGTGAATTCGGGTTTGTGCGGATTGACGATGCCTATTGCACATCATCGAGTATGATGCCGCAGAAGCGCAATCCGGACCTCCTGGAGCTGATTCGGGCAAAGACCGGTCGGGTCTATGGTTCATTGATGGCTATGCTGACGATTTTGAAGGGTCAGCCGTCAGGCTATAATCGCGATATGCAGGAGGACAAGGTTCATATTTTCGCTGCGAACGATACGGTCGGGGCCTGTTTGGATGTGGCGCGGGCGGTTGTTTTACATACGAAGTTCAACACAAAGAAGATTTCTTCTAAGCTGGAAGAAGGATTTTTGGATGCTACTGCCTTAGCTGAGTATCTGGTCGGAAAGGGCGTTGCCTTCCGTGAGGCGCATGGAATTGTTGGGTCTTTGGTTGCTTACTGCGAGGGGCAGAATAAGAAGTTAGCTGAGCTTAGTCTGGACGAGCTGCAAAAGTATTCGGCCTCGATTGAAATGGATGTGTATGAAAATCTCGGTGCGGCGGGTGTTGCGGATAAATACGTTACCGAGGGCTCAGCCGGTCCGAAGCAGGCGAAAGAACAGATTGCATACTGGAATAAGCAGTTGGGGCAGCGATGAGTGCGAGTGAAGATGAAATAACCGCCTGGTTTGCACACCAAAGTAAATTATCAGCAGCAGATTTTCCTATCGGCATCGGTGACGATATGGCCCAGGTTCGGCTGGGTAACGAGTCGGTCCTTATTACTACAGATATGCTGCTGGACGGTGTGCATTTCGACTTAAGAGAGTCGACTTTGGAACAAGCCGGATATAAAGCTATGGCGGTGAGCTTGAGCGATTGCGCGGCGATGGCGACGGTGCCTGTTGCTGCGGTCGTATCTGTTGCGATGCCAAAAGGATTCGGCGAAGAGGAATTAAAGCTGCTCCACTCTGGGATTGTTAGTGCAGGCCAGAAGTATGGCTGTGAGCTTGTGGGTGGTGACATTACAAGCTGGAATGACGAAGAACCATTCGCGATAAGTGTGGCGATGCTCAGTAAGCGGGGTGGCAATGAGCCTGTAAAAAGGTCGGGTGCAAAGGTGGGTGATAGTATCTGCGTAACAGGTGCGTTGGGAGGAGCAGGCTGCGGTAGACATTTGGAATTTGAGCCGAGAATTAAAGAGGCCATAAAAATCGCCCAAATGGTAACAGTAAATTCAATGATTGATATAAGCGATGGATTGAGCAGCGATTTAAATCGAATTTGCACGGCAAGCCGGGTAGGTGCTATAATAAACGCAGAGCAAATTCCAATATCGGAACAGGCTCAAAAAGACAAAGAGCCGCTAAATTCCGCCCTAAACGACGGCGAAGATTTTGAGCTGCTTTTTACCCTTTCGGAGGGAGATTGCCAAAAATTATTAGATAAGTGGGATGGGCCGACAGCGATTACGCAAATCGGCACCATCACAGACACCGGAAAAATGCAGATAAAGATGGCCGATGGCCAAATCGTCGATTTGGAGTCAAAAGGCTACAATCACCTTTCAAACTAAAAGGAGAAAATGAATTATGAGATGTAGATTATTGTTTGCCGAGATGATTGTTTTATTTGTGCTTTTTAGTTTTGCTGCCGGTGTATCAGGCGTGGAGAAACTGGACCGTGGACTGGTGGCCATTGAGCGAGGAGACGGCTCAGTTTTTCTAAGCTGGCGTCTTTTTGAGACAGATCCCGAAGACATCACCTTCCAAATCACTCGCCGTGGCCTTAACGGCAGGGTCTACGTTTTGAACGAAGGGAAAGGATACCGACTGACCAACATTGTTGATAATACCGCCAGGAACGGTACAGGTGAAAAGACGTATTTATACCAAGTCAACAAGCTCAGCCAGAAGGACCCAGCCGTGACATCAGAGCGACCGTTTCAAGTTACTGTGACCCTGACAGGCCGGCCCAAACCTTACATTAACATTCCACTGAAAGGCAATTATGATTTTCAGAAGGTTGGTATCGCAGACCTGGATGGCGATGGTGCTTATGAGTATGTTATCAAGCAGCCGAATTTCAATACCGACCCATATCAGCGGCCGGGCTACTGGAAGCGCAGCACCACAACTTACAAACTCGAAGCGTATCGCTTAGATGGCACGATGATGTGGCGATACGATATGGGCTGGTCCATCGAAGCGGGGATATGGTATTCGCCGTGGATTGTCTATGACGTGGATGGCGACGGCAAAGCCGAGGTTTATTGCAAGGCCGGCGTCGGTGACCCTCGGGATGAAAAAGGGCTCGTCCAAAGCGGGCCTGAATATCTGGTTAAGCTTGACGGACAAACCGGCGAAGTTGTGGCCAAAACCGAGTGGCTGAGCCGGGATGGATTTTCTGATTACAATCGTTACTGCCGTAATTTTCTTACGGTGGCGTATCTCGATGGCAAAACGCCGTCGCTGATTATGCAGCGGGGCACCTACAACCTTATTAAGATTCAGGCGCTGGACAAGGATTTTAATCAGCTCTGGTACTGGGAGGCACCACAGGAAAAGGAAAAATATCGCGGGCAAAGCTCTCACGGATTAATAACTGCCGACGTTGACCGGGACGATAGGGATGAGCTGGTTATCGGGGCTGCGGTGCTGGATGATAACGGCAAAGGTCTCTGGACCTTAGAGATGGGACATCCTGATGTTTGTTACGTTGCCGATATTGACCCTGACAATCCGGGTCTGGAGGTTTTTTACGGGATCGAGCCGCGTCAGAAAACAGATGGTATTTGTGTGGTGGATGCCAAGACCGGTCGCAAACTGTGGGCCCATAAGAAACCCTCCCGCCACCTTCACGGTCAGGGAATGGCCGGGGATGTCCTAGCGGATTGGCCCGGTATGGAGGTATATGTCGGCGAGCGAGACCTTAAGGAACGATGGTTTTATAGCGCGAAAGGGCAGTTGATAGAGTTTCGGGAAACGGGGGAGCTAAGCCCGCGTCCGGTCTGGTGGGATGCGGACCCACAGAAGGAGGTGGTTGTATCCAGAGCGATTCGTGATTGGGGCGGCGAAGCGATGCAGCCGATTGAAGGTCGAGTTATCGCGGTAGTTGATTGTCTGGGCGACCATCGGGAAGAGGTGATTACGAGCCTAAAAGGAGAGCTTCGTATTTATACGACTACTGTTCCTACTTCCAGTCGACGTCCTTGTCTTATGCAGGACCATCAATACCGGTTAGGCGTTGTCGCTCAGACGATGGGTTATTACTACCCGGCCCAGTTAGGTAAATGATAAATGATTATGCTCTGTTGAAGATATCTAAAAGTTGTCATTCTGAACGAAGCGCAGCGAAGTGAAGAATCTCTTCGTGCACAAGTATACATTATCCTCATTCATAGGCCAGATGCTTCGCTTTGCTCAGCATGACAGTAAAAAACCGGTCATTTTGAGTAAGTAATTGACTCCGCCCAAAGACGGCGGATCTGCGATATTGATTATGGATTTTAATATTATCTCGAGTTCAGCAGACAAGACCATAGAACTCGGTCGAAAAATCGGTTCACAATTAAAAGGCGGTGAGGTTATAGCTGTATGTGGGTCATTGGGCAGCGGCAAGACACATCTGATTAAGGGGATTGCAGCCGGTGCCGGGGCCAAAGACCGCAGGAATGTTAATAGTCCCACGTTCGTTATAGTTAATGAGTATGCAGGCCGACTGGATATTTACCATATAGATGCTTATCGGTTGAATTCTGTTTCTGAGTTTGAGATGTTGGGCTTTGATGATTTCTGTTATCCGCGGTCAGTGGTTCTGATTGAGTGGGCCGATAAAATCGAATCAGCTCTACAGGCTATAGACTACATTCGGATAGAGCTTGAACACACCGGCGAAAACGAAAGAAAAATACATATCAAAAACACACCCTTTTATGTTGACTATTGACTATTGTCTATTGTTTATNNTTTATTTCGTATCCATTCCGCTTTGTTTCAGAATCCATAATTATTACCAGCTCTGGATTCCCGGCTTGCTACTTTGGATTTCAGCAGGGGGGCTTCGTGGTGGTGAGAGCCTTGAGCGGGAATTGTGGGAAATCCAGCCATACTTTATATTTTCAGGGCTGCAAATTTGGCAGTACAGGATTTATTTCTTATATTTTGTTTGGATAGTTATTTAGCCTTTCTAAAGAGCAACGTATGGTGTTTTCGGACTTTAGAGTTTGATGTTTTATTGGTCGTCTAGCGTCTGAATGTGATTTTTTAGAAGTATTATTTCAGGTGTTTTTTGCGATTTTTAATATTGGGAGGATTTACAACGGACAGAAGATTAAAGGTGTGGTTAAGCAATGTATCGATTGGGTCGATACCATGATTGCGAGGAAAAGTATTATGCCGGATGTTGTGTGATTTATCAAACAGGTAAGCAGAACTTTATTGATGAAAAGGGGCAAAAAATGAAAGCTAAAAGTGGTTTTACATTAGTGGAAATTCTGATTGTTGTAGTCATTCTTGGTATTCTGGCAGCTATCGTAATTCCTCAGTTTACGGAAGCAAGTACCGAAGCCAAGTTGTCAAGTCTGTGCACTGACCTTCAAACGCAGCGCTCGCAGATTGAGCTGTATAAGATTCAGCACAACGATGTTCCGCCTTCTTTTGCCAACTTTGTGGCGCAAATGACAACATACACAGATATTGATGGAAACACAAATGCAGCAAAGACTGCTGTGTTTTGCTATGGACCATATATGCAAAAGGTACCGGTAAACCAGTTCAATAACAGATTTGATGCCACTGGTATACATGGTTTGCTCGATAACACTGGAACTATTGGTGATAATGTTGGTAGCTGGGAATATGACGAAACCACCGGTGCAATCAACGCTGACGACGACTACGATGAAGATGGTGTTCTCGGTGCTGACCACGCGAACCTCTAATGAGTGCTCTTACAGTTGAATAACACAATGAATGTTTATCTAAGGCTGACCAGGTTTGGCGAATTAGCTGAGGCTGGTCAGCCTTTTTAATGAGGGTGAATAACAGAAAAAAGAAAGGACAGGTGATGAGAAGTTATGAATAAAGCAAAAGCATTCACGCTTGTGGAGATTCTCGTAGTCGTAGTCCTGCTTGGCATACTTGCTGCAATTGTCATTCCGGCGTTTGCAAACAGCACCACATCGGCTAAAGACAGCGCTCTTGCTGTGGATTTGCAATTGCTTCGAAGAGTTATCCTGGTTTACGAAAGTCAGCACCTGGAAGTCGCGCCCGGTTATCCGAATGGCGATACGACTCAAGCACCCACTGAGCAGGCTTTTATTGACCAGACTACAATGGCAAGCAATACAAATGGCCAAACGGCTGCAATAGGAACTCCCGGCTTTAATCGCGGCCCTTACTTAATGAAGATACCCATTAATCCTTTTAACGAAAAAAATACCATTGAGGTGCTGGCGGATGGTCAGGCATTTCCGGCCAACGCTGACGGCAGCCATGGCTGGATATATAAGGCGGCTACCTCCGAGATACGGGCCGACAACGCAGGAACTGACCAGAGCGGGAAACAATACTATGATTATTAGCCGAACAAGGCGTTGCGGTGCAGGGCGGAGAGGTTTTACCCTTGCTGAGGCGATGATGGCCACGGTCGTATTAAGCATCGCCGCGGCTGGCGTGCTACTTCCGTTTACGAGTGGCGCGGCGGTGCGGGCTGAAGGTATGCGCAGAACTTTAGGTGCAAAATTAGCGAGCGATATGATTGAGGAGATTATTAATACGCCGTTCGAGCAGATAGTAGCTGGCTATGATGGTTATTCCGAGGCGCAAGGACAGGTAAGGGATGCAGGCGGAGTGGTTTTTACGGACTCAAATTACGCCAGGTTCAGCAGAGACTCGATATGCGATTATGTTTATGTCCCTCAGGAAAGCGGAGCAGGCGTTTCAAAATATATTCGCATTACGGTGCGAGTGTATTACAGCGGCAAAGAAATTGCAGCTATAAATCGACTTGTGAGTGAATAAGAAAGACGAGTTTGTATTAGGGTATATGCCGAATGCGAGATACGAGATACAAGAAGGGTTTTTCATTAGTTGAGCTGCTGGTTGCTTTGATTGTTACCGGTATAGTTTTAGCCGCCGTGGCTACATTGGCTTTTGCTATAGAGGCGGCAAATGATGCGACGGACGACTCGAGCCAAAAGCAGGCACAGGTCCGTTTCACGACGCTCAGGATTTCAGAGCTGATTCGACACTGTAAGCTAATATGCGGAACACCCAACGGCGATTTAGCTGTCTGGCGGGCTGATGATAACGGTGACGGACAAATCAATATCAATGAATTGATTTATATCGAAAGAGGAATGGGCAGAGATTATCTCAGACTTTGCGAATTTCCTTCGTCCGATACCTCGCTGGTGAGCTTGAGCGACATTGAGACGCTCTCAACAGGTGATTACATCGTTACGTACGTACCGTTGGTGCCGCAATGCAGCAATGTGGAGTTTAGCTTTGATGCCGAGCCGCCGAACAGCAGATTTGTGAGTATTGCATTTGACGTTTTGGAAAATGATATTGTTCGTCAGTATCAGATAAGCGCTGCACTTCGCGGCTGGGCAGGAAATCTGCTCGACGGCAGCGGCAATAATATTGTGAGTGATGATGATTAGTATGAGTGCCAAAAAGCATAATACCGGTAGGCAAGGGGCAGCACTGCTTGTGGTGCTGTTTATTGTTATGGTGATAACGATTTTGTCGTTGGGCTTTTTGTCGCGAAGCGATGTGGAATTAGCCTGCGGCCAGAATATGGTACTTCGGACACAGATGGATTATTTGGCTGAATCGGGTTTGGAGCACGCCAGAGGACTTATCCTTAATCCGCAGGATGTTGTTTCAGAATACTGGACAGGAGCCACTGACCAGCAGTTGGTCGCGGGAAGTGATGATTATTATGACCTTGAAATTGTTCGCGATGATTCGGAGCCGACAAATCGCTGCAATTATATTATAGACTGTAATTCGTACCGGCTGAGGAATGGCGAAAAGATTGGCCGCAGCAGTATGAGAGGGGAATTGCGACTTGATCCGTGCATCGCATATTGGGCGGGATCGGATACGGTGATTTCGGGGCAAATTACAATCAATGGCGATGTCTATTGTAATGGCAATTTGACAAACAATGGCAGTATTGGGGGTGATGTGTTTGCAAGTGGTACGATAGCCGGAGCAAATATTGAGGGCAAGAGAAACGAATTATATGCTCCGGCGCCTGTGGATTGGCCGGGTCTTGTGAGCAGTAATTTTGAACCAACATATTATATCGGCTCGACAAGTTATTCAACGGAGATTGTTGACGCTAATGTTCATCCGGTGGGCAGTTTCAATCCTTCCGCAGGAAACCCAGCCGGTATTCATTATTGCAGTGGTGATGTTGAATTAACCAGTAGTGTGAATATTAACGGAATGCTTGTTGTTAATGGCACGTTGAGAATAAGTGGAGCGAATAACGTAATTAGTGCAGTTAAGAATTTTCCGGCTCTGTTAGTTAACGGGGAAATGGTAGTAGGAGATGGTGCTGCATTATTGATTAATGGGCTTGCCCAGATTGGCCAGAGAATAGTAATCGATGCTGAGACGGTAAATGCAAATATTATTGTGATTGGTGGTTTATATATCGCCAATGGAGGTGTTGATGGGATAACGTCAAGTTTTGTTTCTGTCGGTGTAACTGCAGCTCCGGCGATAACATCGATTCAAACCTGGCCGGCGGCGGGTGTAGCACAAAGATGGGTACCTGCGGCCGGGGCGTTTTTTAGAAATATTGAGAGAAAGTAAAGGCAAGTTATAGGGTCTTATAAAGAAGTTCAAAGGAGCCGTGGCTTATCGGCCTTTATATGCGATGAAAAGAAAAATCCAAAATATGTTAATAATACCGATTGCTTATCGCAGCCCTATAAAAGGGCGGAATATTTCAATAATTCCTATTGTATTGTTTTGACGATTGTGCCAATTTTGTTGGCCTTAACAATAGAAGGTATGAGAGATGACATTTATATCGGTTTGTTTGTGCATATAAGACCCAGGGCGGATGGAGTAGATTAGTCGGTTCTGTAGGCCTGGGGAGGTCGGATAATATGAGAGAGGTAACGGTTTGTTCGGACCGGTTGATTGGATGGTAAAGGTAGGGCTTTAAGAGGACGAAAAAAGAGCAGAGACGAGTGTTGATAAGTGTTGCGGAATGAGGAGGATTCTTAGAATGTTAGGCTTAAAATATCCACGAGCAAGGCTGCGTTATTCGTATTTCAAGAGGAACGCAAGGTACGATTTAGGAGGTATAAGCGGCGGTTTTACTTTGGTAGAGCTTCTAATTGTGATTGCGATAATCACAATAGCGGCGTTGACAGCGATACCGATGATGAGTTCGGCGGCCAGTGTGCAAATTCGGTCTGCGGCGAATATGCTTACGGCGGATTTAGAATACGCCAAAAGTATGTCAATCAGCAGAGGACAAAATTATTCAGTGGTGTTTGATAAAGATGCAGAAAGTTACAGGATAGAGGACCAAAACGGTAACGTAATACCGCATCCTGTGAAGAAGGGATTTGGCTACGTTATAGATTTTCAAAATGACGGCAGACTGAATAAAGTGGATATTGTTGATGTTGATTTTGATGCGACCATCGAGGTTAAATTTGATTATCTCGGAAGTCCCTATAACGGCAATAGTACTCCTTTGAACAGTGGCGTTATCAGCCTGCAGGCAGGCGGGACGACCACAACAGTTACAGTAGAGGCTGTTACAGGATTTATATCGATTCAGTGAATATGAACACAAGAGTGAGCAGGATTGCCGCCCCTGTTTTTGCGGGGGGCGAGTTTGCTCCTGTGTGAGTATAAATCGTAGTTACACAACGTTGCGAGGGAATAACACAAAGCCCGCTGAGGAGGGACAAAAATAAATGGTAAGCTGGAGTCTGAAAACTCGGGGTCTGCGACCGATAGGATTAGACATAGGCCATAATTCTATCAAGATGATTCAGCTACAGATGAATGAAGAGCAGATAAGTGTAATTGCTGCAGAAAAAGTTCGCATTGACTCCAGTATAAATGGTGATGGGCAGAAAAGAAGAAGCTTTATTATTTCAGCGATAAGGAGAATGCTTGAGAATGGTAAATTTCGCAGGAGAAATGTTATCTCGTGTTTGCCGAATGACGGATTGAAAATCACGTCTCTGCGATTGGCTGATGTCCAAAGCGATGGAATCGAGCAGACCTTGAAGAAAGAAGTTGCCCAGCGTTTTGGATTGGACCCGGATGAGGATGCAATGAAGTATGTTGTTGTCGGCAATGTTCACCAGGGTGACGAGATTAAGAATGAGTTGATTTTGTTTGCGGCTGATAATGAAATAATAAAGAGCCACATAGAGATGCTTGAGGAGGCCGGGCTTAGACCGGTCTCAATAGATACGATTCCGTGCGCATTATTCAGGAGTTTTGAGAGGTCACTAAGACGGCAGGAGGACAAAGAGCACACGGTTGTTTTTGTCGATGTGGGAAACCAGTTTACCACCGTCGTGTTTGGTCGTGGAGGAGAAATCAGCTTCGTCAAGCAGATACCGATTGGTGGAAAAAGATTCGATGAGGAGCTTGCAGCGAAATTAGGTGTTGGCATCAGCGAGGCTGAGATGCTGCGAGAAGCGCTGCAAATGGAAAAGAGCCTTTCGATACTGAAGCCTGACTTGGAGGAGCAGGCCGTTGCCAAGAACGGGCAAAAATTAGATGCATCAACGCGACAGGCAATAGTTGACGTGGTGAGTGCCGTTGCTGAAGAATTAACAAGAGAGATATCCCTATGCCTTAGATATTATACAGTAACATTCAGAGGTAAACGCGTTAGGCGAGCGTTTTTTAGCGGAGGAGGGGCATACGAGTATATTTTGCTTGATGTTTTGAAGCGGCAATTGGCAGTTGAGATTGAAATGGCTCAGCCATTGAAAGGATTCGATATGTCAAGCGGAAGAAAGAATTTGAATTTTGATAGTGACAGGCGAGGTTTGCTTTGTGAATGGGCAGTAGCTGTGGGACTCAGTCTTAAAGGCTTGAAGGGAACGGAGAGTGTGAATTGTGAAGGCCCAGGCGGGATATAGGTATGAAAGAAATTGATTTCCTTCCAGAGTGGTATAAGAGCGGCAGACGGCGCCAGGTCAGCTATCGCACGCAATACATCGCATTGGGTGGTGTATTTGTGGTTATGGTGGTGTGGAATTTTATTGCTACTCATTCGATTTCAAAAGCCAGGGCCCAATACGCTCAAATGTCGACAAGGCAGGCAGAAGCAGAAGTTCTGTCAGCTAAATTTGCCGAGCTTAAGAGCGAATTGAGAGGGTTACAGAAAAAAACGGAATTCATAGAAGAAATTGATTCCAAAATTGATGTTGGGAGCGTTTTGGCGGAACTGAGTTTTTTGATTGATGAAAGGATAGTGCTTACCAAATTGGCGTTTGATGCCGAGAAGATTGAGGACAAACAGCAGGCCGAGCTATCTCCGCGTGCTGGCGCTGTTGTAAGAACGACGCGGACTAAACTTAACGAGAAGCGGAAACTGCCGCTTGGGGATGTGCGATTCAGAGTAGTAATAGACGGCGTGGCGGCAGATGCGAGTGGTGTGGCGTCTTTGATATGTAAGTTAGAAGACTCCCCATATTTTTGTCAGGTTGTGCCGTCTTTTTCAAGAACCGCCGAGATAAATGTGACGAGCAATCCTTCGCTTCGCTCGATGACAAAGGACGTGAACGGTGGTCGCGAAGCCGAAGGAAAGATACAGGTAAGTGAGTTTGAGATAGGTTGCTATCTGGCGAATTATCTTTAGCAGTGAAAGGTAAAAAACGGTGCGGTTTTTTCGAGAAAAACAACAACTGATGATATGTATTGCAGCTGGTGTGATAGTAGGTGGGTTTGTGCTGTTTCGGTATCTGCCTTTACGGAGGAGAATGAAGGCTGCCAGGCAGACAAAAGCTGCACAGACAATGACTATTGCCAAAGGCATTGCGGACAGCAAACAACTGCCCCTGCTCAAAGAGCAATTGCTGGAGATGCAGCGAGAGCTTGAAAACTATGAGGCAAATATACCTGAGCGAAGTAACATTGGTGTATTTTTGCAAAGAATCGCTGGTTTGATGGATGAACATAACCTGAAGGAGCAGGTGATTGAGCCCCGCAAGGAAATAAAGGCCGAAAAATTAAACTGCATACCGGTGAATATGAAGTGTAAAGGCAGGTTAACGCAGATATTCGAGTTTTATCGACAACTGCAGGGAATGGACAGGTTGATTCGCATCGAGCAGGTGAAACTTTTTAACGACAGCGATTTTAACGGCGAAGTGGATATGGAGGCAAAGGCGGTTATTTATTACAGGGCACAAGTCGGTTAAGGATAAAAGGAGCAAAAGAAGATTATGAGACAAAATGCGAGAAATAGCGGTAATGTTGCTAAAAGGCTTGTTAATCAATTGGCCGTGCAGAAGAAAAAAACTGTGTTAGCGGTGTGCTTGGTTACGCTGATGGCCTTTATGTGGATCCGGGTGTTGACAAGGAGATCGCCGCAGGCTGCTGAAGCAGGATTGATGGCCGAGCAAATGGATGTGGAAACTCAGTCGGAACCGGAATTAAAAATATCCTTTGTAGAACTGCCGCAAGCCGCAGGGCGCAATGATGTAATAACCAGAGACTTTTTTGACTCGGACGGCTGGCAGGATTTTGTTGATGGACGAGGACGGAAATCAGTTGGTGTTGAAGAAGTAGATATCATTTCAAAACATGGTGACAAAGAAGTAATCAGAAAGGTTGCAAAAAAGCTAAAGCTGGAAGCAATAGTGTCGAGCGAGAATCCCCTGGCTTTTATCAATGATAAGGTATTGAGAGTGGGGGATAAGTTGCTCATCGGCGACGGAGTTGACAAGTATGAATGTGAAGTAGTTGAAATTGGAGAAAACACGGTGGTAATGAGATGTAGAGAATCGAGGATAATCTTGAAGTTGACAAAGGTAAATTGAAACAGCGGATAGTTCAAGCAATGTGCTAAACGCTATTCGCAAGAAAAGAACAGGAGATGAAATATGTATCGCGTAAAGAATTCAAAAGACAAGACCAAAATCAGAAGTAAGTTGTTTGTATTGTGCATTGTATTGGCTGTGATGGCAGCGATTGCAGTCGCCGACGTTGCCCAGGAGCCAACTAAAGCTTACGCTTTGGCGAATACAGGTGCAGCAGGAATCGAGACAAGCGACAGCCAGGCAGGAGTATCGGCAGGCGGGAAGCTTAATTATATTGGTTTCGATAAAGAGAAGTGCAAAAGCATCAGGGACGCGCTTCGGGTATTGGGGGCGATGTATAAGAAAAACATTGTGCCTTCGTCAAACGTGGACGGCCCACTGACTGTTACCAGTCTTTATGATGTGACATTTGAGCAGGCACTGGAGTCCGTCCTGGGATATGGCTACAAGTATGACCAGGAAGGTAATTTCATCAAGGTTTACACCGCTGAGGAATATAAAAAGATTAAGGAGGACCCCGACCGCATGATATGCAAGGTCTTTACCTTGTACTACATCAGCGCTGCTGAAGCAATGACGCTCATCAAACCGGTACTCAGCGGTGCCGGAAGCATTCAGGGCAGCTCTCCTGCAGAGAGCATCGTGCCTACCGGTGATTCTATTAGTGCAGGTAGCAGCGGCGGCGATACTATGGCGCTGAATGACCACATAGTTATCGAAGACTACCCCGAAAATATTGCTGAGGTGGAAAAGCTGCTTAAGCAACTGGACATACGGCCCAAGCAGGTGCTGATCGAGGCGACGATTCTCAGCGCCACTTTGAGAGAGGATATGGAGCTTGGTGTTGACCTGAATTTTCTTGCCGGTGTTCACTTAGATGGTACCTCTACAACCACAGAGGTTGGTGGGCCGCTTGCCGCTGCATTAGAAACTACTACAACTACGCCTCTTCAGCAAATAGCAGCGGGCACTCCCGGTCATGCGCCAATCGAGACTTTTGGTTTCGCGAGGGTTGGTGGTAATGGGCTAAGAATTGGAATTACATCTGGTGATTTTGCCGCGTTTATAACTGCGTTGGAGCAGGTAACCGACACTACGATTCTTGCTAATCCCAAGATACTTGCGGTCAATAAGCAGCTCGGACAGGTCTATATCGGTACCAAGATTGGCTATATATCTCAGACCACACAAACACAGACTTCGACGACTCAGCAAGTTGATTTCCTCGATACAGGTACCAAATTGTCTTTCAGGCCGTATATAGGTGACGATGGCTACATCCGGATGGATATCCATCCGAAGGACAGTTCCGGTACCTTGAAAGCCAATGACATCCCTGACGAGTTCTCAACAGAATTGGCTACCAACGTAATGGTCAAAAGTGGCCAGACTATTGTTATCGGCGGTCTGTTTAGAGATGTTGTGGTTACAAGCCGAAGCCAAATACCTCTGTTAGGAGATTTACCTCTTGTGGGAGCACTCTTCAGAGGTACTTCTGATACGACTGAACGCCAGGAAGTTATAGTATTGCTTACGCCTCACATCATAGAAGAGCCGGAAGAGACGAACAGCGAAGCCAGGATAGATGATGTTCGCCGTAAGAGATTTGGCGCAAGAGATGAATTGCAGTGGGCAGGCAGAGCGAGATTGGTAGAGGACCGTTATGCAAAAGCCGCGAGACACTACGTTGAAGGTGATACCGAGGCTGCAATGAAAGAGCTGACAGTAGTACTTGAAGTTCGCCCGACATATCTTGAGGCGATACGGCTGAAAGAGAAAATCATTGCTGAGACGACTCCAGATGAGGTAGAGATGATTGAAAGGATTATGCTTGACAACGTTGAGCGTGAAGATTCGGACAAGTGGCAGAGAAGGTAGATAATTGAATATTGACTATTGAAAGAAAGAAACAGGAGCCTGGATTCTGAAACAATAGTCAATAGAAAATAAATTAATTAGGATTGTCGTTTTGAGGTTCAGAAGAAGCTTATATGCGATAGTCACGGGAATCGTGGCGTGCAGTTTGTTTGTAGGTGGTCTCGCCGAGTGGCAGGACTCCGGCACTCAAGAGGGTTGGCGCTACGCCGGTTATGAGCAGCGGATACCCATTGTGTCGGTGTGCTGTGTTGTTGCGGCTGTGGGCGTGATCTGTCTGGGCTGGTACCAGATAAGGCTCACCCGGACGGTCACGTCCATAGCCAAGCTCGTTCAGGACAACAAAGTAGGTGAGATCGATGCTGACAGGAGTTTTTTCGCTCCGCTCAAAACGGCAAAAATAGACGAGCTGTACAAAGCGATTGATGAGCATTTTGCCGGTTGTACTGCTCGCATTGCTGAGTATGAAAAGCAAATCAAGGACCTGCAGCTTCAGATTCAACTTTCACAAAGACGGGGGAAAAACACTGAGGCGATTATATACAGTATTCGTGATGCCGTTATTGTTATTGATGAGTCAGACAAGCTGTTAATGGCAAATGATGCGGCCGGCCGACTTTTCGATTTTGATTTTAAGAATTCAAAGCACAAACCTGTCAGCGAGCTAATAGGTACAGAGCAAAGCGAATTTGTAGATTTTCTAAGCCACAGCAGACAAAGTAAGGGGCGGGCAACGAGAAAGGATATTGAATTTTTGGAAGACGGGACCCCGAAGACTTTTGATTGCATTGTTTCGTGTGTTTACGACCAAGGCCGGCAGGTTTGTGGGGCTGTGGCGGTGCTGCATGATATTACACGCGAAAAGCAAATTCAGGTAATGAAAAATGATTTTGTAAGTCATGTTTCACACGAGCTAAAAACGCCTCTTGCATCTATCACGGCCTATACGGAAATGCTCGCTGATGGTGAAGCTGAAGATGAAGAAACAAGGAAAGAATTTTATTCGGTGATTCAGAATCAGGCCCAAAGGTTGAATCGGCTTATTGAGGACATCCTAAATACTTCTCGCATAGAATCAGGCCTTATAAAAATAAGTAAGGAGCCGGCCAGCTTGACAATGCTCGTAGAAGAACAGTTACAGATGATAAAAAGCTACGCTGAAGAAAAAAATGTAGAGGTCATCGGGCAAAAGCCGATTGTATTCGACCAGGTATATGTGGACAAGGATATGATTCGTGAGGTTATTGTTAATTTGTTAAGTAACGCTGTCAAATATACTCCGTCCGGGGGCTCAGTAAAGATTGAAATCGAAGTTGACGAAGTCGCGTCTCTGGCACGGGTTAGTATAACTGATACTGGAGTTGGTATTCCCGAAGATGAAATCGAGCATGTCTTTGATAAGTTTTACAGGGTTGGCGCCAACGAAAAGCAGGCAAAAGGGACAGGTCTGGGGCTTAACCTTGTTAAGCAAATAATTGAAAAGGTTCACGATGGCAAAGTATTCGTTATGAGCCAAGTCGGTGTAGGGAGCACTTTTGGGTTTGAGCTGCCTCTGGCGACAAAGCAGGCGGCTTGAGTCGTTTAACATTGTTGTAATAAAACAATCGTGCGCTGAATACTGCACGCTGTAAGTTATCTTTTGAGGAGGCAAAATAATGGCGAGCAAGAGAGTTTTGGTGGTGGATGACGAGATACACATTGTTCATGTAGTAGCTATAAAACTTCGTAATAATGGATATGAGGTTCTATCGGCAGATAACGGTGCCGAGGCCTTTGAGCTGGCCTGCGAGGAGAGCCCGGATATTATTGTTACGGATTATCAAATGCCGGTTATGTCAGGACTGGAATTTGTGGAAAAGCTTCGGCAGCGCCAGGAAACGAAAGATATACCAGTGATTATGCTGACTGCCAGAAGCTTTGCTATTCCGAAAGAGCAGCAGGAAAATTTGCGAATATCGGGTTGTCTGAGCAAGCCGTTCAGCCCTAAGGAGCTGTTGGGGAACATCGAAGATGTTCTGTACCAGAAGCAGGTGATGGTAAGCAATTGATGATTAAGGAAAAGCATTAAAATAATTGATGGGAAATGTTCGGTAAGAAGCTATGTTGGATACGATAAGGAAAACTTTAAGCCGGACACAACGGCGCGAGCTTGAGAGCTTTGGGTCCAGGATAAATAAGTTCGGTGCAAATTTTGCAGTTTGCGATGCCGAGGACGAACTTGTCTTACTGTGCGAGGGCGGCGGATTCAAGAGCAGCCGGGAACAGTTAATAAGGCTGAGCCGGCAAACTTTAGAACAAAACGGCGAAAAAAGCTGTTCCGACGTCGCAGGCGTACCGGTATGGAGATTTGGTGATGAAAATTTGGTTTTGGCTGCCGTTCTGAAATCTGCTCGTGTCAGTAACAAGGGGGGAGAATCTATTGGAACAGCCTTGATTGACTTAGGTGATAATTCATCGTACCCCAGCCCCCGTGCGTTCTGGCGAAAGCAAGAACGGGGGGGCGATATACGCAGTGCAAATCCGCTTCAAGCCGACAACGAGTATTTAACGGAAATACTTAGACTTTGTGTAGAGAAATTTCAAGCCGAGACAAAGGCTGAAAAACAAATTGAAATGGTCGGCACTGAGCTGGCGCAAACATACGAAGAGCTGGTGCTGCTTCACAAGCTCAGCACAAATATGAAGGTTACCGAATCGGATGCCAACTTTCTGCAGATGGCTTGTGACAGCTTGACCGAAATTGTTTTTGTCGAAGGCATCGCAATATTGCTGGAAAAGACTATAGATGACAAGCAGGAGCTGGTTTTAACAGCCGGGTCAGGGTTGATAGATATAGATGAGCAAACGGCAGCTATTTTACATAGTGGATTGATAAAGGAAATAAACAGTGGTAAAGAGGCTCTGCTGGACAGCGAAGTGGATTCGGCATTCAAATATGATTGGCCGAGCAACATAAAAAATATTATTGCCGTGCCTTTATACAGCAAAGAAAAAACGGAATCTCACTTTGCAGGGCGAACCCAGAATGGCAACTATGTAATGGGGCTGATGGTTGCGATAAATAGAATCGGCAAACAGGATTTCGACAGCACGGATGTAAAACTGTTTAATTCAGTGGCCGGCGGGTGTGCCGTGTTTATCGAGAATGGCAGGCTGTTTAAGGACCTCAAAGAATTATTCATTGGCTCACTGAAAGCATTGACAAGTAGTATTGATGCCAAAGACAAGTACACACACGGCCATTCCGAAAGGGTTGCATTTGTTTCTCGATGGATTGCTGAAAGGCTGTCCGAGCAAGAGCAATTGGATGAAGAACAAATTCACATGATTTATTTGGCTGGATTGTTGCACGATATAGGAAAAATAGGGATAGAGGAAGCGGTATTACGCAAGACCGGCAGGCTGACTGAGCAGGAATTCAGCCGTATAAAGCAGCATCCATCGATAGGCGCGGGTATTTTACATGAAATAAAACAGATGCGTGATATTGTGCCGGGTGTATTGTGCCACCACGAACGAGTTGACGGCAAGGGATATCCTGGCGGTTTAGTCGGAGAGCAGATACCACTGACCGGCAAAATTGTCGGATTGGCTGATAGTTTTGATGCAATGACATCGAAGCGTACTTATAGAGATGCAATGAGTGTAGAACAGGCGCTTGCAGAGATAGAAAAAGGATTAGGTACGCAGTTCGATGGGAAAGTCGGAAGGGCATTCCTTGATAGCGATGTCTCTCTGCTCTGGGAAATTATACAGAATGGTTTCAGCGAAATTTACGGGGGCAGTGATTATGTAGAGTATGGTGCTGCTGCTGTGGGGACGCTAATCAGATGAAAATCAAGATACACCGATTTAACGATGTTACGGTAGTTGAACTTCAGGGCGAGCTGAGCGGTGACGATACCGAATTGTTCCAAAGTACAATCACTGACATAATCGCCAAATGTAAGGGGGGCGTGGTGCTTGATATGAGCGGTATCGGATTTATTGACGGTGAAGGATTGGAACAATTATTGTGGGCGCATGACTATTGTAACCAGAACAAACTTGAGCTTAGATTGGCGGGGCTTGATGAAAACTGCATGAGAATCCTGGAAATCACTCGACTCGAGAAAGAGTTTGACCACTACGCGGAACTTGCGGAGGCGGTAAAGAGTTTTGCATAGAGCGGGCATCCTGTTTTGTCTGTGTTAAGAGTTTTAGAGCATAGGAAGAGCTATGAGTCAAATAGCTGTGAAAAATAAGATGCAGCTTGGGCAGTTACTGCTTGCGCGTGGCGTTGTAACTGCTGAGCAGATTGAAAAGGCTCTGACTGAACAGAAAGACAAAGGCCATCGCAAGCTGCTTGGCGAGCTTCTGGTGGAGATGGGCTATTGTACGGAGAATCAGATAGCCTCGGCTCTGGCGGAGGCGTATGGTGTGCCGTACGCGCAAGTTAATCCGAAGATATGCGACACCAAAGCGATTGAAATTTTACCGAGAGAGTTTCTCGAAGAATATGTAGTCCTGCCGCTGTTTAAGGTTCATAATGTGCTCACCGTGGCGGTCAGTGAGCCGACAAACGTTTTTTTGATAGATGAAATAGAGCGGATAAGCGGCTGTAAAGTTCAGATAGTATGTTCGACAAGTAAGGACATCAAGGCCACTCTGCAGACGTATTTGCCGGCGGCCAATGTCTTTGTCATCGACGATATTATCGATGATGAAGGGCTTGAAGACTTTACGCTGATAGAAAATATTACGCAGGATATAAGCGACCTTGAGGAGGTGGCCGGCCAATCGCCTGTCGTAAAGCTGGTCAATTATCTGCTTTATAACGCTGTGCGGGAAAATGCCAGTGACATTCACATAGAGCCGGATGATAAAAAACTGCGGGTTCGATACAGAGTCGATGGCAGGTTATACGAGAAAATATGTCCTCCTCATCAGATGCATTCTGCAATTGTTTCGCGTATCAAAATTATGGCTGAACTGGACATTGCTCAGAGGCGTCTGCCGCAGGACGGTGGTATCCATGTTTTAGTAGAAGGCAGGCCCATCGATTTGCGGGTATCAGTTATGCCGGGCAACTTTGGCGAAAAAGTGGTTATCAGAATTATCGACCCGCAGAAGATTCTTTTCAGCCTTGAGTCGCTCGGATTTACCTACGAAAATCTGAAACTATTCAGAGAGGTAATACAATCTCCGAACGGTATAGTTTTGGTAACAGGTCCGACCGGTTCAGGTAAAAATACCACCCTTTATGCGGCACTTGTTGAGTTAAACAGCGAAGAGGTTAACATCTGCACGGTGGAAGACCCGGTGGAATGCAATATTGCGGGTATAAATCAGTTCCAGGTAAACGAAGGTGCAGGTTTTGAATTTTCGACAGCTCTGCGCAGCTTATTAAGGCAGGACCCGGATATAATAATGGTTGGTGAAGTTCGTGATGAAGCCACAGCCAATATTGCGGTGCAGGCGGCACTGACGGGCCATCTGGTTCTTTCAACTCTGCACACGAATGATGCCCCCGGTGCGGTAACACGTTTGCTGGATTTGGGCGTGGCTCCTTATCTTGTAAGTGCTTCGCTGATTGCAGTCTTGGCCCAGCGACTTGTGCGAAAGATATGTTTGAATTGCAAAACAGAGTATGAGCCGCCGACGAGCATAAAGAAGGTCGTTGAAAAAACAGGTGGAGAAGCCCCGACGTTTTATCGCGGCGTAGGTTGTAAGAAATGTCGGAACACCGGCTATGCCGGTCGAATTGCCATTCACGAGCTGTTTGTGCCGAATGAGGAAATTATGGAAATGATTAATGAGCGGCAGAGCTTAAAAAAATTAAGAGCAAAGGGACTTGAAAACGGTATGGTTTCTTTGCAATTGGATGGAATCGAAAAGGTAAAGGCAGGAATTATATCTATTGAGGAAGTATTGAGAACAGCGCATATAGAGGTTTGATGCGCTTGACTGTATGTAATACTGTATCCACAATGCAGGATAAGAATAAATGACTGTTTCAACAAAACCTACAGAGGAGCTTGATTCTGCAAAGAAAAGCCAGGAGTTACCGCCAGCCGGCAGCAAGGAGGGACAAGAAAGAGATGGTTCAGGGGCCTTTAGGGACGTCGAAACTGATTCGAACTCACAGATGCAAAAGGATTATAGTCCGGCCTGGTCACAAACTACGCTACCGATGCGCCAGCAACTCTGTCGAGCAAAGGTCAAGCAGGCAGAGCTTATACTGTTCACAACACAATTGTCGGTGATGCTTGATAGCGGTGTAGTACTTAGCGATGCTCTTGATGCTATTGCAAAGCAGACTGAGTATGGGACTTTTAAGATGATAATTATGGATGTGGCAGAAACGGTCAAAAGTGGCGAGGCTTTTTCTAAAGCATTAGCCGGCTACCCAAAGGTTTTCAATACAATGTTTATCAGTATGGTGAAGGCCTCGGAGGCGTCCGGCAAAATGGCAGATATGCTTAGAGTGCTCAGTGGCTATCTGAACTTCGAATCCGAAACCCGCAAACGCATCAAAGGTGCACTTACATATCCATTTATAATGGCGTTAATGGCCGTGGCGGCGACAGGGACTTTGATGTTTTTTGTTTTGCCGAGGTTTATGAGGATTTATGAATCAAAAGGGGCTGCACTGCCAAAAATTACTCAAGTTTTAGTTGGTTTCAGCAAAATGTTAGGGAGTTTTCAAGCCATGACGGTCTTCCTGACAACTGTGATATTGATGTCGGTGGGATTGTATTACTGGGCAGGGACTTTAACCGGCCGGCGGGTGCTCGATTTCATCAAAATCCACACACCTGTATTGGGCACAATGTTTATTGATACGATAGTAACTCGCAGTATGCGTATTATGGCGACAATGGTCAATACGGGTGTGAACCTGCTGGAGTCGATAGTAGTGATTCAAGGCTCATGCGACAATTACTATTTTAAACGACTTTGGATTGGAGTGGACGAAAAGATTCGAGATGGTTACCAGTTGTCGGAGTCTATTATGATTTCTCCGAGCTGTGAACTGATTGCGCCGGGTATTATCCAAATGCTCAAAGCGGGAGAAAAAAGCGGCAAACTTGGTGAAGTCTGCGATAAAATATCGGTCTTTTATGAAAAAAAACTCGAAGCTTCAATCAGGAACGTTATGGCGCTTATAGAACCGGTAATGATAACAATCCTCGGTAGTATTATTGGAACGATTGCTATAGCGTTGTTGTTGCCGGTTTTCAGGATATCGAGCGTAATTGCACATTAAACCCAAAAACAAACGGGGCCTATACCGAATCACTCGGTATAAGCTCCGAGTTAATACAAATCTGCTATCAAACGCACAATTTTACTTACTGACTAAAGCCCGGCTTACGGCGCCGGTGGATACAGCCGAATATCGTCAAAGTACATCATACCTGTACCGCCGGTAACCGAACTAAGGCCAAGAGTAATCGAATTGACATTGGCAAGGTTCACACCCTGGTCGGCAAAGGCCTGCAGGTCGATATTCCATGGCGTCCAGCTCATTATCGTTGCTGCATCAGGATTATCATGTTCGACCCTTGCGTTACCGTTGAGAGCAACGTACAAATTCTCAGCAGCGTTATCCGTATCGCCTCTGAACCAGATTGTCAGAGTGTTGACACCGTTCACTGTCCAGTCACGATTGGAAGTCAATGTCAAAGTAGCCTCGGATTTGCCGACTGAGTTGTCGTAAGACATCGGCATCGATTGATTGCCACCGTGAACGATAGTTTGCTCGGCAAACGGAGGCATTTCATAACCAACTAAAGAACCGTTTGTCGGGTCGTCATATCCGTCTATCCACGCGTTAAATATCCTGTTGCTCTCGGGGTCAGAGGGGTCAAGGTCATTGTAAGACTCGAAATCGTCCACAATTAGGAAGTTCGCCGTCGTAAAGCTCCAGACATTGCCTGTCCACGGACTGTCGGGATTGGCGTTATTGGCCTCGTCAATACGCCAATAGTAGGTGGTATTCCACTCAAGCTTTCCGGGTTCAAAGCTCTCAGCACCAAGGTCTCCTGCGCCTTTATACTCCGGCGAACCGGTATCGGCATTGCGTACGGCCTCTTTATCTGTGCCGAAATAGACCTCATGCGAATCGGCATAGACTCCCGGCGTCCAGGTAAGAATCGGTGTCTGCGTTATATCTTCAGCGCCATTAGCCGGAATCGGACTCCCGACGCCGCCCTCAGTAGTAAAGCTCCAGACATCGCCTTTATGTGTGTCGGTGACATCAAACTCATCGACCCGCCAGTAGTAAGTCTTGGCCAATTTAAGTGTGCTGGGAATATAGGTTGCAGTTCCCTGTGGTAGTCCGCCGGTGGCGTTGTCCACTTCATTAAAACTCTCACCAAAATATACGGTGTGTAATTTCGCACCGTAACCTGCCGTCCAGCTCAGAGTTATATCCGGGTCTACCATCTCGGCACCATTAGCCGGGTTTGGCGCATAGGCGGTCTTGGGGGGAACCGAAAAGCTCCAGACGTTACCCTTCCAGGGACTATTCGGCTCGGTGTCATTGACCTCGTCAATCCGCCAGTAGTAAGTTGTGCCGGGAACAAGACCATCCGGATAAGCGAATCCTGGAAAACCGACAACAATAAATGTCTCGGCCTGGCTGCCCAGGAACGTGCCCTCTGCACCGTCATTAACGTCATCAAAATTATCGCCGAAGTACACATCGTGCGAAGCAGCGAAATCTCCCGGTCGCCAGGAAAGATTCACCCAGGTATCCGGATACAGTGAACCATCAGCCGGGTTTGGGCCAAAGGCATTCGGAAATCCTTCACCGCCTTGCATCACAACCTGAATCTCGTCCGCCGTCAGTGCCTTGTCGTAAACACGAACTTCATCGAGTAATCCGTGGAAAATTCGCCCTTCAGCGGCGTGGCTAACTCCGATAAAGACCGGTGCATCGGTGGCCGGACCTATTGAGAATGGTTTAGGACCAATTTCATCGACACCGTTAAGATAAACTCTGAGATCAGTTCCGTCAAACGTCCATGTCAAGTGAACCCATTCGTTTTTCGGCATAATGGAGAATTCCATTGATCCGGCGCCTTGATATGAAACACCTACTCTGTCAGTATATGTGGCATTGGTATGAGCTCCCCACAATTCGACCTGGAACATCATAGTATCTGCGCCCCATACTGCTGACTTGGTGAAGAAATGCTGAAAGGTTCCAGTTCCATCCCAGTATGCCCAGAGGGCGATAGTGAATTGCCCAGTTCCGTTTGTAGGATCGAAGTTCCCGCAGTCAATGCCTGCGCACTTATCCTCTTGGAATGAAATAGCGCCACCAAAACCTGGCGGGCCGATTACCCATTCCGGGATTCCAAGCAGCGTCCCATCGTGACCATTGCCGGAACTGTCATTGGCGGTGTCGCCGGAACCCTCATTAAACCTCCACCAGCCGACGAGGTCTGCCTTGGCTGCGCCGGTTAGCACCACGCCGAGCACCAGAACAAATGAAACCAAATAAATTAATTTCTTACACATAATAATCCTCCTTCAAATAATAAATATAGGTTATTAATTGAAATGTAAAAATGTTCGCCGTGAAGCACAAAGTTCTCAATACAACTCTGTGCCTTACACAATTCATAATAACTCCTCCTCTATCGAGAAACCCAAAAATATTGCGCTTGCTGGAAAACAAAAAATGCACACATACCTGCCTGCATAGGTTGAGGTCTCATCAACCTCATTTATACCAGATTATCCACCTTGATTTCAAGAAAAAAGGTTATTTTTAAAGGGATTTTCTGATTGTCCGGTTAATCTCGACTCGAATATCGAGTCTGTAATCCTGTTCAGGTAGTCCGGCATAAAGTGTATGTATGCCTTTTCGGTTATCGCTATTGAGCTATGGCCTTTTTTCATCCGTATACTTAATCCGAAAAAAAATGAAAAATTCCGAATAAATATTCACTTTTCGGCAAATATTTGAGGTATGGTGCTTCCATCAATCATGAAATTTGACATATGTGGAGACATTTTGGAGTCATAATGACACCTTGTAATAAGGGTGTTTTACCAGCTTCTGTAAGAGGTGAGTTTTCGAAGAATTTTGGCATTTTATAGCGCGCGAAAATGGGATTATTTAATACCCACCCCAACACGACCTGCAACAGCTGGGAGGCAGTTTGCCGGAGAGATCCGTACTGACAGCACTGAGTTGGTGGCGCTCACTCTTGTTCCAATTGCAGGAACTTAACTTTGATAGTATAATGCATAGCGACAAGTCGTGCTTGACTGTCGTACTGCTATCAAAAGACGGCTGAATACGCAGGAGGATATATGAGACGTATGGGAATTTATACGATTGGACTGTTGTTCCTTTTCTCAGCGGGCCTTTTTGACACGGTCCATGCACGCCAGGAAGGAAGCGACGATGGTAACAATGTAGATGCTAACATCCGCCGCCTTATTAGCGCTATTGACTCCAAGCGGATTTCGAAGCACCTTTTCTATCTCGCAAAGGATCCATTGCCCTATCGAAAGTTGAACCTGACGTTACCGGGCCATAAAAAGAACACACTTTACGAGGCCGATGACTACCTTGCCAGCAAGTTGGAGGCGTGGGGATATCATATTGAGCGAGAGGACGTACAGGTGCAGGCATTTCGTCGGGATACGAGCAAGCCAAAGCATGCTCAGTACTCACCACCTAAGCCCGAAGATCCTTGGTACACGGCATACAATCTCTACGCCGAAAAAAAAGGCCGCTCGCGTCCTGACAAGATCATCGTAGTGCTCGCTCACAAGGACTCGCAAAGCTGGATCGATTCCCCAGGAGCCAACGACAACGCAATTGGAACAGTCGGTGTATTAGAGATGTCGTGCATCCTCGCAGAGTATACGTCCGAGAGCACCATCCGGTTTCTCTTCTGCAATGAGGAACACACACCGTGGACCAGCAAGACCGCAGCGCAAAAAGCGAAATTGCGTGGAGATAATATTGTGGCCGTCTTCAACATGGATGGTATTGGAGCCAAAACTGCAGAGGAAACTGCTGCAGGAAAAAAAATCAACGTAACCGCGTATACAAAGCCCGAGGGTAAACATCTTGCCGAATTGATGGCCGAGGTTAACACTCGATATTCAATCGGTCTAGAACAACGATCTGCTAAGAGGCCACACCCTGGAGATGATGATGGCTCGTTTGTCCTGGCTGGCTACCCCGCCGCCGTTGTCAATATTGGTTCTTTTCCCTACGGTGACCCAAATTATCATGCAGAGGGAGACATCCCGGAAACGTGCGACATTGAGAACGCGGCCATGGCCGTGCAGGCAACGTTGGCGGCAGTAGTGACCATAGACCGAAACCTTTGAGAAGCTTACTTCCTTATCCGCGGCGATATTTCGTTAAATAGCTATTAGCCGACCAAATTGGAAGGTCGGTACAGGCGACAAGGTTGAAAATAGTCAGATTGGACCTTAAGAAAAGAAGGCAAAAAGGCAAAGATGTAAACTGAGAAGTGAAGATGAAGCGATGCACCAAATGCAAAAAGTGGAAAGACGAGAGTGAGTTTCACGAGGACCGCAAATCAGAAGACGGATTACAGCGGTGGTGCAAAGAGTGCCGGCGTCAATATGACCGCAAGTATTATGACAGATACAAGAAGACCACGAGAAGAAACTACAGTTATGAAGAAAGTCATCGCACAGTTAGTGGCGTGAAGCAGAAACATTGTTCCAAATGCAAAAGGTGGAAAGCAGAAAGTAAGTTCGGAAAACATTCCACTTATAGAGACGGACTTCGTTATTGGTGCATTGAATGTGAGAGAAAGTACAAACGTGAGTACTATAAGCGAAATAGGAAAGGTGCGAAAAAATACCTCCGATATGAGAAACGTCATCGGGTTGTTAGTAGGATAAAACAGAAACGATGTAGCCGGTGCAAAAAATGGAAGGCTGAAAGTGAGTTTTACAAAGATAGATTGCGTAAAGACGGCTTGAAGTTCCGGTGCAAGGAATGTTCAAAGAAAGCTACCAACAAAGCACGTAAGAAACGATTTGTTATCCGTAAATAAGGGAGAGCAATCTAGACGACGAAGCTGAAATAAAAGAGATAAAGAAATGGCTGCAGGTGGTAGATAAGCCATTGGAGACAAAAGAGGGGGATAAAAAGGATGCGAAGCCAAGAGAAGAAAGTGGCAATCGTTAACAAGGTGACACCCAGCGAAGGCGATTAAATGGGAACCCTATCAATGCCTTTTCAAGAAGCGAAGATTATATCAGCGACAGCTATACCTTTGGGAATATCTGATTTGGCTTTTGGGATTATTGTAGCACTCATATTTGGTACTATTATCTTTATTGTGAAATATGGTAAACATTGCTGTGACAGTATTACCTGGATAATAGATATTTGTAAGATGAATATAGGTAAAGGGACAGGTGACAAAAAACAGGAATCAGATTCTGAGTCTTCTGCCGAAGAATTTAGTAAAGAAGAAATAGCAGAAATTAAAGAACAAATATCTACCTTATCGCAGCAAATCAAAGCAATATTAGCTGAGATTAAGCAAATAAGAAAAACTGAAGTTCTGAAAGCCTTAGAATATAATTTAAAAACAGCTTCAACAGAATACGCTATGAAATTTGAGCTTAAGAGGCCTGAGTATGATAAAGCAATGAGGATTCTACAAGTAACGTTAGCAAAGATGCCGGAAGAAGGTGTTGCATATAATCAGAAAGTAATTGAATGGATTGCTAAAGCACAAAAGAAATTTGACGAATATAGCCCAGAAAATTTCGGCTTGAAAGTCGAAGCTATTAAAGCCAGACGCAGAGGGGCTCAGGACAAATAAGCGAGAGGCAATGGGACTATTAGCAACGACCAGTTAACAAATAGTGCAAATGTCGCAACATCCCCATTTTTTTTAGCCCCGAAACGGACCTTGTTTCTCTCGCTATCTCTTTACTTTTTACCTTCCAATCGTGAGCATTGTATATCCTAGTGATCTTACATTTTGAGCACGTTTAGTAGACTGAAAGGCCACTAGGATATATGCAGCCGATGTGAAGTGAACAGAGGATACTTATGAAGGGCTCAAAGCCAAATACTAAAATCTCTGTCGCCACAAATTTTTTGAGACATCCTCGTTACGACATTTCAGCCTCCGTTCACAGCCTTGGGAGCACAGGGGATATTTAAGCCTCTGTGAAGCCAGACCTGTCAAGTCTATAGTTTGATTTGATTGGTTCATTCCTCTATTTAGCCCAATTTCTCGCAGAGAACTCATCTGTACCCAAGACTATGCTCACCAAACGCCGCAAGAGATCTCCGACTTTCCCCACTCAAGTTGGCAATAGGCTCCCCAGTTATAGTTATATCCCCTTTTACACCTTGAACATCCGTAGCTGTTAAATTCATGATAAGTGTGTGAGTCAGTCTGTCCCAATGTGATGAATTTATTATTAAGGACGCCATGTTACTTTGCACCTCTGCTGGCTCAAACATATGCAGTTTGATCTCCACATCTTGTGTTCCATACATCTCCAACGATACCGTCGCACTATCTACCGCGGTCTCGAAATTCATCACATTATAAGTACCTTCATTCAAAACATAATTTGGTATCTCTGATGTGCTTATTCGATAGGTCAGAGTATAGTATGATTTATTCAACTTGGGTAGGACGATAAAACCAAATCCCCTGTCCTCATAGTAACAAGCTATATTGTCTCCATCTAGGCTCGCCCACGAAACGTGAGTGCCAACTTCCAGCGGGAGCTTCAGTACCAAATTGCCCAAAAGGTCGAGGTCATATACCCAGCCAGGCATCTGCGTATTGTCGATTTCAACAAAACCCCCATCTATGTTTATAGTAGAGTAATGTTGATACAGATACTGCGAAAAAAGCTGCGACGTATTTCTCGGCAAGTATCTGTTCGGTAAGTCTTTGATTTGATTGAACCAGGTTATCCATTTATCACCTGCTTTATGGTTCATTGAGGGGTCTATCTCCACAAAGTTAGTCCAATGAGCCCCCTCATAGTAATAGCCCGAAGGAATCGTCCCCGGCGCAATACTTGGCGTTGACCAGCCAACGTGAAAAATCCGGGCCAGTACCATAAGACCGTTGTCTGTGAGATAGGTGGCAGTGTGGTCCGCATATTTGAGTCCCCATATGTGCATTAGCGCTCCAGTGTCCTGAGGGTCAGTGGGATTGTAATAATAACAATGCGCAGGAGCTACAAAGCTTTTGGGAAAAGAAATGCTATATTGGTCGATAAGTCTTTGAAAACATTCCATATGACCCCACACATCCGACCACTGCCAGGGTGAATTGCCGTTGGCAAATTCGGCTCGTGTCCTAGCTCTTGTCCTTCCTCTTTGTTCCCAATGTTCATGGCCGACCCCATGGAGCCCAAACTCAATATGCGCAGCATTATCCTTGATATAGTTCATAATAGCAAAGTCATCGTCACTGACCAGCATCGAATTATTCCACAAACTACCTTCTTGAGTGGTTGTTGGATAGTCGGCGCATATATTGGACCTGTCAAATTCACACATCACGAACAAACATTGTAATCGTGTTTTCACCGCTTCGGCCACATAGACGAGGACCTCATAGTCCTCCCATACCATCCATCGTCCCTCCGGCATTCCACCTCGCCATGGGCCACCCGTTTCACTTGTTGACCACCCCCGCTTCCATCCCACATCATCAATTCCAACTGACAAAGGAGTAGGGATCACGGCTGGAGAAAACTCAGACTCAGTCGTGAAGCTCCAGATCTTCCCTAGATCCCAGCTCGTGATGCTGTTCGCCTCATCAACCCGCCAGTAGTAGGTCTGGCCAAAATCCAAAGAGAGGGTGCCCCTCACAGGATAGCAGTTAGAATCATAGGTGGCGACCACAGCCAGGCCATCGTTGACGTCGTTATAGTCATCGCTGAAAGAGACTCTGTGTTTCGGCGACAACCCCCCCACATAAGCTCCCTGTGTCCAAGTGAGTGTAACGCGGAGTGGCACTTGAGTCTGTCCATCAGCAGGCCGGGGATTGCTCGCCAGTGCAGCGGAGTCAGGAAGAAAGGCAGCAACCGCATGAGCCAAAATCTCAGCATCTGTGAGGGCATAGTCATATACAACCGCCTCATCCAGAAAAGCGTCTAACATGTCAGTACCAATGTCGCGGACACCTATTCTCTCCCGTGGAAATGGGACGTTGTTCTCACTGTTTCCTACCAGTTCGCCGTTGATGAACAGATCGGTACAACCAGCATCATCTCTGCGGAATGTCAAGAGCATCCATTCGCCGAGCGGCACCACCAAATATGCTCGGGTGAATCCTCCGATTGGTGTGAACTGATAATCTGCGACACCATACCTCACAAAACCAGCATCGCTCTCTCTGGTGTAACCTGCTAAACGAATTCCATATCGGGCACTATCGTGCAGGCACTGAGAGTCATACTCGCCGGCCTCGCTCATCTTCTTGACGATATATTCCGCCGTCCATGTACCGGAAAGATCCGAAGCTCCCACGAAATTGACAACATTGGCTGCACTTCTGTCGAATCGTACAGATTTTCGGGATCCAAAAAATCCATTCTGTCCTAACGATACGCCATCATATATCCCATTCAGACCTTCACGGCCGTAATCTAAACAGCTGTTTCCAGTAGCCTCATCAAATTTATACCAGTGGAGCGGATGGGTAGCGTGTACAGCTATCTCCCACTTCTGAATGCCGGCCTGGGCGGCACCACCAGTCGCCAACATCAGAGCGAAGAAAATCAAGCTGGCTGTTCTGATCGCGGTGTTCATTCGAAACCCTCTCTAACACATTTATTTATACCAAATTGTCTGTCTTTATGCCAAGGAAAACTTAAAAAAGGACAGGCCAGCATCAATCGTACAGAGGAAAGCCAACCGTTTCAGAGTGGAGTGGTAGAGACATTGCATCACTCCTCTCCACCCATCGAGCAAAAGAATGACCTTCCAACCATCCCAATCTGCGAGATCTGGGAGGCGGGTTGTTAATTGGCCTGAAAAATCGACAGTTCCCCCAAGAAATCCTCATTCAACT
>JABAOH010040063.1_pt1 | contig 43152 bp, 36 predicted proteins | sample 7062181 | NCBI WGS metagenome assembly JABAOH01 (sample SAMN14538630, study PRJNA623070) | marine sediment metagenome | biome: marine biome [ENVO:00000428]; feature: marine pelagic biome [ENVO:01000023]; material: deep marine sediment [ENVO:00002113]; isolation source: pool of 5 deep marine... | reverse complement strand
TTTCTTTGGCCATTTTCAACTTCTCAAATGGAAACCTCCTCTCCCTTTGCTTTCAAGCATACTTTGACCTTTCACCTTGAGCCTTGTGCTCGTAACTTCGGTGCCCTGAGGAGCCACGAATGCAGTTCGAGAACGCCAGAATATGCCAGCAATCGCTTCCGCAACGTCACTCAGGCAGATCGGTCCCCTCAAAAAAGGAAGAACTCCTTGACCCAACTCGCTTGACTTTTGGAGTCAATCTTCTTAATTTCTGTTAGCGTTCAGGGAGAGAATGTTGAACCGCGAAATTGCCACCAAGACCCTTGCCCAAATCTACCTCAGGCAGGGAAACCCCCAGAAGGCCCTGGAGATTTATCTGAAAATACTGGAACGGGAACCCGGAAACTTCGAAATAAGCGAGGCCATCAAAAACCTGAAGCGCGAGATGGATCAGAGTTCTCATCTTCCTCGAATGGACAGCTCTGAGGACCTCCCGGAATTCGAAAAGATAAGAAACCTAGAGAGGTGGCGCGACAACATCCGAATGGTTCGGCTAAAGCGAAAAAGTCAGGACAAAGATTGAAGAAGCAACGATACAAATGGGTTATGGACCTTCTGGTCGACAATGATCTCGAGGCCTTCCTGGTCACGAGCCTTGAGAACGTCAGATATTTTAGTGGCTTCACAGGCTCTGATGCCACCCTTCTCCTCACAAAGGATGAGAAGTACCTTATGACAGACTCCCGATATACCACCCAGGCGAAGGGTGAAACCCGGGGCTACCGTGTTGTCGAATACGTGAAAAAGGTGCCGGGAATTGTCGATGTCATCTCGAAACGCCATGTCAACAGGATCGGGATTGAATCCCAACATATGACCTATGCCCTTTTTTCCGATCTCACCGCAAAACTCGATAAGACCACACTCGTTCCTCTGGATGAGGAGATCCGAACAGCGAGGATCAAAAAAGATGCCTCAGAGATCCGATCTCTGAGAGAGGCGATTGCCATTGCCGAAAAGGCTCTCGAAAGCAACATGGATCATATCAAACCCGGAATAGATGAAAGGGATTTGGCCCAGGAGGTTGAATTTGAGATGAGGCGGCTCGGTGCGGAGTCCCTCGCATTTGACACGATCGTCGCTTCCGGCTATCGGGGAGCTCTCCCTCACGGGAGGGCGAGCGGAAAAAAATTGAACAAAGGGGATCTCATCGTGATCGATTTTGGAGCACGGTACAATGGTTATCACTCCGATGAAACCTGTACCGTATGCTTGGGCCGTCCAACAAAAGAGCAGAGAACAATTTACTCGATTGTCAAAGAGGCTCATGATCGGGCCATCTCATCAATCAGGCCAGGTGTAGCCTTTCAGGATATCGACCGCACTGCTCGCCAGTACATCAAAGAAAAGGGGTATGGTCAGCATTTTGGGCATGGTCTCGGTCACGGAGTCGGGTTGGCTGTGCACGAAGAGCCTCGAGTCTCCTTTGATACCGTCGGCGTGCTCCAAACCGGCATGGTCTTCACTGTAGAGCCCGGAATCTACATTCCAGATTGGGGTGGCGTGCGGATCGAGGATATGGTACTGGTGAAGCCGGAGGGGGCCGAGGTGTTGACCCAGATCGACAAGGAAATCAAGGTCTTCTAAAAACGGTGATTTCAGGCCCAGAGAATCAAAAAGGTGCGCCTGACCCGTACATCATGCTTAAAGTGCTTTCGAGATATTTATAGATAAGCGGCTGCTTTATAAAGTTTTTAGTGAGGAGTAAACATGCCAACGATTTACGACTTTCGAAGGGGTCTCAAAATCGAACTGGATGGAGAGCCATTTGTGATCGTGGATTATGAGCACGTGAAGCCTGGAAAGGGTGCGGCTTTTGCGAGGACAAAAATCAAAAGCCTGATTACGGGAAACGTTCGTGAGCAGACATTCCGTGTTTCCGATCGGGTCGATAGCCCGGATGTGGAAGAGAAACAGATGCAGTATCTCTATCATGACGGCGAGAAATACTGTTTCATGGATGTCAAAACCTATGAGCAGTTCTTTCTCACAGAAGATCAGGTGGGAGGGAGTAAAGATTTTCTGAGGGAAAATGTCGACGTATCGGTTCTCTATTACAATCAAAAGCCGATCGGGATCGAGCTACCGATCTTCGTGGAGCTTAGAATCGTTGAAACGCAACCCGGCGTTCGGGGCGACACTGCCACCGGAGGAACCAAGCCGGCCGTCCTGGAAACCGGAGCCACCGTTCAGGTGCCGCTCTTCCTGAACGAGGATGACATCATCAAGATCGATACGAGAACAGGCGCTTATATCGAAAGAGTCAAATAACGGATTGCTGTCAGTCGCCGCCTCAAGAACTTACCCAATTACTGTTCCCCATGAATCATTTGAGGTTTGACATTCATTTGAACTTCGAGCTTTGTCAATTTGCCCCCAGATCATCTTGATCAACTCCGAGCCATTCCACGTTCGTTTTGTGATGAAACTCCGGAGAGAATTTTCTTGACCGGATGAGTTTTTTGCCCTATTTTAAGATCAGTTTGAAGCTTTCAGGTCACGACTCGAAACAATAGCATGNNCGAAACAATAGCATGCGGGCGTAGCTCAGTTGGTAGAGCATCAGCTTCCCAAGCTGAGGGTCGCGGGTTCGAGTCCCGTTGCCCGCTTCAATGATTTAGAGGAGTTAGCGATAACGGCTGGCTCCTCGATTTGTTTTGGGTGCATATAGGGTGCAATTGGGTGAGTAAAGGACTCATCGTCAAGTGCATCAACCTCGGATTTTCTTTTCCCTGGAATCCAGTGATAGTAGACGTCCATCGTGAGCTTTACCGAATGATGGCCAAGCTGATTTGAAACGTCCGCAATATTGTCCCCCTTCGAAATCCGCAAGGTCGCATACGTGTGTCTCAAATCATGAATTCGGATTCCCCGTAATCCTGCCTTTTCCAGGGCCTTGTTGAACACCCTCCTACGCCAATTGCTTATGTCGATAAATCCGCCCTTTTCGTTTGTGAAGACCCATTCAGGAGCATCACCAAGACCGATGATAAGTCCCTTTTTCTTGCATCCAAGCCAATGAGTCCTTAGCGACTCGGTGAGCTGGAGGCTCATATCTACACGGCGGGTCTTCGCATTTTTGGGAGTTTCCACCCTACCCCTCGATAGCCCCCTTTGGACAGTGATGAATCTTCCGTTGAAATCGATGTCGCCCCATTGCAAGGCTAGAACCTCTCCAAATCTCATGCCTGTCCGGACCAGTATGAGAAATAGAGGATAATGCTCTGAAAAATGGACCCTGACCGTATCAAGTAGAAGTTTGCACTCCTCTTTTTCCAGAGGGTTTATGCTTTTTCCGTGGTCTTTGGTCCTCACGATTTTCCCAATCCTGTGTGTCGGGTTTCCTGGGATAATCTCATCGTCCACGGCCTTACCTAAGACACCTGAAAGCACGTTTTTCATGTGCGTAATAGTGCTGCCGGCATAACCCCTATTGGTCTTGTCTGCCAGGAAGTTCTTTATTTTACCCCTGGTGATATCCGTTAACGGAAGTCCCCCGAAAACAGGCAGAACGTGGTTCTTTAGGATGTCCTGATACTCACGTTCCGTCGACGGCTTGCAAGTGGCCGGGACACTGGTCGCAATCCACGAATCCGCGTATTCCTTGAATGTAGGCACAGGCTCCTCGTGTTCAAACCCAAACTCACCAAGTTGAAGTTTAGCCCTGATCTTACTCGCCACTTCCTCGGCTGCGTTTTTATCGCCGACCATTCTGGACGTTCTTTTGCCATTGTGTGAGATAAAGACCCACCAGGGCTTGCCTTTACCCTTTGATTTTTGCCTGACCTTTACTCCCATGCCGCCCTCCTTTCTTAATCCTTCTTTCTAGCTTTTGGACAGCTTTGACACTCGGGGAATGGATCATCACTCCCTTGAATCTCTGTGCAATCTTGCTTCGTCATTTCGTCCGGAATTCCCTCCAGGCCCGGACATTTAAAACGCCTTTTATTCTTCCGAGCCCAGATCCTCTTTCTACCTTTTTCTCGGCATTCAGGATTGTCGTCGCAATATTTGGTTCGCCGTTTAGTGAAATTCAGCAGAAGTTTTCCACACGCTGGACATTGGCTCAACGCGGCCACCCAATCAGGATCTCTCAGCTTTGGTATGAGTTGCCACAGATAGTGGGAAAATTCTGGCAATGCCTCATAGCTTCCCAAATGAGGCGCTCCCAGAAGCGGCCTAAATTCCGGCTCGTTCTCAATCTCTCTCTCAAACTGGCGGTGAATCTCATAGAGTGTCTCAGATGGAATCTCTTCAACCCCTGACGCGTACATTCCGGGCCTGTCCGTTTCCTTCAAGCGCGTCCAGTGGAAATGGACCTTCTTATTCACCTTTTCTAATTCGTCCAGAATCTTCCTAGGTATTTCTCTATTCTTCCGCCTGGCTATGGTTCTAAGCCATGCCCTCAGCTTTTTCTTGCCCCTGGTGTCGCCCACATTGGCCACTTCAATGAGCGAATCGGTCGTTTTTTTCCTCCTGTTTTGTGCCATTATTTAGACCTTTTCCTATATTTCGTCTATAACCGTCTACCACATTATAGAAAGCCATCCGCTATAATAATATTGTTAGGTAATGCGTTTCTCCAAAAAGCCTGCTCAAGAACTCTATGGATTATAGACGAAATACGCATAATTGTCAAGACTTCCATTCCAACGGAGGTTTTCATGCTAAGTCAAGAGGAGTTTAAGCCGAGGCGTCTCGTCAGCGTGCGAGAGGCAGCCGCCCTACTCGGGCTCTCAGGTAAGACCCTCTACAACCGAATAAACGAGGGAATTCTTCCTCTGTTCAAGCTCAGCCGTTCCGTCCGCATCTCCGTGGCCGATCTCGAACGATACGTCGAGAGATGCAGGGTGCAAAAATGCGCGCAGTGAAGTGCTTGATCGTTTGGTTGGCATCCCGCTTTGACTGGCCCTGGCAATATCGCCAGTTGTTAACAAAGATCGTAAAGCTGGCAAAGGCTGATATCGTTTAAGGACAAAGCATGGAAGCAATGATCGAAAGAGCGCACAGCCTTTTTAGGACGAGTGACCTTTATTTGGCAAGCGCCCTGAAAACAGCCAACATCGAATTAGCAGATATCGTCAAGGGAGATGACGGAAAGGCTGTTTTTGTGTTCAATCCAAACGGCCACAACGTGAATAAGATTAAGGCCGATTATTTTCTCGGGAATCTAAACCAGCCAGTCAGATTATACGTCCAAAATTGGAAGGCCCTCCGAAAAGCGATAGAGCAAGTTCTGTGAAAGGAACATTGAAACATGGACAACATTTTCAAAGAGAATTATCGGAAGTATAGAAATCTCAATCTCGTCGTTCTTCCATGTCCCAGAAATTCTAAAGGCCCTGTCGTAAAAGGCTGGAATAAAAATCCGCCTCCTGCGAATTATCCCCAATGGGAACGCCAAAACGCCAATGATAATCTCTGGGTCCGGCTCGACAGTATTCTTGTCCTTGACCCAGACCATCCTGAAGCAGAAAGATCCGTTCAAAGCCTTGCCCTGCCGGAGTGCCCGCTGTCGGTGAGCGGAAACAAATCAATTCACAGATGGTTCAGGAATCCCAATGGGTTGAAACCTCTGAAAGTGACCACTCATGATGGTGATGAAGCATGGCTTGAGGTCCGAACAGGGAGCCAAGGTATGGTTGTGCCACCGAGCATACATCCTGAAACGGGAAAGCCCTATGAGTGGGTCGTATCGCCTTGGGAATTTCAAGAAAAAACTGGAATAGCATTCCCAGAATTTCCGATAGAGATCTACGAAAAAATCAAAGCCTTTCAAGATGGACCCGAGATGTCTCGGGGCGAGTCTCCTCCCCCCAAAATGGAACCAGTCCAAGAGGATAGTTCCCTAAGATTTCTGGATGTTCCGAAATATCTTGCTCATTATGGAATCAGATTCAAAAACAAACAGGACGGCACCCGAACGATCTACGCTCTGGAGCAATGCTTGTTTGCTGAGAACCACACGACTAAGGACGTAAAAGGCGATTCTTCCATTATTCAGGGGCCAGATGGCAAGCTAGGATTTCACTGTTTCCACAATCACTGTGCAGGGAAAACCTGGCACGATGCCAGGATGGCTATATCAGGCACCGAATCGCTGCGACAGTTTTTTGATCGTGGTTTAGACTCTCGTCGAGAGAGTCTAAAAGATACTTCTTCCACCGAAAGGCGGAATAGTGGATTTGAAGCGCCAAGGACTCACGAATTCCATGAAGAACCCAAGCCGCGGCCCGAAGGAGATCCACTCAAGTCAATCTATTCCGGATGGGCCGGGGAGTTCTCCCGCATTTATGCTGAAGCCACAGAGCCACCACGGAGTTTTTATTTCATCTCAGCCCTAACTTGCCTGGGCAACGTCATCTCGACCCGGGTGACGCTGGAATCGGAAATCAGCCCCCAGCCACGACTATACACCGTGATTCTCGGAGAGAGCGCGGATGATAGAAAGTCCACGGCAATCAAGAAAACCGTAGAGTTCTTCTGGGAGACTATGACGGAGTTTTCCGTGTGTTATGGTGTAGGCAGCGCCGAAGGCCTGGCGGAGCGTTTCGATCAAGCCAGGAGGTTGCTACTGGTTTTTGATGAATTCAAATCATTTGTGTCCAAGGCGAAAATCGAGACAAGCGTCCTCCTACAGACTGTCAACTCCCTCTTCGAGAGTAACATCTTTGAGTCAGCCACGAAAAAGCGTGATATCACAATCACCAATGCTCACCTTTCAGTTCTGGCAGCCAGTACCGTAAGCACATACTCAAATCTGTTCGATGCGCAATTCCTGGATATCGGATTCTGCAATCGACTGTTCGTTGTAAAGGATACAGGAAAGCGGAGATGGGCGGTGCCTCCCAAGATCAGTGAGGAGGCTAAAGCTCCATTAAAGAAGGGGCTTCAAGAAATCCTGGCCAGGGTCAAACCTAACGCAGTTAACGTCGATAGTCAGCCCGCTCCATTGATTGAGCTAAAACTGACGAAAGAAGCCGCCGAAACGTTTCAGGATTGGTATTTGAAATTGGAGCAGGAAAGATCTCAAGCTACAAAACGCCTTGACACATATGCGTTGCGGTTCATGATCCTGCTCGCGATTAATGACGGAAAGACCGAAGTCGACCTGGAGACAGCCAAGAAGACTTTCTCTTTAATGGAGTACGAGTTACGGGTTCGGAACGAAGTCGATCCGATCGATGCGGATACAAAGATAGCGGCCATGGAGGAAAAGATTCGCAGAGTATTGAGAAATGGGCCTTTGATACTCAGCATTCTTAAGAAAAAAACCCACTATGAGCGAATGGGAATCTGGTATTTCGAAACAGCGAGACGGAATCTCGAAACCTACGGGGAGATTTGGTTTGACAAAAAATCAGGACTATACCATCTACAAAAATGACCAAGTTACCCCACTTGTTACCCCACCCAAAAAATGGGGGTTAAGTATGCGAGATTATAGATACAAATTAAGAATAGGGGGGGTGAGGGGGGATTTTTCCCTCCCTACCCTATAGGGTTTTTAAATTCCTCAATGACTATTACCACCGGTCAGGAAGTAGTCCAAACCCAACGGTTGAGAAGTAGGCCGGGATCAATGGGAGGCGCACTAGGGTGAGGTAGTCTCTATCATGAAGAGGTATAAGTGAGAGTTTGGGGTAATTATTTGAACGAGTGGATCCTTCTAGGATTAGAGCTGGTTATTTCTGTTTCCTTCGATAGCTTTGCCCTCCCAGGATAAGGACCTCTGAGTTGTGAACGAGCCGGTCGGCGATCGCCGTGGCCACAGTGGTGGAGTCAAACACCTTTCCCCAATCAGCAAAGGGCAGGTTGGTTGTCAGGAGGGTTGACTTTTGTTGGTGCCTTTGGCTGATGACCTGGAAGAAGAGGTGAGAGCCCTGTTGGCCAAGGGAAAGGTACCCGAGCTCGTCACAGACCAAAAGATCCGGAGACTGATAATAGTGGAGTTTTTTTAGGAGCGAATGATCTGCCTCAGCAGCAATCAGATGGTTGATCATATCGATGGCCGTACTGAAGAGGACCTTGATATTGGCATTGCAGGCATGATAGGCGATCGATTTAGCCAGGAAGGTCTTACCGGTTCCGGGGTTTCCGATCAGGATCACGTCCATATGGTCTCTGATAAAGTCGAGGCTAAGCAGGTTGAGGATACGCCCCTTTTGATCTTTTCTTGATTTGTGGTGGTCAAAGTCGAACTGATCGATGGTGATCTTTTTGGTAAGCCTGGATTGGCGCCATCTCGTAGCGATTGAGTTTTGCCAACGCAGGTCGAGTTCGATATCAGAAAGCAGGTTGAGAGTGGACAGCAGATCGAGGTTTTTGTCGGTTGCCTCCTTAAGGACAGCCTCAAGGTGGCCGGCCATGGCCTTAAGACGGAGTTTGGTGAGCTTTTCGGTGATGCGTTCGATCTCAGTCATGGTCTATTTCTCCCTCTCCTTGTGACCTCTTTTAACGACCATGGCATCGTATTCTGAAAGAGAGGGCTCTTCGAGGCGGATACGATTGAGGTGTTCCTCTTTGACTCTTACCGGCGGGTGATTTCTTTTTGGGGTCATCTCCTGGTAGAGGATATTTTCGATGTAGTGGGCTCCATAGGCATTATGAGAGATGGCCCGTCTGATGGCCTCAATGAGGGCACAGGAGCCGTATTCATCCTTGAGAAAGAGGAGTTTTCTCACACTCTTTTTTATGGGTTGATTGGTAGCTGCAAGACGCTCAAGATAGGTTTTTGCCTCCTCACCAAGGCTGATGAAGGCGGCCACCTCTTCTGAAAGCCAGTGTCGGTGTTTCTGTCTTTTGGCAGCCTCTCTGTGGTGGGGAAGTTCAATGCGCTCTTTTCGTTTCCATGAGCGGGGATGAGTGGCAATGGCCTTCTCTTTGAAGAAGACTGTGACCGTATGGTTATCGGCCTTTATGAGGAGCTGTTTGCCAATCGTCCAGGGGGGAACCGTATAGGTGTTTCCATCAAATCGGACAGAAAAATCGGGGTGGACCTTAGCAAGAGCCTTCTCACGGCAATCTGGGAGAAGCTCCGGCAGGGGGCTCATGGCCTGGGGTTTGAAGCGATCGATGGGCCGCTCGCCTGTGGTTTGATGGACTCTTTTGTTTGCCACCTGGTCCCTCCAGTGGTTGGCCTGAGTCTGAAGATCTCTGAGGTCTCTAAAGGTTCTTAGGGGCCAGAAGTTGTTCCGGATGAAATGGATGGCTCCCTTTTCGACTTTTCCTTTCTGTTGGGGTCTTGCCACGGTGCAGGCTTTAGGAACGACCTTGAAGGGACGCAAGAATTCCAAAAAGGCCTCGTTAAAACGCACAAGGGAGCCCTCACGCTCAGTGACTGCACTGACCATGTTGTCGTGCACGATCTCCTTTGGGGTTCCCTGGAAAAACCGAAAGGCATTAAGTAGACACCCATGGAGGGTTTCCTGTCTCTGAGAGTGGGTAAACTCAACATAGAGCATGCGGCTGTGACATTCGATGACGGCCAGGCAGTAGAGTTTTCTCTTGGTGTTGCCATAGGAAAGGGAGCCGAAGTGGCCCCAGTCGATCTGGCACTGCTCACCCGGAGCCGATTCAAAACGGAGGAAAGCCTCCCGCCTTTTAGATAGGGGGCGGACCTTTCGGAGGCAGTCTCTTAGGATGGTGATGCCCCCTGTGAATCCAAACTCAGAAAGGCGCTGGTGGATGACCACTGCCGATGCCCTTGGATCGGTTGTAAGCATCCTGGCGATATGATCCCGAAAGGGATCAAGCATACTCGGCCTTCTGATTTTCGGTCTCTTGGGATTTGGGTCTTTGAGATACTTCCTTACGGTCTTTCGGTTGAGGCCGAGGGTTTCTGAGATCTTTCGAATGGAGAGCTTTTCATTGGCGAGTCTATGGATTTCAAAGACGGTCCGTCTGTCAATCATCGTCTCCTCCCAAAGCACCCGTAATGAGTCTATAGATGGTGGCAGGGTCTCCTTCTGCCATCTCCTCCTTGCTTTTAAGGAGTCTTGGTCTCTGAATGACGGGCCTCTGTGGCAGAGATAGGATTTGAAACAGGTGCCCATCAAAGGCGATCAGGTCCTTTTGGATCAACCCATTTCGGGCCAAGAGGTACTCATCGGTTGAGATCCCAAGGAGGCTCGAGATCTTATCGAAGCTATAGTAGGAAAGGCCCGCTCTGTCGGCCACAAGGACCAAAAACACATAGAGCAAAAGCTCATGGTGGGTAAGGCTTTGCCAAAAGCCATCCCTCAAAAAGCGATGCTCAAGAAAGGCGAAGCTCCCAGTGATCTTTCGTACCCGTTTTGGGCAGAGAGGGGTCTTTTCGATCATGGCTAACCTCATACGGTAGTGTAGGACAAGGACTGGTAGAGGTCTATCGAGTCCTCTTTTGCAAGCATAGCTAACCTATTGGAATCAATTGAACTTTTTGGGCTAACGAGTCCATTTTTGCAAGCTGGGGGATGAGGTAGTAAGTGCCTGGTTTGAAAGAGGAAATTCCATTTGACGCGTCCATTTTTGCAAGATCTTGGACACAACGCTTTCTGTCTCGGTGTTTTCGCAACAGGCGATTTCTTCGACAATACTCTGGATGTCGGTCTCGATAGGCCCGCCAGTAACCAGGATGGTGCTTGTGCCATTCTCTCTGGCAGTCCCTTTGGTTGGCCTGATAGTCAGGACCGGTTGCCATCTTTTTCCTCTGCCAAAGATTCTTTCTGGCACGCTGGCAAACCCCTTTGCCACAGTAGCGTTGATTCTTTACTCGGGGATTCCGAACAAAAAGACCCCGGCAGTGGGCGCATCGGATCATGGGGTTCATGGTTTGCCTCCCTGAGAAACCATAAACCTAGCGGAGCTGTCCTTAGGCCCAACAATAAGAACCACAAGCAAAGCAAATACGGAAAAAAGAGAAATTCGGTAGGAAAAACTCAGGAAGTAAATCCAGGTGGACTACCTATTACCGTTGATCACGGGGTACTTTTTCACCGAAGAAAATGGCTTACTTTTTCTCCGATGATAAGAACCCCCCCTATGAGAATTGGTTCTTTCGAGCTTGACTCAGACGGACATTTGTGAGATTTAGCCTATATTCGCGCGCTCCAGATCCGACTTAGCCGGTTGATTTCATCGGGATCGACTGGATGGTCTGCCCTGAACGAGATGTTAATCCACGCCATAGATTCGGAGAAGGACGCACGGAAAGGAGCAGCAAGAAAACCGATAGCCTTGCGGTCACAGAAGATCATACAGCCCATGAAGGAATCCCAGATGACGGTCAAAAAAAAGCCAAGGGAGACAGAAATGAAACGCGCATTGATAACGGGAATAACCGGCCAGGATGGGTCCTATTTGGCTGAGCTTCTCCTGGGTAAGGGATACGAAGTTCATGGTATCGTCAGAAGGGTTGCGATTGAGGATCCTGAGTACAGGCTCTGGCGGATAAGGCACATTTTGGACAGGGTCGTAATACATGCCGGCTCCTTGGAGAGTTTTGCAAGCGTTTTTGCTGTGATCAATAAGGTGAGGCCAGATGAGTGTTATCATCTTGCTGCGCAGAGTTTTGTTAGCTACTCTTTTGAGGATGAGTTTTCGACGTTCGAAACCAACGTGAATGGAACGCATTACGTTCTGGCCGCCCTCAAGGACAGAGCGCCCGAGTGTAGATTCTACTTTGCCGCGTCAAGTGAAATGTTTGGGAATGCTCGAGAATCCCCGCAAAATGAAGAGACACCCTTTTTCCCACGGTCATCCTACGGAATCTCAAAGTTAGCCGGATTTCATTTGACAAGAACTTACAGAGAGGCCTATGATTTTTATGCCTTAAGCGGCATTCTTTTCAATCATGAATCCCCGAGAAGGGGGCTTGAATTTGTAACAAGGAAGGTCGCACGTAACGTTGCCAAGATAAAACTGGGACTGGCCAAAGAGTTAAGGATTGGCAACCTTGAAGCTAAGAGGGATTGGGGGTTTGCACCCGATTATGTCAAAGCCATTTGGCTCATGATACAGCAAGAGACGCCCGAAGACTACGTCATAGCGACAGGAGAGACTCATTCGGTCTCTGACCTTTTGAAAATAGCTTTTAGCCATGTCGGCCTCAAATGGCGGGATCACGTGGTGGTTGATGACAGGCTTTATCGGTCAGCAGAGATACATGAACTCAGGGGAGATTTCACCAAGGCGAGAAGGAAGCTGCGTTGGGAACCATCCATATCATTTGAAGCGCTCATACGGATGATGGTAGACGAAGACATGAATTCTTTGCAAAAGCAATGATATAGTGAATCTACCCGCCTATCTGCTGGGCAACCGAGATGATTCCATCCCCCCGAGAGACGCTTCTCTCGCCCCCTGACACCGCTTGCAATGCCAAAGCCATGTCGTCGAAAAGTCACCCGAGGCTGCGATAGATCTCCATGGTTTGCCTCGCCGTCTCCTCCCATGTGAAATGACGGGCCCATACTATCCCCGCCTCGATGTGCTTGGACCGGAGTTCAGAATCGATCAGTATTCGCTGCAGCACAGAAGCGATAGCTTCCGGCTATAGGGGGTCGAAATAGAGAGCAGCTTCACCCCCCACCTCCGGACAGCTTGAGGTTTCCGATGTGGTGACCGGGATTCCGGAGGCCATTGCCTCGATAAGAGGAAAACCAAACCCCTCGTACAGACTCGGGTAGCAGAACACTTCAGCGCTTTGATAGAGAAGGGGCATGTCTTCGTCAGGGACGTATCCAGTTGTAATCACGAGGCCTTCCAACCCACCCCTTTTGATCTGTTCCAATAGGTCTTCAGCCTTCCACAGAGGTTTGCCGACGAGGACGAGTTTCACATGATCGCGTTCCGGAAGTAGAGAAAAGGCTCTGATCAACCGCGCCAGATTCTTGCGGGGATGCATATCTCCAACTGCCAGGATGTAAGGGGCGTCGATCCCGTACTTTTCCCGTACTCTGGTTCGTTGATACTCGCTGGCTCGGGCAAAGAATCGGGTATCGAGGCCATAAGGGATGACGGAGAAACGGTCTTCAGGGACATCGAAGTACTCCATCGTTTCCTTTTGAATGAAGCGCGTTCCAACGAGGATCCGGTCTGCCCGAGTAACCGAATTCTTCACGGTTCGAGTGATGGGAATCCTCTTGAAGGAAACGAAGTGATTGGGATAGACGATCCAGAAGAAGTCGTGGAGGGTCAAGACCACGGGGGTTTTGACCCATAGGGGGATCGTGTAATGGGCGTGGAAAATGTCAACCCGGCGGCGCCATAGCTCCCAGGGAAACAGAATCGGCACTCGCAACCAAGCCGAACGGTGAAAGAGGTGCATAATGCGCACTTCCACATTCTCCCTAAGTCCGGAAGGTACAGCAGGACTCGGACCCGCTAGGTAGAGGCGATATTGATGATGGCTGTCGAGAAGGGAAAGGGCTTCGATCAAGCGCACAGCATAGATCCCATTGCCTGTTGGCTCCACTGTGATGAAACGCCCGTCGTGACCGATCAGCATATTGATTGACGTCTCCTCTTAGCTAGTGGAATGGGGGGGTATCATGAGACAAGACTTTCATGGTTTGAACGGCCGAGTCTGGAAGATTCTCCTTAACAAGTCGATTTGAATGCGCTGTTATTTCCGGAATGCGAATCTGTTGGGTGAACAGACCCTCGCCTGACCGCTTTCGCCCCGTGCGTCGACCGGCCACTAAAGATCCTTGGCAGCAGCTGCACGAAGCTGAATTCACGCTGTCCATCGTGCAGGCGCACGGGGCGGTGAAAGTGTAAAGTGTTGTAAACCGTCGTATTGACCTTTTCAAAGTCGCATTCGTCACACGCGTAGTTCGTCGGGTCGTCGAAACGCTCGGGGAACCGTTTCATTTTCTCGCGGAAATCGCTATAGCGAACGGAGTACCAAATCCCCCGAAACCGCTGGTGCCTAAGGTGCCCCATCTGCTCCATGCATTGACAACAGGGGCTGACCGATCCCTCAGCAGTGATCAAGGCAAAGTACCAACCGATGTAACAGGGGATCTTCGAATACACGATTTCGGTCTTTCTGTGAGACAATCTCGGATCGGCCGCCAAATCCCCGATAGGAGGTTCAACCTTGAGGTCGATGCCGTAGGATCTAGCCCGATCACTAAGGGTTGGGAGTTGTCTGCTAAAACTGCGTTTCTCTTCCTCCCTCAGCTCGAGGAACTCGATGTTTGGGTAGGGAACAACGTACTTGAATACAATCTGATCCGCTCCAACATCCTTTCCTCGGTCGATCATCGTGAGCCCTTCATCGCAGTTATGCCGGCTAATCACGAAACTCAGCATCACTCGAGGTAATTTCTTGCCCTGAATCGTCTTGATTTCACGCAGGACCTGCAGGTTGTGAAGGACCCTATCATAGTCTTCCGGTGTCTCCGTTGTATGGATGCGGGGATACGTGTCACGGGTTCCTGCGTTCAGGCTGACCACGATTCGGTCAAGGCCGTGACTGACGATATGCTCACATCGCTTGCGATGTAACAGGGACCCATTAGTTACGATCCCGACGTTGAATCCTCGCCCCTTAAGAATCTCCACTACCCGATCGAACCTTGGGTGCAGAGTGGGTTCACCTCGCCCTGCGAGCTCGACCCGACGGGTCCCAAGGTCATGAAGATCCTCCATGAGGGCCTCAAGCATCCCCAAGTCCATAAACCCTTTGTCACGGTTGATCTCAGGGTGCTCCTCATAAAACCTCTTGCTCTCCACCGTTGGGTAGGGCCTATTCTCAGGGACATAGGTCGGGTGATCCCAGCACATTATGCACCGGTGATTGCAAGGGTTCGCGATGCCGATCTGCACCCAGAAGGGCCCTGTAAAGGCCTTCGGTGTCCCCATCATTCCCGTAGCAATCTTGATGCTATGCCAGAGGTGCCTCATCCTTTACCCCTACGGGGTATCTAGGATCGCCTATTCTACCCATAAGTCGGGCAAGTTTTTCTGGATCTCCAGGTGTTTAAAGCGTTTGCTCTTTCTGTGACCGTGTCTTTCCGCCCAATCGGCCATTATTTTCAGCCCTTCGGAAAGGGTATATTTTGATTTAAAACTCAATACTTCGCTAATCCTTTCATGGGAGCAATAGGCGTGCTTCACCTCTTCCCTTTCTTCCACATATCTAATCTTGGGTTTAACCCCCATGGCCTTTGAAACCTCTTGGGCGAGTTCATTAATAGGGATCGGTCTATCTGCACCAATGTTAAAGGTCTGATTGTAGGCCTCTTTGACGAAGATTGAATTCGCTATGACAGGAGCGACATCCTTTATATACGTGAAGGCCCTCGTCTGCGTTCCATCTCCAAAAATGGTCAACGGTTCATCGTTCATAATCTGATTCATGAATATACCAATAACATTTCTGTATCGATCACCAATGTTTTGTCTTTCTCCATAGACATTATGGGGTCTGAAAATAACATAATTCAGATCAAATAGGTCATGGCTGATTCTCAACTCTTGTTCTACGGCCAATTTGGCAATACCGTAAGAATCGACCGGTGAGGGTATCGTATCTTCGGACATGGGGCACGCGCAAGCGCCGTACACCGCCATAGAAGATGTAAATACAAAGCACTTCACATTATGATTTATGGCAGCATTGATGAGGTTTATGCTTCCAATCAGGTTGTTTTTGTAATTGTATCTCTTTATGAAGTGGCTCAACCCTTCGGCCGCGTAAGCTGCCAGGTGGAAGACAAAGCTTATCTGACTGTTTTCAAAAATGGAGGTGATCAGTTTATTGTTGAGGATGGTTCCCTTAATGAAGGTTGCCTTGCGGTTGATATTCTCTCTGAAACCCCCACTAAGATCATCAAGGACAATCACATTTTTGCCCATATCGATCAACGTGTCCACGACGTGAGAAGCAATAAACCCCGCCCCACCTGTAACCAAAACCTCTTCCATGTTCTCCTCTCAACCCTTTAGAATGCACCTATCCTGAGCAGGGTTACCTTGATCGTCTTCAAAATTACCTTGAGATTTGTCCATAGACTATACTTCTCCACGTATTCAACATCACGTTTCAGAGTTTCCCGAAAGCAGAGGAGTCCTCGGCCGTTTACCTGAGCCAGGCCGGTAATGCCCGGCCTTACCTGAAACTTCTTTCTCTGCCACTCCTGGTAGTACTTGATCATCTCCGGAATGTCCGGCCTGGGGCCCACTAGGCTCATATCCCCCTTGAGCACATTGATAAAGTTGGGCAATTCATCAAGGGTCGTTTTCCTTAAACGTTGTCCAAAGGCGGTGAGCCTTGGATCGTCAGCGGTTTTGAAGCACAAGGTCCTGATTTCTTCCGGGCTGTATTGATACCGGTAGAGTTCGGGAAATCTCTCCCTGGCGTCCACAAACATGGTCCTGAATTTGTAGAAGGTGAAAGGTCTGCCCCCGAGATCTTCCTTCCTTTTCCCATTGCCTTGGCTGGAGTTCTCACTATCTCTTGATATTGAATACCCGTTTCTCCGTCGGTTTTTTCCAATCCTTGTCTGTTTAAAGATGACTGGCCCGGGGCTGTCTATTTTGATGATCAGGGCGATGACAGCCATAATGGGGAAAGACAGGATAATGGCCATCACGGCGATGACAAAATCCACTGCCCTAAAGGCTTGTTCCATAAATAGGGGCTGCCAGCCCGGCCTTTCCTTCAAATCATACGTTACATCAGCTTCGGCTTTCTCCCCTTTCTTCTTGAAGATGGAAGCCAGAGATTGGCCCCACTTTCTTCGCCAGAAAGAGGCCGCCATAAGGAGCCCATCCAAAAGCATCAAGCCCTCTCGTTTAGGGTACAGTAGAAGGCTTCTAAGACGCTGTAAGATAAATGTAGGCCGGAAATAGAAGGCCCTGTAAGCCTCATCAGCTAAGCCCTCGGCTATCTCCCGGGGAAGCATGTCACGTTCTGGGTCGATCTCCCCTTGAGCGATGCGCTGATAGAAAGGGCTGCCCGGGATAGGATCAAAGGCGTAAAATGTGGCAAAATGGGGAGAAACCTCCAGAGCAAAATCGATGGTCTTGCGACAATCCTCTATGGTTTCACCGGGTATGCCGAAGATGAAGCTGCCCTTGCATTCGAGATCGACCTTCTTGGCCAAATCTATTGTTCTTCTTGCCTGCTCTAGAGTCGTACCTTTTCGAGCGATTCTCAGGGCTTTCTCGGTACCAAACTCTATCCCAAATTTGATGTGGTAACAGCCCGCCTCCTTCATCAGCCGAAGTTTCTCTTCGGTCACGTCGTTAACCCGACTCCAGCAGTTCCAACTTATGTTGAGTTTGCGGTCGATAATCGCCTCACAGAACCCCTTCAGATCCCAACGAGGAAAAGTGACGGTGTCATCATAGAAACGGAAGTCCCGGATTCCAAACCGGTCCATACACATCTCTAGCTCTTCCAGGACGTTTTGAGAAGAACGGAAGCGTATGCTTGATCCCCAAACCCCCTTATAGCAGAAGAGACATCGGTAAGGGCATCCTCGCCCCACGAGGATGCCGGTTGAGGGAAGTCTCATGTAGTTGCGGGTACCCGGTTTAGGACGGTAGCGAGTAACCGGAATCTTATGCCTAGATGGAAATGGAATCTCATCAAGGTCTGCGATTAACTCCTCACGGGGGTTGACCTGTACGGTATGGTCCACCCTGAGGGCCAGAGATCTGAGATCCAAAGGAGAGCCCCCTCCGTCGAGGCATGCCACCAGGTTGGCCAACGCCCGTTCCCCCTCACCATGGATGAGATAATCAAACTGGGGATACCTTTTCAGGGTTTCCTCGGGAAGGGCTGAGGCGTGCCAACCCCCGATGACCGTGGCAATCTGAGGATCTATGGCTTTCACACGGCTGGCCAAACTCGCAGCATTTTCAATTCCTGCCGTACTCGCCGTAATTCCCACAGCCAGCGGCCTTCTTGCATCAATCTGCTCCTGAAGGGCCCCCCAGGGGTTAGGTTCGGTCCTCAAGTCGAGGATACCGTTTGGCATCCCCTTCTTTTCCAGGTAGGCCGAAAGATAGGCCAGGCTTATGGGGAATTCTATCCCCGGCTGAAAGATTCGCTGTTCCGTCTCCGCACCATACAGGGGATGAATTAGAAGGATGCAAGGCTCCATGGCATCTGGCTCCTATATTGACTTCAAAAGGGTTTTCACTTTATGCCAGTTCTTACCCCAATCCATAAAGCAGTTGTGGCCAGAGCGTAGATTTATGGAGGTCTGTAGGAGGAGACCCTTACGCCGCGACCTTCTCATCGCCTTCTCCGAGATGTTTGGAAGGACGATAGAAAACTCAGATAGGTCTCTAACCTCTTTATCCCCTTTGAGCATCTTGTAATGTTCGGCGATTTCAAACAGCCGGGATCCCCTTATGGGCGTAGTAGTGGAAAAAGACATGTAGTCAAGGATCCTTTCTTTCTTGAGTCGACGGACAAAATCAAGGGTCCTGTCTACATCTCCAGGGGTTTCATAGCAGAATTTGCCATTTTCCTCCCAGGCGTGATAGATCATGATATAGCCATAAACCTTGATGCCGTGCTTTTTCAGCAGCCGACAGGCCTGGACAATCTGCTCTATGGTGATCCTCTTGCCAATACCATCCAGGGTGCGTTGATTGCCGCTTTCAATGCCGAGCTGAATCAGCCAGAAGTTGCTCTTTTTCATCTCCCGAGCTAGATCATCGTTCACGTTATCTGCTCGGATGTTTCCCTGGAAAAAGAGGTCTTTCAAACCAAGCTTCGAAATCTCTTGGCAGGTTTCAATAGCCCAGGAAAGCACTGGATTGAACTCATCGGAACGAATTGATATTTCCCGAACTCCCTTCTGGTAGAGTAGGGCAATTTCCTCACAGACATTGGCTGGGCTTCTCAAGCGCAGCCAGGGCTTGGAGAGTTTCCAGACGGGATTGGCACAAAAAACACAATCGAAAGGGCAGCCCCTGGATGCAGTCATTACAGTACTCGGCTTAGCCATGTACTGGTAGTTCCCTTTATACTTCTTAAAATCAATCATGTCCCAGGCGGGAAAGGGAATAGAGTCGAGGTCAGAAACAAGGCCCCGTCTCGCTGTCGTAACGACCTGGTCCTCTCTCTTGAAGGCTATGCCCGCAACATCGTCGAGACGTCTCTTTCCCTGGAAGACCTCGACCAGCTCAGCCATGGTTACCTCACCCTCACCCCTGGCGCAGATATCAACCGGGAGCACTTTCAAAATCTCCTCAGCCATTACCGTGGGATAAGGGCCCCCACAGACTATGGGGAGGTGTTGAAACCTCTCCTTAACTGCTTCAATAGTCTTAAAAGCATCCTTCTCTCTCATAACACTGAAAGAGAGCCCGTAGATATCAGGTTTGATCGTTTCTAATCGCCTTAGATGCTCTTTTAGATTCAGATGGGCATCAAGATAATAGAGCTCTGTACCGTCTACCCTGCCCCGAAGATAACTAATCAAATACAGGATCCCCAGGTTTGGATGATTAGCTATTAGCCATGGACTTTTAACTTCAGGTGGATCAGCTAAAACTATCTTCATAAATAATCTTCAAAAGTAACGTATACGATGAATTGGTCATAATCTTAAAGCCAGTACAAATGCCATAAGAGAGCTGCTTTTCTCAAATGATTATAGGAAATGAGTTTAACAGACCGCAAAGACTAAGTAACGTCAGTAGGAACAGACACAATGAGAATATGTTAGCCTCATTTGCCATGGTTTTGAAAGACTTCAAAGATACTACCGAATAAACGTTTAATTCAGTTGATGCTATCTGTTGTCTTTCTACAGTATAGTCGCATGATGTCCCGCAAATTCAATTTTATACAAAGGTCGTAAGCCCGCAATATTTTCAGACTCCCTTCTAAGAACTTTCCCAACTGCTCAGAATAATTTCTAAAATTCCAAGCAATCCTTCCGAGTCGAATGCGCCGGGCTACTAACTCCGAATGAATCGGATAGAAACCACACTTATCCAAGAACTTGAGAAGTGTTGTTTGTGAAAAAAGAAGAATATGATCCATAACTATATGTCTGTGGTACTTGCCTAAAAGCCTAAAAAAGATCTTGCCGATTATAGGAACTTCGATAACAAGAATACCATTGTCATTGAGTATCCTTCGAAGCTCTAATAGAGTATCCGTAGGTTCAGTCAGGTGTTCCAAAACATGAATCATTACTATCACGCCAAAAATCTTTGGATCAAAATGTAGGTCCTGTATAAGGGATTCATAAACATTCAAGGAAAAATGCCGACGTGCGTATTCTCTAGACCAAGAATCTGGTTCCACTCCTGCAACCTCATAACCGATCTCTTTAGCTAAGTTCAAAAAATGCCCAGTAAAGCTGCCAAGTTCAAGTAATTTGCCACAACTTTGATATTGCTTCAATCGTTTGAGAATATCTTGGAAATCGGGGGTTAAGTCAATCTCCCTATTGATGATAACGTCAGGTATAGGTACTGAGCGATATGGTTCTTTTTGACGCTCCTTTATCCACGAATGGGTGGGTCTTTTCCGAACGTAGATTAAGTCACACCGGCTACATTTGACAAACTTTCCAAATTTCTTGTGAGTAAACAATAGCTGAAAGATATTGGATTCACATATAGGGCAACTTGTAAACGTATCTATCACTGGAAATTTCCTCCAATGTTAGAAGGTATGTCTATATAGTCGTATGTCATTTTCTCCTGATTTTAGGGACTTTTGGTGTTTTGAACTCCACCAGATCATTCTCACAATAACGTCATTCGAATTGTCACCGATAACGATACTTTTGAAGATGAAATTGTATTTCAAGCTGTGAGACGAGAGCAGATATTTTTTGAAAGGCTTCTTGAATTGTTGATTAGATATGATAATTCATAACGTCATCATTGCTTTTACCATTTTTGGATTTGAAAGATATCGCATCTATTCTCAACTATTATGTAGTTTATATTCCCACCGAGATGCTAGACGGCTAATTATGTTAAAATGACGAAGAAAGAAATTGTAAGCTATAGTCCGCAGTCCTCTAGATAAAAGGAATTCTTTCCATAGAGTTAGATCCAAAAGAGTTCTTAGTAATACTCGAAATTTCATATATCTATTAATGCGGTTACGATATTCAGCAATATCATCTGCCGAGAGATCATCCAATTTCATAGGTGAACGAAGCCGGTAGAGATTTCCCGTGGGTTCGAAGATACTATAATCGTCCTCTAATTTAAGCCTTCCTTCAGTCCTCGCCCGATCATAGAGATAGGTACCGCAGATTGGGGTAGTCACATGAACATGCCAATTATATGGCTTGATTGTCTTGACCAATTGATAAGTCTTTTCCAAGTCTTCCCGGGTCTCTAGAGGAGCTCCCAGCATTATCGAAGCACAAGGCCAAATCCCTACACGATGACACATGGCAAAAGTCTCCACGATCTGCTCCACGGTGATGTCCTTGTGGTAGTAATCCAGGATCTGTTGGGAGCCGCTCTCGATGCCGAAGAAGATCTGGCGGCAGCCAGCCTCCTTCATGGCCTTAAGTTTGTGGAAATCAACGGTGTCTACTCGGCTACTGCACTGCCAACTCAAACGCAGGCTCCGGCGGTGGAGCTGTTCTCCCAGCCTCTGGAACCACTCAGTTTTGTTCACCGTGAGAGTATCGTCCTTGAAACTGATCTGGCGGTTGCCGTAGCGGGCGATCACCTCATTGATCTCCTCTACTACGCTCTCCAAACTCCGCTTTCTGAGCTTTTTGCCGAAGAGCTTGTCTTCCATAGGCTTGCAGAAGAGGCAACGGTAAGGACAGCCGCGCATGGATATGATTCCCAACCGGCGGTAGCGCGAGTAGTCAATAAACTGTCGAGCTGGTAAGGGGATCTCGTCCACGTTGCGGATAAAGGGACGTGGCGGCGTAAACCGCAACTCCTCGCCCTGGAAGTAAGCGATCCCGGCTACTCTGTCGAGAGGTGTCCTTTCCCCAATTGTCTCTACCAACTCTACCAAGGTCACTTCGCCCTCACCAATTACAGCAACATCGAAGCCGACGCGGAGGGCATCTGCGGGGTCAGCAGTGGCATGGGGACCCCCAATGACGCTGTGGATGTCAGGGTTGATCTCTTTGATGTGGCCAAGCACCGCAGCGGCGGTTCCTAAGAGGGGTGTAGGGGCCGAGATCCCTACCAAATCTGCCCAGCAGGCCTTCTCCTTCAGCCCGTTCAGCTTCTGCTTGAAGGTAAGGTCGGCTACATAGACTTTATGGCGGGTCTCTAAGAGCGCCGAGGCGAGATAAAGGATGCCCAGTGGTTCTTCGAATGTGCTCACAGAACTATACAGATACCAAGGGTAGACAAGCAGGACGTTCAACGCCTTCTCCTTTCCTCGCATCCCGTTGAACAGACGTTCTGGTACAGACGCAGTGTCTTACGACAGGACTCTTCCCAGGAAAATGCCTGTATCTGTTCCAGCCCTTTTCTGACGAGCTCTTTCCGGAGGGTTGGACTGTCCAACACCCGAAATATGGCCCACCCGATCTCCTCCACATTTAGTGGATCTACGACGAGAGCCGCGTTGCCAGCAACCTCCGGTAACGCCCCCCGGTCGGAGACGATGACAGGCAGGCGCGAGGCCATGGCTTCATGGACGGGGAGTCCAAAGCCCTCATTGAGGGAGGGAAAGGCAAAAAGAGTGGCTCCCTGGTACAGGGCCTTCAGTTCCTCTATGGGTATGTATCCGGTGAAGACAATGGAATCCCGGGCAGAACATGAGGAGGCTTTCCGATAAATCTCCTCAGCCCGCCAGAGGTCTTTACCCACCAAGACCAGTTGGTGGGAAATTCGCTGGGTCTCCTTCAGCCAACTGAAAGCCTCGATCAAACGTATCAGGTTTTTCCGAGGATGCAGATCCCCTACACTCAGAAGATAATGACTTGCAATACCATACCTCTGCTTGATCCGGTCGATCTCTTCGCGCTCACAAGGCTCAAGGAAGACATCGTTGAATCCGAAGTGGATCACTTCGACCTTTTCTTCCGGCAGGTCGAAATAACTGAGCAGCTCATTTCTTCCAACCCACGTGGGAGTGATGATGCGATCGGCCCGGTGGATAGAGTGGCGGGTCATCAGCCGAAGCTGGGAAAGGAAAAGCGGGGAGGCAGGGAACTCCTCAGGGTTTATCAACCAGGAAAACTCCACAAGGGTAAGCACTACTCGGGCAGATGTCCTGAGGGGTATAGTGTAGATTGCGTGGAAGATATCCACGGGATTTCGCCAAAGCTCAAGAGGGAATGTCAGAAGGAAACGGAGGTGAGAACTGGCATGCAAGAAGGGCATCCGCTTCAGGCGGAAGTTGTCCTTCTGGATGAGGAGTTTGTCCTCCAGGAGGTACACGGTGTACTCATTCTCGTCGTCCAGGCGTGCCAGACCCTCCAGGAGCAGTTGGGTAAACACTCCATTCCCCGTCTGGCCCTGTCGGATGAACCGGCCATCAAACCCGATTTTCATCGCGTGGCCTCCATTTCAATGGCCAATCCCACTGTGGTATAGGACAGACCGCCTTGCGGCGAGGATCCACTTGTGCAATAGTAGGAAGCAAACAAGCATTTCGAGCTTTCATACACGTACCTTAGGATTGAAAGTTCAAGGGTAAATGTGACCAGAGGCCTGAGATATGAGCTGTGATACGGTCTAGTAAACAGCGTGTAGAAAAGACACCATTTCCAGATATGTCCTTAGCGATGTATCTACTGTCGTGGCCTATGTTCATGCTTTTTTCTCTTCTGCAGTTTTCTCCAAACAGTTGGGGGCCAGAGCCAGGCGAATCACCTGCCTGTAGGCGCCAAGAAGTTCCTGCCTTTGTGCTCTTTGGCTGGCAAAGTTATGCAGCGAGGTTTTCATGTACCGAAGGATGACTTCCAGAATGGTAAGCATCCTGACCAAATCATACGTAATGCAACTGTAGTGTTTGGAGAAAAAATAAAGCTTGCTTTGGTAGATGATGAATGTATCCTCGCCCAAGTACTGTTTCCTGGTTTGACCATAATAATGGATAATTTCGGCCTTAGGATAAAAAACGACCTTCCATCCCGCCTGAATCATCCGATAGCACCAGTCTCCATCTTCATAGTAGATAGTGATGTTTTCGTCAAAAAGCCCCACATCTCGAATGGCCTCATAACGTGCCAGAAGACAGGCCCCGGTCACCCAGCTAACCTCTTTTGTGTTTCTAAAATGCCGCTCCAGGAGAAATGGCACAAACGCTCTCAGCACTCCCGCCTTAAAATACTCAAACTTGTGTATAAAACTCTTTCCGCAGGACCACTGGACCGACCTATCAGGGTTCAATATCTTACAGCCCAGAATGCCCACATCTGGGAAGGTCTCCATAAAATCGACTATTCTTTTTAGGGCCCCATCAAGGATTACAGTATCGTCATTGAGGACAAGAACATATTTACCCTTGCTTCTTTTTATAACCTTGTTGTGGTTGTGAGTGAATCCCAACTTCTTGTGGTTGATAATAAGGTTGACCTCCGGAAAGTTCTCCTTGATTGCCTCATCGCTGTTATCAGATGAGGCGTTAATGACCACATAGATCTCGGTCCTAAGGTCTTTGGTGGTCTTGTAGATTGACCTCAGACAGTCAAGGATTAATTTCTTGTTGTTGGCGGTTACGATGGAAATTGTTAGAGTTAACATCTTGCCTTTCCTTGTCGGAACAAATCGACTTAATCAACAGGCCTGGGCTTGCCCCAGCTTCCATCCACCTGTCTTTCGGAATACCAGATTGTCCAGTGATGACGTTTCAGGCTTTCTTCATCTTCTGCTGTGAGAAGGTAAAGGTATCGGCCATCAGCCGTGACAGATGCATGTCCTGACACAGCCAGATGGGGAAAGACTTTGACCGGCTTACCCCAAGCTCCGTTGGGTTGCCTCTCCGACTTATAGAGATTCGTGATTCTCGTAAAGTACAGTTCTTTCCCATCGGCAGTAATGAAGGGCTGATAGTTTGCCGTGGTCTCTGGCTTAGGCTGGTTGACGGGTGAACCAAGCTTTTTGGCCTTTGTCCACTGCCCGTTAAGCCTCATGGAGGCCATGATCTCCCAGCCGAGGGTCTCACCCCTGTTCCGGCCGAAATAGAGCGTTCTACCATCAGCGCTCAGGCAGGGGGTATCGTCCCTGAAGCGGGTATTGATGTTCGGACCGAGGTTTTGAGGAGGGCCCCAACTTCCATCGGGGAGCTTCTTGGAAACGTAGATATCGTCTGCGCCATAGTTTTTGTGATAATCCCTTATGGCAAAATAGAGTTCTTTGCCATCGTACGATAATTTTGCGGAATAGAGTGAATAGGTTGAGTTAATATTGAGATTAATCGGTTTGCTCCATGTGCCGTCCTTTCTCCTGGAAGCTTTGTAGGTTTCGAAATTCATCGTGCCATGGCTCCCTGGTCTGATGGGTCCTCTGAGCTTGACATCCTTCTCGGAAATCCTTCCGAAAAGTATGTCCATAAACTCTTTTTGAGCATAAGGCATGTATGCAAAATATAGCTCCTGACCGTCAGGGGAGATAAAAGCGGAATCCTGCCAACCGGGAGTATTTATCTTGTTCACGTATTCATCGGTGCTGGGCCTCAGCGTATCTCTCATTGAAGTGGTACCAAAGGACACTCTCAAGGAGAGATTATCGAGCCAGACACTTCCTTTGGTACCTCCAACCAGAAGCAATAAAGCCGCTTCAGGAATTGAGGTGGCTACTGAAAAGGTCTTGCTGAAGGGAACAAACTTATTTTCTGCAACTTTAGGTATTATGACCCAGTTCTCTCTATCCGTTTTAAAGAGGATAGCCCCAGTGATTTTGCGCATATCTTCGAGCTTTGCGTAGCCGCTGATGGTAATTTCTTTCCCCTGCACTTTAGCACGATCAAGCATCATGAATATACCAAAACCTTCGGAAGTGGTCCTTTTGTTTGGTTTAAGTCTTAGGCTAGATTTACCGGAATGTACACTCTTGTAATCCATTATGGCTTCCCCTCTCCCCACACGATTCGGAATGATCTGCCAGCCCCTGGGAAGACCATCTCCACCTTCTTCCTCAAAGCCACCGTTTTCGATCAGGTTATCACTTGCGGCCTTAATAGAGCCAAGCGTAGGAAAACCAGACAATGATATGATCAAAAGAGCTAGGAATAACTTCATGTTAACTCTCTCTATATAGGGTATCGTTTCTTTCGGCATTGTTGGCTCTCCTTTCTTTGGAGAGGTTAGCAGCAAGCAGAACAAGGGTTCTCACGGTCAAACCAAAAATGGCCACAAAGTTCATAATGTGAAAAGGAGATCGAATATGGTGTTTACGATAATAACGATATACGCCCTTGTTAAACTCTATGATCAAGCGGTTATTGCTGCTTCCTTGAGCGCTCTTGCCCTCGTAATGAATCACTATGGCTTCCGGGACACAATAGATCTTCCAGCCCCTTTGCTTGATGCGGAAGCACAGGTCTGCATCCTCCCAATACATGAAAAACCGTTCATCTAGAGGGCCAATCTCCTCAATGACCTTTTTTCTCACCATGAGACATGCCCCGGAACCCCAATCGATCTCAAAGGGCTCATCTGATGTGTGCGTATGGCTTACAAGGTATTTCTTGGAATACCTGTTATTCGGAAAGAGCCTGGTAAGCAAGGACCGGCGGCCGAAGAGCCCATTAATCGGCGTGGGAAAGGTCCGGGCGACCCCCTGGTCGGACAGATCAGGGTAGACCAGGCGGGCAGTCACAACGGCAACCTCAGGGTGGCGGTCTAGGAAGGATACGAGCTTCTCCAATCCGTTCTCGATAACCTGAGTGTCGCTGTTGAGTAAAAGAAGGTACTTACCCCTTGCCATGGCTATCCCTATGTTGTTACCCCCGGCGAAGCCTAAGTTTTCACTATTTTCAGAGAGGCGAACCTGCGGGAAATCCGTCCGGACCATCATACAACTCCCGTCATGTGACCCGTTATCCACGACAATGGTCTCAAAACTGAAAGGGCTTCTCAAACCATAGAGGGAGGATAGACATTGTCTCAGGAAGTTTTTCCCGTTGTAATTGGTTATGATAACGGATAGCGTTAACATGGATTTGGACCGATCCGGGCAAATGAAGGCAACGGAACCTGCTTTGTTTGCCACTGATCATATCGGGTATGTTCTGTCTGCTGGTTGTTTTCTTTCATGTTTTTCCTTTTTTAGCCGTATGGTTCTAACGTCTGTGACCATGGGCCAGGCAACCTTTGCCCTCACCCTCAAGAATTGCCCCCCCCGGAACAGATAGTTTAGAGGGATATAGATTAGGTTAAAGATCTTTGAAACAGGGGGAGAAGAGAGAAGGGTATCGGAAAGTCTAATTGTGATCCTAGAAATTCTGTCTGGCAACCTCTGGAGCATCTGATAGTGGCGAACCAGAACCTTGAAATAGTCCCTGAACATAAACACTTGAGAGGCTGTAATTGTGGGTAACCTCAAAACGGAAGGTGAAAATAAGTCAGGCCCCAACTCCTTTGATACCAGAAAAGCCTGTTCCCGGCAAAGATCAGCAAGCTTTGTCCCCTGATAAGGCTGGAAGATAGAAACATGCATCTTATCCACACCAATCATAGCGTTCAGTTTGATGGTATCAAGAATAGCGCCGGGTGTCTCATAAGGAATCCCAACCATATTGAAAGATTCCGTTATTAGCCCGGCTGCTTTGCACAAGGCAAATGCATTCTTGATCTGTTCAGTGGTCAAGTGGCGATTCAGGACCTTATTACAGATATTTTCATTGCCACTTTCAAGGCCGAACTTGACATGATAGCAGCCAGCCTTTTTCAAAAGGCCGACCATAGCTTCATCGATGAGATTCGCCCTGGCGTTGCATACAAAAGGAAGATTCACATTCCGGCGATATTTCTCGGCAAATTCTTCTGCCCACTTCCTTTTGAGAAACAGAATATCGTCGTCAAAGACCACCGTATTGATAAAGGGGTAGGATTCAATTACCTCCTTCATTTCAGCGATAACGTTGTCAACACTTCTGAACCTTACTGGTTCGCCTCCGATTCTGTAGATTTCTCTCATCAGGTGATTGCAGCAATAAGTACAGTTATAGGGGCAACCTCTGGAAACGACAAAACTCCCCTTTCTCTCTCTCTCACGGTAAAGATTTCGGTAGTCAGAGAAGATGCTTCTGTCCGGAAAAGGCAGGCTATCTAGATCGTCTAAGAGGGGCCTGAGGGGATTTTTGGTTATATTACCATTCCTTTTAACCCAGAGATTACGGATATTGCTTGTGTCCTCCCTATCTTCCATTTTTTGGCAAAGCTCAGATAGGGTGGCCTCGCCCTCCCCTCGGCAAATCATATCTATGCCCTCAGCCCCGATAGACTCCTCCGGAGCTATGGTGGGGTGAATCCCCCCATAGATAGTCGGTACATCCACCCTGCCCTCAACCAGCCAGGAGGTGAGCTTCTTCACGAAAGGAAACATGTGGGAAGTGGAAGTCAACCCAATCAAGTCAGCACATTCCCTTTTGACCTCTTTGATGAAGTCGGACCTGCTGACAGGTTGAGTGATGTGAATGAGGGATGTCTGATGTCCCTCTCGTTTTAAGACGGCTGAAAGTGAGGCAATGCCGACATAGAAATACCCGGTCCAGTCCAGGCGATGCAAAATCAAATCAGGATAAATAAACACTACTCTCATAATATGCCATCCTTTATCTAGGTAGATGAGAATAGACACTCCTGGTAGAGGTTTTCCAATCTTCTGATGATTTACTCCTGGCCAAAGTTACGCTTCACGAAATCTCTAACCTCCCCTGGCTATAGGTCTTTCTGAGATGTCCGTCCTCAGGCAGTTCAATGGTATCTTCGGCAAAATCCTTTGGCTTATCTGACGCTATGATTTCTTCGTTCGTCCTTGCCCCAATGCCTTCATTCCCTGCCAGATGGATTATCTCCTAAGAAGGCGAACCTCCCACAATATATATCGTAACTAGAACAATTATTGATTTAGAAACAAATCCAATGTTTCTTAAATAGTTCATTCCTGATGCTCTCTCTCTTCAAGGATTGATATATTTTGATATATAGTCTGAGAGCTAATGGTTCACGGGTATCAGATAAAAATCGGGCTAAGATTAGCAGAAATGGGATCGTCAGACGATTGATCAATACATCTCCCACTATGTATCTGAACCTCCTAAACAGCGGCGCAGTAAGATAGAAACCTATAGACGCCAGTTCTTTTTTCAGATGCGGTGCTTTTTGGTACCATATCACCAAAGACTTTCCTTCTCGTTTGGCGCTACTTAAGTAATCTTTCTCTTCTAAGTAATGTCGATGATAGCCTAATGCCCTTGGATTGTATATTATTTTCAGCCCATTATGGGACAGACGTTCAGCGAGCTCTAGATCTTCATGCAATAGGTGGATTTTTTCTTCAAAAAGACCGTATTTTAGGAGGAATGTTTTCTTAACAGACACATTACATGTATAGAAAGTTCTCCAATCTAAATCGGTCTTTTCACCTAACAAATTGAAACTCGCATCCAGATGCACCTTGGCAAACATGGAAGGAGGGATATCTTTTGAAATAGTCATACGCCCCAGAACAGCAAAGTTCTCTTCAGGATGGAATTTGTGGATGCGCAGGTGTTCCTCCAACATAGTTCGGGTCGCGATGGTATCATCATTGATGATCAAAAGAATCCGTCCTTTTGATGCCAGAATGGCCTGGTTTCGGGCCGCACTCGCCCCACGGTTGGGTTGCCATAGGTAGCGAACACGTGTTAATTCTTTTCTTGCAAAAGACTCCGTGACTGTTCGGGTATTATCTTCAGAACCATCATCCGATACGATTATTTCAAAAGAATCTGATGGAACTGTTTGGACTGATAGAGCTTCAAGACATTTATTCAAGACGCCACCGCGATTATAAGTAGGAATGATGACAGAAATCTCAAACTCATTATATTGCACAACTTATGCTCTCTTTCCTAATGATCGTCCTCAAGAATAACATGAAATGCAATTCTCAATTTAATCAGTCATCTTTCAGAGAGTGGAGTTGTAGTCCGCTTAAAGGAGAATCCGTTCAGGGCGAAAAGCGAAAAGGCATACCCCAAAAGGAACATCAATGCCAAAAGCAATGTATTCAGTCGGTCTGCCAGCAGAAAAAGCAGAAACAAAATAGAGAGACAGAGCAATGCCGGTTTAATTGCCATGCGAATCCATTGAAAGTGCCCTAAGGTTCTTTTTACGAAATATTGAAACATGGCAAATGACAAAGAGATAGAAAATAGGGTGGCAAAAGCAGCCCCCAGGGCCCCCCACACCGGAATAAAAACAAAATTGAGCACCACATTGGTTCCAGCGCGGACTATGGCAATACGTAGGACAACCTTGTGATACCCCGCAGCCTGACATGACATCTCTAGAGTTATCTCGGCGCTTTGAATCAAAAAGGCAACCATCAATAGCCTGAGAACCATGGCAGCTTGCACAAAGGGCTTACCATAGATAATGCCAAGAATCGTTTCAGGAAAGAAGATGCCGAATACGAACACGAAAAAGACGAGAATAAAAAACTGCTCAATGTGGGCCTCGATCTTCTGATGCACCGATTTCCGAAAATTCTTGTAACCCTCGGCCGCAATCGGTAGGTTCAAAAAATAGAATGTCAGAGGAAGCATTAGACAGATCTCCATCAATTTACTTGCTGAGCTATACAAACCCACTGTAACCATATCTCTCATTTTCGAAAGCATAACCACATCAATACGCATAAATATATGGAAGGCTACACCAGTCAATCCAAAAACGGCCACTGGTGGCAATAGTCTCCAAAAGAACTCCCAGTCGATTTGAAAATGCAACGGGGTAATATATCTGTGAGCCATGAAAAGATTGAGAACTGATGCTAGAAACCGTGCCAGCACCAAGGACCAAATCAAATTAATAAGCCCATATCCCCTGAGGATGACCGCCGAGCCAAGAAGCAAAAATAGCAAATTCTCCAGAATACCTGCCACGGCAATGTATTTGATTTTTTGAAAAGCCGTGAAGATAGATTGACAGATCAAGATGCAAGCGGTGAATGGTAAGGTCAGGCTGGCTGTCATGATGCCATACTTTACTTTTTCAGGATATTTGAAAAGAAGCGCCCCTGCGGTCATAGTGACTGCAGAGATCAGGGAGAAAACAAGTACAAGGAGCAGGCCGTGGGTCAGATATTTTGCCCCTCTGGTTCGGTCTGCACCCACTTCTTTGGCGATATATTCGCTTATTCCGAAAAGTGAGATAAGCTGAAATATGATTAACCACACCCATACCGTATTGTATTGACCCAAAATTGCCTGTCCCCAGATTCTGGCAACCAATACAATGATCAAAAATGAGGTTAAAGGGGAGACCAGTCTGGCTAAAATCAGTCCTAAGAGTTTGCCTATCATTGTTGCTTGAAAATAGCTTTTGATTTCCTGAGTTAATAACAGGCTGTCATCTGATGATTGGCCCTTAAACTCAAGAATAGCTCTATTTTTTGCTAAATAAGTTTCTTGAACTTATGAAATAATCAGGTATTCAAAATAGAGAAGCTCCTCCCCAATTAATCTGCCCTGTTTTCATTTTTGAGAGTCATCTCTGAGGGCTTAGCGTTCCACTGGTTTAAGGCTGCAGCCAATCCTCCATAAAGCCAGAGCAGAGTCATGGCGGTATTGGTACCCAAATAGTCAACCTGAATATGTAGCGCGATGGAAACCAAAGCTCCCAAAATTCCTACCGCCACAGAGGCTATATAGAGATCATCGGCGCGTGCCGCGCCTAGGGCCAACCTGAACGTTAGGGCCAAGAATCCCAAGAAGAAGACCAGTCCAGGAATGCCTACCTCTGAAGCAATGATAATGTATTGATTATGCGAAGGCATAGGTAAAGCATAGCTCCGGGGATCATATTCCGGCATTAGGACCAGGTGATTGTTTAGCCCTACCCCTAGGATTGGGTGAGCTTTGACCATTTCCAGGCCAACCTTGGCTAAATGGAGACGGGCTGAGGCGGCCTCCGGCCTGGTGATCATATATTCGTAGACTATTGGGCTTATGACGGTGGAGAGACCAAGACCTATAAGACAAAATGTCAATAACTTTTTGTTGGAAATAAGTTGAAACCATCGGGACAATAAGAGGACAGCCACAATTCCAATCGTTATCCCGACTAAGCCTCCACGGGAAAAGGTTACTATTAGCCCTAGTAAGCCCAAGATGAAAGTCGTGAGATTGAAGGAATAACTCAAAAACTTGGTTGCGGTTGCCCACAACAAGAAAGCAACAGGGAGGAGAAACTCAAAGTATTGTGCTTCTGCATTCGCAGGGCCTACCGTCCCTCTGCCCCTTCTGATAGCACCTTCCTGTGTTATGCTAAAAAGCGACTCAACTTTTTTTAAGGCCGTCTCTGTATAGAGATCTTGTTGCCCCAAGAGGTTTGCAAGAATATATCCCCTATCTTGAGCCAAATACTGATACAGACATAATAGGCCCTGAAGAATCATTCCAAGCAGTAGAAACTTTATTAAAGTTTTTACAGCTTTCTTTGACAGAAAATTGTTCGCCGCATAAAGATATAGAAGATAAAACTTGACGATTCTGAGCAGATCAAAAAAACCCGAAGAGAAAACCGTGGCGTTTACAAGTGAAACGCCAGACCATATTACGAATGCCAAAGCCATCAAATTCGATTTAGGAAGGAAGATCTTTTGCTTCCTGAATGTTACCTCAAAGAGCCAATATATCATCAGGACAAGAAATGGTAGATCGGAAAGATAGAGAACAGGACCCGGAAGCTCACCTACAGGGAAACCGTAAGTCTGAACAAAGTCCCGTACAGGCTCAGAATCAATTAGCATCTTTTTGATTTCTAGGGGCAAAACGAGAGCAAAGATTGCCAGCCAGTATGTTTTGAAATCTTTGGCGGTTAAACTCAACACACCAACGACTAGTCCCAGAGCGACAAGCCCGGCCCAGACGTAAGGGTAGCGCAAGATAAAGGCTACTGATAGGGCAATGAAAATCCCTCCCAGAATGGATATTAGCCGATAGTCGTCTGCAAGATTGTGGCTTCTCGCGAACGCTTTCATGACCCTAGAAGTTGAAACGCCCCCCTATAAACCTCAGAATCAAAGTGGCTAGCAATGCGATCATGATTCCTATCAGAATCGGAAGGGTTGCTTTTAAGAAGGCTTTCTTGTTCCGGCTCCAAACACCCCGTTTCATAAAGGATGATTGCCCCGCAGCATAGGTTCCATTTCGATTCGAGCTTCTTGAAAGCGTCTTAACTCGGGATATAGTACCTCGCCGCCTCATCATCATAGTTATTGAGCACAATGCCGAGGATCTTGGCATGAACCCTTTCCAGAATCTGCTTGGCTCGTCTGCTATCCTCCAAAGAGGTCCTCCCGGCACTCAATACGATAATCGTTCCATGGGCCATTGAGGCCAGTAAACCTGAATCTGGGCCGGCCAATAGATGCGGAGAATCAATGAGAACAAAATCAAAGACATTGTTGAGTGACCTCAGGAGTTCGATCATTCTGCCTGATCCTAACAGGGCCGAGGGATCGCTGACCGGTGGTCCACTGGGCAAGAAACTCAGTCCCGATTTGTCCTTTATCGCGCAGGGGAGTGCCCCTGTTCGGAGAAGACTAGAGAGACCCGTCTCATTGGGCAAACCAAATATTCTGTGTATCTTTGGAAACCTCAAATTGCCATCGACCAAAACGACTTTTTTATTGATCTCAGCAAGAGACACGGCCAGGTTGGAAACGATCGTGCTTTTCCCCTCTTGGGAATCGCAACTCGTCACCAAAAATGAAGACATCTCTTGGGCATTCCTTAACTGGAGATCAAACCGGAGGCCGTGGATAGGTTCCTCAAAGTGCGGGGGGAGAAGCCAAGGGAAGGGACTGCGTCCATTTTGAGTGACTTTCTTTATCCTCTCAACCAATGGCCTATTTAGTTTCACGAACTGGATGGCCACGGCGGAGGCATGGTACCCGCCACCCGTGCCTTCAGATCTTAGCACAACGCCTTCAGCAACTGCCCTTTTTCCGGAAGCCTTGTCCAGAACAATCGATATCTCCACGTGATCCCCAGGGTTGAGATCAAGCTTTCGATCTGCATAACAGCAAAAACCGCCAAGGCTGAGATTGGTTGTCACTCCTCGTCCGAACATCGAATCCCTGGGGCGTTTGACTTCAATGGGAAGCTTTCCATAGGCACGCTCGTACTTCCTTCTCTCCCTGGAAACGAGGAGCGCCTTCCCGCCGCCATCGGTTAGGGGCCAGGAGTGACTCTGGACAGAATCGAGGCGGGGAATCGTCATGAGCACGGGTAAGGCGAGCCCACGTTCAGCCTCATCGATAGATCGAATTCTCGTGTTCATGTGTTCCATCAAGAGGGCAATGCCAATTCCGACGATCAGGCTCAAGATTCCTGCGAGGGCAGCATGGTAGACTTTTATCGGTCTGGCGGGGTAGAGGGGAGTGACAGCGCTGTGAATCACCCGGATGTCAGGTGCTTCCCTGGCTGCTGCTACCTCTAATTCTTCATATTCCCTGGACAGGAGCTTGTAGGTCTCTTCGTGGAGTTTCACAGCCAGTTCGAGTTTAGAAAGGTCAGCTTGTACCTGGGGCATCTGCTCGATCAGTCTTTTCTTTTCCTGAATGGCCAGGGCTAAACTGTTATTCTTGGCTCTCAGGGCCGCCAGATCCGCTTCCGTAAGGGCGAGATCGCGTCGTAGATCTCTGTAAACTGGATTGACCGATAGGACTTCCTCACTGTTTAAAGTCGGAGCCTCTTGCTCCAATTTGGTTCTAATCTCGTCGATCTCAGCTTGAAGAGCCTGCAATTCCCTGTGTTCTGGTGCGAAGAGTTCACGCAAGCCTGCGAGTTTGACTTCCTTTTTGGCTAATTGGGAGTGGAGTTCTCGAATGAGGGGATTGTCTGTGATCTTGGCGGCAGACTTTGAGAATCTCTCGAATTCAGCGAGTTTCCGACTTATCTCCTCTTTCTTGGCGATCGCTCCCTTTATCTCACTGTTTATTGATTCCCAGGAATTCTCCAATTCGGAAACCGACTCAAGTTCTAACTCCACTTCCTTCTGAAGGGCAGCGATGCCCTGACTTTCTTTGAATTCGACCAAGGCCGTTCTCACGTCTTCCAGTTCTTGCTTGGAGCGTATCATTTTGTCTCTGCTTAGTTTCTTCTCTTTGTCCTTTTCAAGAGCCTTCATCTCTCTCAAGTATTCTAGAAATACTTCTGCAGCGGCATTGGCAACAGCAGATGCCAGCTGGGGGGACCCTGCTTCTGCTTGGAGTTCAAACAAATAGGTCTCTTTTGTCGGTTTGACCGAAAGGCCTGTCTGAACTTTTGTGACGGCACGGCTAAATACGTCCTCTTTTTTGATTCGACCGTACTTGACCAGGGTCCAGCCCTTGATGACAAAGTCCTTTATTCTCTTCTTGGCTTTCTTCCAAATATACCGCAGTCCAGCCCCCTCTTCTTCCTTCATTCTGTCTAAGCCCAGCAGGGTGACAACCCTTTCTGCAATAATCCGGCTTTTTATGATCTCTGTGTAAGTTTTGGATGCCGTCTCTATAGGCGTGTAGTAACTCACTGGAAAATTCAGTATTTCCTCTCTTTTGGGAACAAATTCAATTGATTTTTGAGGCCGAATTAGTACCTTTGTTGAAGAGCGATACCTCTCTGACATTATGTAGGTGAGCAAGGTCGCTGTAAGCATGGCAGACAGACACATCAGAACAATCATAGATTTGTACCGAAAAATGATTCTTAAGAATTGTCTGAATTCCATAGCCTTTGAAGTCGTCTATGTAAATGAGAGAATATTAAGAGTTCTTTTCAAATAAAAACATGTGAAGACAAGTGTTTTTCGCACAGAATACTGCATTTGGTGAATGATTATGGGGAAGAACCGCTGAGATTCTCCTCGGTTATCTTTTTGTTAAAACCGTTCGTTGATTGATGACAGGTGAATTCTGTGATTCGGATCTTTCCCCGGTCTATGGCAAGGAGAGGGAACTTTTATCTTTTTCTTCAAAAATTGTATAGGAAAAACCAGCGCTTAGAGTACCCGGAATCATCTTTGTAATGTACTGCTCCACGAATTTGTTCGCTTTTGCGATAAAGGTTTTGGGGACGTAGACCACATCGAAGGGTTTCAGAAGGACATCATTTCCCGGGGCTTTCCCTGATACGACACTCAGTAAATCCAGCTTTTGAACTATCGGCTTAGCTTTTGGTCCTTTACTAATAATAATGACACTGCCAGGATAAGCCGTTTCTCTAAATCCCCCAACATTCAAAATAGCCTGGAGCGCGGTCGTATTTCCGACCAGAGGAACAACCCCTGGCCTCATGACTTCTCCGCCGACGTATACCTGCTGTCCTCCGAATCCTTTGACAATGACGACGACCTCAGGGTCTTTCAAATATCTGGTATATTTCTTCTTGATGATTTTGTTCAATTCGGACGGTGTTAGCTCTGCCGCAGGTACCTCACCGATCAATTGGAGCGATATTCTCCCATCCGGTCTTATGACAACGGTTTCGTTCAGTTTAGGATGGTAGTAGAATTTTACGTCAAGAATATCTCCTGCTTGGATGTAATATTCCTTCTTTATCTTTCTCCTTGACGCCTCTCCTGGTTCAGTAGGTATCGTGGAGACCACAGGGGTCCCCGCAGTCAGACCGGTACATCCTATCAAACTCAAAAGTAACGTGAGATAGGTCAAGAAGAATAGGTCATTACGATGAAGTCCCTTGGTCTCGTATGACATCCATCTAACCATCAGACCACAACCTCATCTCGGTAATTGTCAAGCTCTGATGTCATTAAAACTGTCCATTATCACCCGTCAAAGGGGGGGAAGGAGTGATAAGAACTCGCTTTTTGATGGGGACAGTATAGAGGAGATGGGCTTGTGTGTCAAGGAGAAAAGCGCTACAACATGTTGGGGTCTTGGGTTATCCGGTCGTGCGAGAGACTGTGAGGGATGCTAGGTCTGGGGAGGTGGGGTTTTGCCGCACCTGAAACGCTCGGGAGTTGCGTTTATTTTGGCTAAATTTGGGTACACCCCTCTAACCGAGTCCGATTGACAGTTTGGGAATCAGGATGCATAAGTCTCAATCGGATAATCCGGGTCTTTGTGGACGTCGTTCTCAAAGGATGGGATCTGGGAATCCGAGTAATCTAAGTGGATTTGTACGGGTGGGGCATTGGCCCTGGGTTGGGGTCTTCTTTTAGCGAGCCAGAGGCCCAGATGTGCCAATATCTTTCTGATGACCTCTGGGTCCTCTATCGAGCTGATGATTCGCATCTGTCCCTGGCATTTAGGGCAGGTAAGGGGATCCACCTCGTAGATTTTTTGAATGAGCCTGGCCCAGTTTTTTCTGTACTCATTCGATGATTCGTACGGTTCCAGGATACAGGGGATGAGTGCATCGTGGTTCTTCTTTTTGCGTTTCCCCCTGGAGACGTTACTGTAGTAGCCATAATAACGAACCATCTGCTCTCCCCTGTTGGGTACGTGAGAGCACATGGCCGCCAACCATTCCAGGGGGTCAAAGGCCTTTTGTTCTTTTCCATCCTTGGATTGGTAGATAACCCTGGACTCTTCTGGAACGTAAGTCATTCTTTCCTGAGAGAAAGAGGCACGGATAATGTAACGAGCAAGATTCTCCATTGCGTCTTCCTGTCTGGGATGTATTCTTGGCCCACAAAAGACGTTAAACTTTGAATGACGCCAAGACAGAAGCATTCGGGCCAGCTCGTAGACCAGTCTCAGGTTCTTTGTTCTCTGATAGAGGTAAGTCCCATACGAATGGCGATAGGCGTGGATCGACAGGTGCGAAGGAAGGCCTACCTTTTTCACAGCTCGCTTGAAGAGGCGCTGAAAAGCACGTGTAGTAAAACTCGTACCTCGTTCGATGACAAAAAGATAGTCTTCAGGGCCCGTCGGCTCATCAATCCGTCTCATCCAGGAGATGAAATCCCTGAGGTGCCCCTTTTATTCTTGTGGCAGCGTTACTGTCCGAGGCTTTCCGCCCTTTCCATTTCTTACAATGAGCTGAGGCTCGGATCCTGAAAGGGTAAGGTCTTCAATTCTTACCTCAGAGATCTCAGAAATTCTGAGTCCAGTTGAGAGAGCGATGTCGATCACAGCCCAGGATCGAACACCTGAGGTCCTCCCTTTAGCAAGGTCTGCCAAAGCACGGTCCTCAGCACTACGCCTGAGCCTCTTGACCTCATCAAGAGACATGTATTTGTCTCGGGTAAGCTGCCAATTCTTTGATTTCATGACACCACCTCCAGAAATACGTTCCCAGCAAAATAGAAAAGCTTCCTTTCTCTGGGAGCCTTATTACCCGCATTACCTAATCGATAATTCAGTTTACGTCGTGATTGCTGAGAGAACTATTCGCACTTCTGTACTTTCCTGAATAATACATGAAGCCCGCTGACCACGTTTACACGATGAGCTGNNGATATTTCAGATTACAGCGTGTTTGCTGGGAGAACTATTCGCACTTCTGTACTTCTATGAATATTTTTGAAAGCCCTATTTTTAGAGGTCACGCCCCAGCTACATAGTGCTTCGCACAAGCTAATGCACAGTCCCAATGCGAGTCTTCTAAACTTAGCCCATGCTTTTGTCCGTGACGATTTCTCCGCCTTCTACTATAAACAGACCGTACAGGCCGTCATTCGGCTCCTCGTATTTTAGCTCAAAAATTAGTTTTGGGAACATTTCACTCATTTTCACTATCAATGGTTTGGGCGGACTCCAAGCAGTATCAAATGAATACCGAATTATCCAATCATCCGCATTTTCAATACGTGGATCACAGATACCCCATTTTGTGCCCCAGTTCTCACAGCACCAGTCATATCCTCCATTGTTGAAGCCGTCTTTGACATCATGATTTCCTTTCTTACGTTCCCTTTCCGCCTCTTCATCCATCTTCTTAAAATGCTCCGGGTATGGAATGAAGTTATCAGTATGTAGGACATTCTCGGGATCATCCTTGTCCTTTGCGAAGTCTTTGAACCTATCCAATGCTTCACTATCTCCTGAAACATACAAATCATTAAAACACCAGTTTGGCATAGCGCACCTCCATTATTTCTCATTTTCACTGAACCAGGAGTGACTGCAGTCATTCCTATTCCGCTACTTCACGTATCAGCCTGTCTCACCACATTTCTCGATAGCTTCTTCAATATAATCCGAGACATTCCAATAGAAATGCTTACTCCACTCCTCTGTCAAACCTGCTATTATAAACCGAGCTATCATCTCAATATCCTTCTCAGAGAATTGTGAGGCATCAATTTCACAAATCTCCAGACATTCAATGACATATTCTCTGGTCAGGCCGAAGCCCGAATCCATATAGCCATCTCCATCAAATCTACTGGCCAAGATCCAATCCGGCCAGTTCTTGTCAGGTCTAATTCTCATTGTTCTACCCTCCGTCTGCGTGTTTTTCCGCCTTGACCCTTATCCAGGGCGTCTTGAGCCTCATAAGTCTTGTGTGAAGGCACAATAGGTAGGCTACAAGGCCAGTTCTAATAGAAATGCTCCCAGGAAAGGAATATACTCTTGGAAGCATCTTATTTACTTTTCTCTTTCCTTTACTATTATTATACTTCAATATTCATTTATTTTCAAATGATAAATATCATCGAATTCAATGTTGTTATAGAAATTCACTTATATTTTGAATAATGATATCAAAATGACTGGGTATTTTCGTATATATTTGCATAAAAAGCATTGTCATCATTCTATTTTCTTATAATTCATACGGATCACAAATCCAAATACCAGCTTTTTGTTTCTGAAAGATAACACTTTCGTAGTACATAAAGACAAAATCGCCTTTCGTTTTTATGATGTCCTTCTTTCTGAAATGGCTAGAATGACTTCGGACAGAGATTACTTTGACAGTGCCGTTCCTGAGGTAGGACTACAATGGCTCAACGCCAGATGCATCGAGTTTTAAAGTGTACAGAGAATGAGAATCAGGTTCTGCTCTGACCCTTGAACAAATCCGGGACCTCTTTTCTGATAGTTTTCCAAATTGGAAAAACGTGTCTCGAAACTGCTTCTCAACGAGGGGTTCACGTGGCACGCGCGAAAACCCGCCCAGGTATATAGGGAGTTTTTCAACCCCGGCACGAGATTTTTTGAATTCAAAGTCAAAGGGTAATTGGAAATGGTCTGGAATAAATCAATACGGGTTGTGTTCGGGCGACGGCATGTACCCTATAGGTCGTGGGTCCTATTTCGTTTGGTTTTTCAATTGAATGTAGCTATAGGAATACGTTCCGTGTTGAGGTTTGGACTCAAATCTTTCACCATGAGCAGAGGTCGATGAACCTGCCGAGGGCTTCTTGTTTTCCATATTTTCTCGAGTCGGACTTACCCTGATTTCCAAAATGGGGACCGCTATCGCGATGGGTAGTGCCTTATGATTTCCGTTTCAAATATTGCATAACCGGGATTCGGCACATTTTGCGTATTTCATCTTGAACTCGACAGCAAGGCAGGGTCATATATTCCATCAATGCCACGCATGAGGAGTACGCATGGAGCGTAGCGGAATGCGCGTCCCACTCCATGCCCTCGTTAGGCAATAGCTTGCCATTCACAATTCAAGAACTGTCCCCGTCTTCTACACTTTCCTATCCGTTATTTGATCTTGGGGGCTTCAAACTCACCATGCTGACGATGGATGGCTTTGACGACCACCCCTGCCTCGTTCTTGACGAAGGTGACCTGGGCATCGACCACTTTCCAGAAGAACTCCGTCTCCGATTTGGGGAAGATCTCAAACTTTTGTTGTCCCCTCAGTTGGGCGAAGACGCGGTCGCCTTCTCGCGTCACGGTGAGGATGGCGTAGGCATACTGCCCCAGATAGGCATCGTAAATCTTCGGATCTACCTTGACGGCCGTGCGCGCACTTTCTCGCTTCCTTTTGAGCCACTTCGTCACTGCCGTGTGAGCTGCTACCTCGCACTCGTACGTATAGCCGTCTGCCTGACCTTCGAAGCGTGAAAGCTCGGCTGAGAACTCTTCCACGTTTTGCGACCAGCGCGGATCGGATAAGGGCCGCCTGGTGGAATCTTCAACCACGAACAGCCTGAAGAAAGTACAGGCGAAGGGAGACCTCATGACATCTCCGGCTCCAAGGCCAAACGGTGCGCTGAGGCCATCGCTGTTGGCTAGAAGTATGAAGGTGATGCTTTTCTCAGGGACCTTGAGGATCAATGCGGAGAATTGAGGCCAATATCCGTAGTGCCATATCAGCCTCAATCCCGCATGCTGCTGTATGAACCAGCCCAGTCCGTAAGGAAGCGTCCGGCCGTCGTTTGAAACCGCCGGAGTGAAAACCCTCTCCTGCGTTTCTTGCTTCAGAAGAACGTGGCGATCCACTGCCGCATCATATTTCGCCAGATCAATCACCGTCGAGATCAAACCGGCAGATGCACTGATCCCCAGGGGAGGATAGGACACAGGAATCATCTCGTTCGAGCCGTAAAGGATATATGGGTTGGCCAGCCTCGCCAGAACGCCTTCATACCGGTTGAGCGTCTCTTTGCTGAGCGAATCTGACCACCTGCCAGTTTCGGCCAGAATGTTCTGACCGGGAACGCTGTTCGTCATGTCCAGCTTATCCAGTATGTTGTTGGCCAGCAGTTCGCGAAACCGTCTGTCCGAGACCTTCTCGATGACCGTTGTCAAAGAAGCGAAGCGGTTGCCACTGTAGTGATAGCGATCTCCGGGCGTTCCTTCCGAGGTGTGAGTGAATACGTGACGGACTTTGACTGCATCGTTTTTGAAACCGCTTGAGTATTTCGACATCGGCTCATCCAGATCGAGTTTCCCCTGTTCGACCAGCTGCATGAGGAGCGTCGAGGCGAACGTCTTGGTTAAAGACGCGATTCGGTATGGGGTATCTGGAGTGGCCGGGATTCGTTTCTCAATGTCTGCGAATCCGAGTCCCTTGGCCCATACAACTTTCTGGTCTCTTACGATGGCCGCCGAGAGGCCTGGGATTTTCAAGCTCTGTCGAAGGTCTTCGAGTTGTTTGGTAAAGCGGTCTAGTCGCCGGTTGTTCTGACCCAGCCCCTGGCGGCTCTCACAAAGCGACTTTATTTGACCCCATGATCCGCTACTCAAACCGCCAAGTAGCGCCAGAACGACTAAGCATTTGGCAAGAGCTTTAAAGTCTATTCTTGTCATCATTTTCTCCTCTGGTAGGCGCCACACTCGGCACTTTGCACTCTGCGCTTTGCGTCTCATTCATACCGCAGTGCCACCATAGGATCCACCTCTGTCGCTCGGCGGGCGGGGATGTAGCAGGCTAGCACCGTCATTGCGGCCAGCAAAAGCGAAACCCCTGTAAAAGTCAGTGGATCGTTGGCGCTCACACCGAAGAGTAGGTTGGAAAGGAAACGCATCAGGGCAAATGCCCCAGCAGGACTAGCCCCCACACTAATCAGGGCCAACACCATACCCTGCCCCACCACTAGTTCGACACGGTACCTTCCCCACTAGGTTTCGCAGCCTAACATTATGTGTTGAACCGACTCAGCTTTTTTCAGGGAATCCTGTTGACATCCATTTTCAAGATCACCAAGTCTTTTCCCAGGCCGAAAATGTCGAACAACTATCCTCGGGTTCGCTCCAGCCAAAGGCGAGAATCAGAACGACTATGCAGACAATATAGAAGATGATCTTCCAAAAGACAGGGAACTCAGGCGGTATGGGTGCGTACGCCATCGGTGTTCCCTCAGTAGCCTTCAAACTGCATAAGCTGACACCCTTACCAAAGAAAAGCCTACTCTTCTCCCTTTGGAAAAAAGTAGGCTTTAGCTCAATCTCCGGTCCGCTTCCCCTTTAGCCTATTTCAGCCTCTCATAGCATCAGGGTGAACATCCGGCTTTTTACTACATTGTGGTACAGATTGTCAAGAAATTTCTGCACTAACTAACTGACATAGACAGTCTGGATCAGTCCCCAGAAGCGTTGATTTGCGTTGGAAGTAAACAGTTTCAGGCAAGA
>JABAOH010140667.1_pt1 | contig 43153 bp, 37 predicted proteins | sample 7062181 | NCBI WGS metagenome assembly JABAOH01 (sample SAMN14538630, study PRJNA623070) | marine sediment metagenome | biome: marine biome [ENVO:00000428]; feature: marine pelagic biome [ENVO:01000023]; material: deep marine sediment [ENVO:00002113]; isolation source: pool of 5 deep marine... | reverse complement strand
GGTGAAGGTGTCCGGCCAGCCACCCTCCGGTCCGATGGCCGAGCGCCGGAAGTCGAAACCGTTGCGGCGCAGTTCCCGGAACGTCTGCAGGCGGTAGACCACCCCGCGTGACGTGAGCGCGATCACGGGCACGCCGGCGTCCTGCAGGCGCCGCAACTGCATGGCCGCATCCGGCTGGGTGGGCCGCATGGCGCTGGCGAAGTACAGGGCACCCTGCACCGCGAAGCGGTCCGCCACCACCCGGGCATCGCAGGGGTCGAGCGCGGCGGCCGCTTTCTGCCACTCGTACCACTGGTCCGACCCGAGGCCCTGTTCCATGGCGAACAGGGTATTGTCGAGGTCGAATACCACCAGCACCCTGGAAGGGCCGAGGCGTTGCGCGAGTTGCAGGCCCTCGTCGACGATCGCCTGTAGGTCGTCGCTGCGCCCGCTCAGGTTGCCGATCGGTGGCTGGTGGGCGCAGCCGATCGCGAGCAGCGCGAAGAGCGCGAGCGTGATGGTGAAGATCCGGCTTGGGAATTCGATGCGCATGAGAGTGACCGCATTCATTTTCGGTTACTCTGCCAGCGGGGGGTGCGGCGTGCAACGCGGCGCCCGCCGGGACTCAATTGCGACGCGCAGGTTGATACCCTAAAATTTGCGGCCCCGATGGTGCATGCGCGGGCGCGACCCCGCCCGGGGCCACGGCGCGAAACGGGTATCGGAGAGGTGCCGGAGTGGTTGAACGGGCTCGCCTGGAAAGTGAGTGTACGGTGTTGAGCCGTACCGAGGGTTCGAATCCCTCCCTCTCCGCCAGATGCGAAAAACCCCGCCCAGGGCGGGGTTTTTCATTCGTTGCGGCCGGCCCGGCTCAGCGGGGCCCCGTCACGTTTGCCGCGCCGCGAGATATTGCGCCACGGGATCCAGGTCGAAGGGCGATGTGGCCGTGACGATCAGATGATCGGTGCCGGCTTCGGCGTAAGCGTCCGCCCGCTCGAGTTCCTCCGGTCCGACCAGCACGGTGCGCTCGATCTCCGCGGGGTCGCGACCGATCTTCTGGCACCAACGGTCGATCACGGCATGCTTGTGCCGGGCATTTTCCGGCGGGCCGAACACGTTCGACAGGTCAGCATGCTCGGCCACCAGCCGCAGCGTGATGCGCTCGCCTCCGCCGCCGATCATCAGCGGCATGGTGCCGTGCACCGGCCCCGGATTCAGCTTGCCCAGGCGTTCCCGGATAACCGGCAGGCCCGCCTCCAGCGCCTCGAGTCGCCCGACGACAGTGCCGAATTCATAACCATATTCCTCGTAATCGCGCTCAAACCAACCGGACCCCAGGCCGAGAATGAAACGCCCGCCGCTGATGTGGTCGATGGTGCGGGCCATGTCCGCCAGCAGGTGCGGATTGCGGTACGAATAACAGCTCACCAGCGCGCCGATCATGGCCTGCTGCGTATCGGCCGCCATCGCCGAGAGCAGGGTATATGCCTCGAAATGCGATGCCTCGGGGTCCCCGTACAGCGGGTAGAAATGATCCCAGGTCCAGAGGCTGTCTACACCCAGTTCGTCGGCCGCCCGCCAGGCGGCGCGCATCTGCGCCACGGTCGTGGCCTGCGGATGCAGTTGGACGCCAATCTTCATCGACTGTTCTCCCTGTTCAGTATCGACCGGAGCCGCCGCGCCGGCCACTTCAAGCCACCGCCAGGCGCCGCGCGGCATACCTGGCCCGCTGGAAACCGGCTGGCAGTTCCGCCTCGCGTCCCAGGGCCAGCGCGGCCAGCATGTGTCCGGTGGCCGGGCTGTGCTTGAAGCCGCTGCCGGAAAAACCGCACCCCACCGTTACCCGCTCAGAGAGCCGGTCGATCACCGGGTCATTGTCGGGGGTCATCGTGTACATGCAGGCCTCCCGGATCGCGGGCTGGTGCCCGTCGAGGGCGGGTAAATGCTCCCTGACATACGCGCCGACCCGTCGCTCCCAGGGCGCACGGTCGGGCACGTCACGCGTCTCGGGTTCCGCCTCGGGCCCGCCATGGTACAGCACCTTGACCAGCCCGGGGTATTCGCAGGCGGGCAGCGCGTAAATGCCGGTCAGCCGGGCGTTGTAGATGATGGGAAATCCGCGCGCGGCGTCGCATTCGCCGGACGCGTCGCGCCAGTAGGTCACCGGTATGGCGAGTGTTTTGAGTGCCGGTCGCAGTGTGGGCAACAGGCGTCCGGTCCAGGGCCCGGCGCACACTACGAGCTGCTCGCACTTGATGGCGATCTCCGCCTGCCCGGCGTCTTCCCGCAGGGACACGGTGACCGCCCCGTCCGCCGCCGCGTCGATGGCGCTGGCGCAGGCCTGGAGCACGGCGCCCCCGATTGCGCGGAAGCGGTCCTGGGTGGCGGCCAGGCAGCGCTGGGCCAGCAGGATGCCGCCCTCGGGATCCCACGCGGCGCCCCAGTCCTCGGGGTAGTGCATGGCCGGGAAGCGTTGCCGGATGGCGGCCGCGTCCAGCCACTCGCAATCCTTGCCGGCGGCGCGCGCGATGGCCAGGTGGCGCTCCAGCCAGGGATCTCCCGGCGGCCCGAAGTTGACCAGGCCGGTGCGCAGGAACAGTGGCTCCCCGCATGCGTGCTCGAGGGCGCGCCAGCGTTCCATGGAATAGTCGAGGCGGTCCATGGTCTCCTCGCCGAAATACCGGAACGCGCGCGAGGCGCCCTGGGAGCTGCCGCGCGTGTGGGGCAGGGGGAATTGCTCGAGCAAAAGCGCATCCACGCCGGCCTCGGCCAGGTGCAGGGCGGCCCAGGACCCGATGATCCCGCCGCCGATGACGCACACACTGACGCTGCGGTGCTTCAATGCGCCCGCCGGTGCGCGCCGTCATCCCGTGGCTGCGGCCCCCGATGCGCGTGCAATTCAGGGGGCCAATGGGTCGCCTCGCCGGTCATGGGTGTAGTGTACCCGGCGGCGGGCCGCCCGGCTCGGCCTGAGTGCGGCTTCGGGTATCGAGTGCGGGGCGGCCCGATGGCCGCCCCGTCCGCGTTGGCGGGGCATCCCGTGCCGGTGCTATGCTTGGCTGATGGGGGTTGAACGTCATTTTCCGCCGGCCGTGACCCGCCATGCCTACTGGCTGGCCGCGCTGATGCCCCTGTTGCTGCCTGCGGCCTGGAGTCTGCGCGGCCTGCCAGGCCTGGACTGGGCATTCGCCTGGTTGCCGCTGGTGGCGCTGTATGTTGTGCTCCCGGTGGCGGACTATTTGCTGGGGCGCGATACCCGCAACCCGGACGCAGGCGCGGACGGCCCCTATCCCCGCACCGTGATCCCCGTGATGGCGGCGCTGGTCCACCTGGCCGTGCTGGCCTGGGCCCTGTCCGTGATCGGGCGCTTTCCTGGCGCCTTTACGTGGCCGGCCCTGCTGGGTTGGATTGTGTCGCTTGGCGACATCAGCAGTGTGGTGGGCATCAACGTGGCCCACGAACTGATTCACCGCAAGGCGCGGGCCTTGCGGGGGCTCGGCGGTCTGCTGCTCTCCTGTGTGTGGTATCCCGGTTTCAAGCTGGAGCATGTGCGCTGGCATCACCTCCACGTGGCGACCCGGCATGACCCCAGTTCGGCCGCGCGCGGTGCGAATATCTACCGGCACGTGCCGCGCGCGATGCTGCTCAACACGGCTCGCGCCTGGCGCCTGGGACATGAGCGGGCGCGGCGCAGGGGGCGCCCGCTGCCATGGCTCAGTCACGAGGTCGCTGCTGGTTTTGCGGTCAGTGCCGCGCTGACCCTCTGCGCCGCCGCCGCATGGGGCGCGCTCGCGGGCTGGGTGATGCTGCTGCAGGGCGGGGTCGCGGCGGCGCAGCTGGAGGTGATCAATTTCATCGAGCATTACGGGCTGCGGCGCCAGCGGCGCGCGAACGGGAGCTATGAACCCCCCGGGCCCGGGCACTCCTGGGACAGCGACTACTGGCTGAGCAACGTCATCCTGCTGCAGCTGCCGCGGCACGCGGACCACCATACCCGTCCCTCGCAACCGTTCACCCGCCTCGACACGCGGGCCGATGCGCCACTGCTGCCACTGGGCTACGCGGCGCTGGTCAATATCGCCCTGGTTCCCCCGCTGTGGCGCCGACTGGTGCATCCCCGGCTGGGCGACACGGGCACGGCCCGGGTCGGTTGACTGCCGGGCGGGCAGGGCGGATAATTCGCAACCCCCGCGCCCGTAGCTCAGCTGGATAGAGTACCTGGCTACGAACCAGGCGGTCGGGAGTTCGAATCTCTCCGGGCGCGCCAGACATCACGGAGGGCCCCGTCGCGGGGCCTTTTCATTCAGGGCATGTATTCGCGGTCAGCGGCCAGCCGGCGTCGCTCACTTGACCGGACGCCGGCTCGTGGGTCCAGGATGGATCCCGATCATTGAACATCGAAACCGGGGAGAAAGCGCAATGCAGGGCCTCGAGGCGCATTCAGTCATTACCTGCCCCAGCTGCGGGCACCGGGAACGGGAACGCATGCCCACCGATGCGTGTCAGTTCTACTACGAGTGCAAGGGATGCAACGAACTGCTGCGACCGAAGCCCGGCGACTGCTGCGTTTATTGTTCGTATGGCTCCGTGCGATGCCCTCCCGTCCAGCAGGGCGGGGAATGCCGCGATGAATGAGCCGCGGGCGGGATCGCGATTGCGACCGGCGGGGGCGATCGGCGCCCGGCCGGAGCGGGGCTTGCGTTGACCCTTGCGGGGTATCGCCGTACCATTGCGCGGTTATCTCCGGTGGTCCTGTGGCGGGGTGTGGCGCAGCCTGGTAGCGCAACTGCTTTGGGAGCAGTGGGTCGGGGGTTCAAATCCCTCCACCCCGACCATCCGGGCGCCGGGGCCGGGGATGAGCGCCCGTAGCTCAACTGGATAGAGCATCGGCCTTCTAAGCCGACGGTTGCAGGTTCGAGTCCTGCCGGGCGCGCCAGGCCGCGCACCAAAACGGCTGACGCTTGGGGCTGCGGACGCGTTGCCTCGGAGCCGTTGACGGGGCGGGTTAGCGAGGTTCGGAAGGGCCGCCAGGGGACTCGCGGGTCGGCGGCTTCTGTTAAAATGGCGACCGGTCCCGCGAGACCCGGTGGCAGACCCGGAGCGTCCGGGCCTGTGGCGCCGGGGGCGGGATCGTAACAGACATGGTGGGCGTAGCTCAGTTGGTAGAGCACCGGATTGTGGTTCCGGCGGTCGTGGGTTCGAGCCCCATCGTCCACCCCAGTTTGCGGCGGGCTTGGGATTCCCGCCAGGGAACAGGGGCCATTAGCTCAATTGGTAGAGCAGTAGACTCTTAATCTATTGGTTCTAGGTTCGAGTCCTAGATGGCCCACCAAACGACACCTCCCGGTTTCGGCCGCGTGCGCGGGAGACGGGGATGGCGTGTGTTGTGCCCGGCATACCGGGGTGCTCGGCTGCGAAAGTGGCGGAATTGGTAGACGCGCTGGATTTAGGATCCAGTGGGGCAACCCGTGGGAGTTCGAGTCTCCCCTTTCGCACCAGCCCTTTCGCGACCCATGCGCGGCGAACCCGGACGAGGTCATAGAGAGCAGATGCAGATATCAGTGGAAAAGGCCGGCAACCTGCAGCGCAGGGTGACCGTGCAAGTGCCGGGCGAGGAACTCCATGCCCAGATCGAGGCGCGCTTGCGGGAGCTCGGTAAAAAAGCCAAGGTCAAGGGCTTTCGTCCGGGCCGGGTGCCGCCCAAGGTATTGCGGCAGATGTACGGGAAATCCGTGCAGCAGGAGGTGGTCGCCCAGACCGTCCAGGCGTCGCTGGCGCAGGCCATCGAGCGGGAAGCTCTGCGGCCCGCGTCGAACCCGGTGCTCGACGGGGAGCCGTCCCTGCCCAAGGGAGGCGATCTCGAGTTCACCGCGCGCATCGAGGTGTACCCGGAGGTGGACACCATCGACGCCGCAGCCCTCCACATGAAGCGGCCGCAGGCCGAGGTGACCGACGTCGATATCGATGACATGCTCGAGACACTGCGACTCCAGCGGCAGACCTGGCGACCCGTGGAAGGCAAGCCACAGCCGGGGCAGCAGGTAACCATCGAGTACACCGCCCAGACGGACGCCGGCCCGGTGCCCGAGCAGGGCCGCCAGCGTCTGGCGCTGGTCATCGGCGAGTCCGGCTTCGATGCCCTGGAACAGGCCGTTTCGGATCTGCAGGCCGGCGAGGAAACCGAGGTCGAGCTGACCTTTCCCGCGGACTATGGCGAGTCCGGCCTGGCCGGCGCCACGGCGCGCGTACAACTGACCCTGACGGGTGTGCTGGAAAGCCACTTGCCGGAGATCGACACGGAATTCATCCGCTCGTTCGCGGTCGAATCGGGGGCCATCGAAGACCTGCGCGACGAGGTGCGCAACAACCTCGAGCGCGAGCTCAAGCAGGCCTCGACCAGCTTCATGAAGGCGCAACTGGTTGAGCGGCTGCTGGAATTGCATGCGGACCTGGAGGTGCCCGAGGGCATGGTGCGCGACGAGGCCCGCAACCTGGCCCGGCACTTTGCATCCTCGCGGGGGCAGGACCCGCAACAGGCTGATCCTGGGCCGTTCGTGGACGGTGCACTGCGCAGGGTCAAGGCGGGACTGTTGCTCGCCGAATTGGCGCGCCAGAACCACATCATGATCGACGGCGCGCGGGTGCGCGAGTCGATCGAGACCATCGCGGACACCTACGAACAACCGCGCGAGGTGGTCCAGATGTACTACGGTGATCAACGCCTGCTGGGCGCGGTGGAGAACGCGGTGCTCGAGGAGCAGGTGGTTGACTGGGTGCTGGAACGGGCTAAAGTGGAGCATGAGCCGATGAGTTTCAAGGATGTCATCAGCGCTGCATCGGCAGCCGGGAAGGGGCAATGAAAAGCGAGACACGCGCATTGAACCTGGTGCCCATGGTGGTCGAGCAGACCTCGCGCGGGGAGCGGGCCTATGACATCTACTCGCGTCTTCTCAAGGAACGCGTGGTGTTCGTGGTCGGGCCGATCGAGGACCAGATGGCGAACCTGATCGTGGCGCAGCTGCTGTTTCTGGAGTCGGAAAACCCGGACAAGGACATCAACCTGTACATCAACAGCCCCGGTGGGTCGGTGACCGCCGGGCTCGCGATCTACGACACCATGCAGTTCATCAAGCCCGATGTGAGCACGATGTGCGTGGGCCAGGCCGCCAGCATGGGCGCCCTGCTGCTCGCCGCCGGGGCCAAGGGCAAGCGTTATTGCCTGCCTCATTCCCGGGTGATGATTCACCAGCCCCTCGGCGGTTTCCAGGGGCAGGCGGCGGATATCGACATCCATGCGCGGGAAATTCTCAAGATTCGCGAGCAGCTCAATGCGGTGCTGGCCGCCCACACCGGCCAGGCCGTCAAGACCATTGCCAAAGACACCGACAGGGACTATTTCATGAGCCCGCCGGAGGCGCTCAAGTACGGTCTGATCGACCAGATACTTGACAGCAGGGCGGGCGGTGAGCAAAATAAAAAATAGCAGGTTTTTCATTGAGATAACCGGCAAAGTGAAATGAGCAATCAGGACCACAGCGGCACGGACGGCAAGATTCTCTACTGCTCCTTCTGCGGCAAGAGCCAGCATGAGGTGCGCAAGCTCATTGCCGGGCCCACCGTGTTCATTTGCGACGAGTGCGTCGAGCTCTGTAACGACATCATCCGCGAGGAGCTCGAAGACGCGGGCGTGGTCGAGCGCGACAGCCTGCCGAAGCCCAGGGAGATCCATGATTTCCTCGAGGATTACGTCATCGGCCAGGAGCATGCGAAGAAGGTGCTTTCGGTGGCGGTCTACAACCACTACAAGCGTCTGGAACCGAACCGCCTGGATGAAGAGGTGGAGCTGGCCAAGAGCAACATCCTGCTGATTGGACCGACCGGGTCCGGCAAAACCCTGCTGGCCGAGACCCTCGCCCGCATGCTGAACGTGCCGTTCACGATCGCGGATGCGACCACGCTCACCGAGGCGGGATACGTGGGTGAGGACGTCGAAAACATCATCCAGAAACTGCTGCAGAAATGCGATTACGATGTCGAGCGGGCACAGACCGGCATCGTCTACATCGACGAGATCGACAAGGTCTCCCGCAAGGCCGAGAACCCCTCCATCACGCGTGACGTGTCCGGCGAGGGCGTCCAGCAGGCGCTGTTGAAGCTCATCGAGGGCACGGTGGCCTCGGTACCCCCCCAGGGCGGGCGTAAGCACCCGCAACAGGAATTCCTGCAGGTCGACACCAGCCAGATCCTGTTCATCTGCGGTGGCGCCTTCGCGGGCCTCGAAAAAGTCATTCAGGCCCGTTCGTCCAGCGCGGGCATCGGTTTCGCCGCCGAGGTGAAAAGCCGGGATGGCTCGGAGAGCATCGGCGAGGTGCTGCAGGACGTGGAGCCCGAGGACCTGCTGCGCTACGGCCTGATCCCCGAGTTCGTCGGCCGCCTGCCGGTGGTGGCGACCCTGACGGAGCTGGACGAGGAAGCGCTGGTGCGGATCCTGGTGGAGCCCAAAAACGCGCTGGTCAAGCAGTACCAACAGCTGTTCGCGATGGAGGGCTGCGAGCTGGACATCCGCGTGGAAGCCATGCATGCCATTGCCCGCCGCGCCATGGCGCGCAAGACCGGCGCACGGGGGTTGCGCACGATTCTCGAGGGCGTGCTGCTCGATATCATGTACGAGCTGCCATCGATGGACGACGTGTCCAAGGTGGTGGTGGACGAGACGGTGATCGAGAGTGATGCCGAGCCGCTGATTCTCTACGAGAGCACGCCGGCATCCCGCGTGGCCAGCGAATAGGTCGCCACCCCGCCCGGCTGGGTTGAAAAACCCGCTCCAGCTACAATATTGCTGAGTAGATTTGGACCGCTCCGTCAGGTTCCGTGGCGGATGGTCGCGTTGCATGTGCTGCCCGGCGAAAAGCCGCCCATTGTGAAACCCGATGACTGATTCTGATCTGTTAACGACCGAACCGGCGTCCCCGCGACCGGCCATGCCGGTGCTGCCCCTGCGTGACGTGGTGGTATACCCGTACATGGTGATCCCGCTGTTCGTCGGCCGCGAGCGCTCGATCCTGGCCCTCGACGAGGCCATGAACGTGGACAAGCGTATCGTGCTGGTGACCCAGCGCAGCCCGGATGTCGACACCCCGGAGATAGACGACCTGTACGAGGTCGGCACGCTGGCCACGGTGCTGCAGTTGCTGAAACTTCCGGACGGCACGACCAAGGTGCTGGTGGAGGGGGGTGAGCGGGTTCGCGTCACGCGCTATATCGATGACCACGGACACTTCCAGGCGGTGTGGGAACCCCTGGAGGCGGGCGAGCAGGTCAGCGACAAGGAGTTGGAAGTCGCCATGCGCTCGCTGGTCGCGCTGTTCGAGCAGTACGTCAAGCTGAACCGCAAGATTCCGCCGGAATTGCTGACCACGCTGGCCGGCATCGATGATCCCAGCCGCCTGGCGGACACCGTCGCGGCTCATCTCGCCATCGGTCTCGACCAGAAGCAGGAGTTGCTGGAGATGGCCAGCGCGAGCAAGCGGATGGAGCATCTCATGGCCCTGGTCGAGGGGGAGATGGAAGTCCTGCAACTGGAGAAGCGGATCCGCGGGCGGGTGAAGACCCAGATGGAGAAGAGCCAGCGGGAGTACTACCTCAACGAACAGATGAAGGCCATCCAGAAGGAGCTCGGCGACCTGGACGAAGCGCCCAACGACATGGAGGAGCTTGGCCGCCGCATCGAGGACGCCGGCTTGAGCGCGGAAGCGAAGAAGAAGGCAACCTCCGAACTGAACAAGCTCAAGATGATGTCGCCGATGTCCGCCGAGGCGACGGTGGTGCGCAACTACATCGACTGGATGCTGAGCGTGCCGTGGAAGAAGCGCAGCCGGATTCGCAAGAAGCTGGACCAGGCGGAGGGCATCCTGGAAGCGGACCACTATGGGCTCGAAAAGGTCAAGGAACGCATCCTGGAATACCTTGCGGTCCAGCAGCGGGTGAAGTCGATGAAGGGCCCGATCCTCTGCCTGGTGGGCCCGCCGGGGGTCGGCAAGACCAGCCTCGGCCGATCCATTGCCCGTGCCACGGGGCGCAAGTTCGTGCGCATGTCGCTCGGTGGTGTGCGAGATGAGGCCGAAATCCGTGGCCACCGGCGCACCTACATCGGCTCGATGCCCGGGCGCGTGCTGCAGAACATGGCCAAGGTGGGCACCCGCAACCCGCTGTTCATGCTGGATGAACTGGACAAGATGTCCATGGACTTCCGCGGCGATCCGTCTTCGGCGCTGCTGGAGGTGCTCGACCCGGAGCAGAACCACACCTTCAACGACCACTACCTCGAGGTCGACTACGACCTCTCCGAGGTCATGTTCGTGGCCACCGCCAATACCCTGAACATCCCGGGTCCACTGCTGGACCGGATGGAGGTCATCCGCATTNNTGATCGACATCATCCGCTACTACACCCGCGAGGCCGGCGTGCGCAACCTCGAGCGCGAGATCGCCAAGATCTGCCGCAAGGTCGTCAAGAAGCTGGCCCTGGAGAGTGGGCGCAAACGGTTCACGGTATCGGCCCGCAACCTGGAGACCATTCTCGGCGTGCGCCAGTACCGCTACGGCATTGCCGAGGAGAACAACGAGATTGGACAGGTCACCGGCCTGGCGTGGACCGAGGTGGGTGGCGAGTTGCTGCGCATCGAGGCCACGCTGGTGCCCGGCAAGGGCCAGTTGACGCTGACCGGTCACCTCGGTGACGTGATGAAGGAATCCATCCAGGCCGCCATGACCGTGGTACGTAGCCGGGCGGAAACGCTGGGGCTGGAGCCCGGTTTCTACCAGGCGCTGGACGCGCACGTCCACGTGCCCGAGGGGGCTACCCCCAAGGACGGCCCGAGTGCCGGCATCGCCATGTGCACGGCGCTGGTCTCCGCCCTGACCCGCATACCGGTGCGCGCAGATGTGGCGATGACCGGCGAGATCACGCTGCGCGGCAAGGTGCTGCCGATCGGCGGCCTCAAGGAGAAGCTGCTCGCCGCGCACCGTGGCGGCGTGCGCACCGTGATCATCCCGGCCGAGAACGAGAAGGATCTCGCGGAGATCCCCAGGAACATCAAGCGCAAGCTCGAAATTCGGCCGGTGTCGGAAATCGACGAGGTTATGAAGGTCGCGCTGGCGGGAATGCCGGAGCCGAGGTTGCCGTCCTCGGAAGCGGACCAGCCGCGGTTACAGGAGCCCGAGAGCGCCGTGCGGGCGCACTGAGGTAGCCTTCTGGCGGCCCCGTAATGGCGCTTCCGGCGGTCCGGTCACACCGGCGCGGTGGAGGCCCAAAAAGCGCGTTTTTCGGCAAATGAACCGCTTGGCGTTACAAGCTCAGGCATTATCTGCGTGGCGTGACCGGATTGTGTTGCGCGCCTGCGGGATGCTGTATTAACATGGCCTCGCAGCCTGGAAGCCTTGCCATGCAAGGCGTTCCGGGGTATCTGCCGGTTTCCGGCCTGCTGGGACAAACGCTGATGTCTGCCGTTCGTCAGCGCCCTGAATATGGTTCTCACAACATCGCTACTGACACATATAACTGGAGTGCAAGAATGAATAAATCTGACCTGATTGATGCAATTGCGGCTTCTACCGGGCTGACGAAGGCCGACGCTGGACGGGCCCTGGACGCCACGGTCGCCAACATCACGAGCGCCCTGCAAGGGGGCAACTCGGTCTCACTGGTGGGCTTTGGAACCTTTTCCGTGAAACGGCGTGCAGCGCGTACGGGTCGCAACCCCCGCACGGGCGAAACCATCATGATCCGGGCTTCCAACAACCCGTCATTCAAGGCTGGTAAAGCTCTGAAGGATGCCGTAAACTAGCGCGCCTTTTTTTAGGGGGTGCTTAGCTCAGTTGGGAGAGCATCGCCCTTACAAGGCGAGGGTCGGCGGTTCGAGCCCGTCAGCACCCACCAGACAAACCAGGAGTGGTAGTTCAGCTGGTTAGAATACCGGCCTGTCACGCCGGGGGTCGCGGGTTCGAGTCCCGTCCACTCCGCCACCAATGAACGGAAGAGGGCGCCGGCATGGCGCCCTTTTCCTTGGTCAACTACGGCAAAGACGGGCATCGGGCGAAGCATGGTTCTGCAATCAATTCGTGATCGGTTGACCGGCATTCTCGCGGTCTTCATCCTGGGCATCCTGGTCATCCCTTTCGCGTTCGTGGGTGTCAGCCAGTATTTCACCGCCAGCGGTGAAAACCTGGTGGCTCGCGTCAACGACATCGACATCACCTACGGCGAGTTCAATCAGAGCTTCTCGGAGTATCGGCGCAGAATGCAGTCGATGATGGGTGCCGCCTTCGACCCGCTGGAGTTCGATACGCTGGTCGCACGGCGGGAGCACCTGGACCGCATGATCGACGAGAAGCTGATGCGGGGCGTGGCGGAAGCCGCCGGCCTGGAAGTCGACGACGACCTGCTTGCAGCGCGCATCCGGCAGTTGCCGGCCTTCCAGGTGGACGGGATGTTCAACCCCGATGTGTATCAGAGCCGGCTCCAGTCCCAGGGCCTCACCCCACGGCAGTTCGAGGCGGATCTGCGCGCCGACAGCATCGTGCAGCAGTTGCCGATGGGCATCCTCACCAGCAGCATCGCGACCCCGCGTGAGGTGCAGGAGCTGGCGACCCTGCAGGAACAGACCCGTAGCTTCACGGCCGTGATGGTGCCCGCGGGCGACCCCACGGCCCTGCCGGCACCTGCCGAGAATGCCATCGAGGCCTACCACGCGCAGCACCCGGAGCGGTTTCGTTCCGAGGAAATGGTCGCGATCGAGTACCTGGAGCTGAGTGCGGTCGACGTCACCGATGTCACTGAGCCCGACGAGGAATTTCTGCGCACTCGCTTCGAACAACAGCAGGGACGGTTCATCAGTCCCGAGCAGCGCCTGGCCTCCCACATCCTGATCGCGGTATCCGCCAACGCGGATGACGCGAGCCGGGAAACCGCTCGCCAGGAGGCCATGGACCTCGCGGAGCGGGCCCGCGGAGGGGAGGATTTCGCCAGCCTGGCCCGGGAGTTCTCCGACGACCTGGGCTCCTCGCAGATGGGGGGCGATCTGGGCTGGATCGAGCCCGGCGTCATGACGGAGGCCTTCGAGCAGGCCCTCTACGAGCTGAGCCCGGATCGTGCGATCTCCGAGCCGGTCCAGACCGGATTCGGCTGGCACGTGATTCAGTTGCGGGAGATCCAGCCGGCCAGCGGCATGGACTTCGAGGAGGCGCGTGGCATCCTGTTGCAGGAACATCACGAGGAAGAGGCCGAGCGGGAGTTCCTGGAGCGGGCCGACCGGCTGGTCGACCTCATTTACGAAGACCCCACCACGCTGACCAGCGCGGCGCTGGACCTGGGCCTCGAGATCCGCGAGGCAGGCCCATTCTCGCGCTCAGGGGGGGAGGGGATCGCGGCGAACCCGGACGTCGTCGACGCCGCGTTTTCCGACCTGGTGCTGTTGCAGGGTTCGGTCAGCGACCCGGTGGACCTGGACGAAAACCATATCGTGATGATCAGGCTCAAGGAACACCTTCCGGCGGCAGTGCAACCCGTGGAGTCGGTGCGCGATCAGATCGAGCAGCTGATTCGCGAACAGGAAAGCCTGGCTGTGGCCCGCGAGCAAGCCGAGACCTTGCATCGTGGCTGGCAGGAAGCGCCCGGCGACCTTGATCGCCTGGCCGCGGATGCGGGCTTGCAGGTACAACATTTCGAGGCGGCCAGCCGCGGCAGCGCGGATCCGGACGAGCGTGTGGTGCGGGGCGTCTTCGGCCTGCCCGCGCCCGCCCCGGCGCACCCGGTCACGGCAGTGCTGGAGGCCGACGATGGCTATGCGGTCGTGGGTCTCGAAGGCCTCACGCCGGGCCACCTCGACGTGGATAGCCCCTTGCAGGCGCAGCAGTATCGGCGGCAAATCGCCAACGCGGCGGCCACCATCGAAGCGCTGGCGTTCATGCGGCAGCTGCGCGAGGCCGCCCGCATCGAGGTATTCGAGGACCGACTCTAGGTTGCGAAACCGGGTCCGCCGGCCCGGTTCAACTGGTGGTGTCGGTGGCCAGTTCCGCCATGCCCAGAATGTTGTAGCCGGCGTCCACGTAAACCGTTTCGCCGGTGATCCCGGAAGCCAGATCCGAACACAGGAACGCGGCCGCCTGGCCGACTTCCTCGATGGTGACGCTGCGTCGCAAGGGTGCGGTCTGCTCGACGTGATCGAGCATGCGCCGGAACTGTGAGATGCCGGCTGCGGCCAGGGTCTTGATGGGTCCGGCGGAAATGGCATTGACGCGGTGCCCCCGGGGCCCCAGGCTCTGCGCCATGTAGCGCACGTTGGCCTCCAGGCTGGCCTTGGCCAGGCCCATGACGTTGTAGCTCGGCATCGCCCGCACCGAACCCAGATAGGTCAGGGTCAGCAGGGCGCCGGCGCGCCCCTCCATCAGCGCGCGGGCCGACTTGGCGAGCGCGGCGAAGCTGTAGGAGCTGATGTCGTGCGCGACCTGGAATCCCTCGCGGGTGACCGCGTCGAGGTAGTCCCCCTGAATCTGCTCGCGGGGCGCGAACCCCACCGAATGCACCACGATATCCAGGCCGTCCCAGCGCGAGGCCAGCGCCGTGAATACCGCTTCGATCTGCTCGTCGAAGGCCACGTCGCAGGGCAGTACGAGATCGGAGCCGCATTGCGACGCGATGCTGTCCACACGCGATTTGAGCTTCTCGGTCTGGTAGGTGAAGGCCAGTTCCGCGCCCTGCGCGTGCATGGCCTCGGCAATGCCCCAGGCGATGGACCGCGGGCTCGCGACGCCCACGACCAGGGCCCGTTTGCCGGCCAGGAATCCCATCATCTCACCCCCGTTGCTGAACCCCGGGGCAGGTTACTGCAAACCCGCGCCGATGGGAACCGCCGTGCCCCTTCAGCTGCGCGTGGCGGCAAACTGCAGCCGTCGTGCATGAGTGTGCTCCACCACGCGCTCACCATCGAATGCCAGCGCGCCGTTGACCCAGGTCGAGCAGATGCGGCTGCGAAACGTCCGGCCCTCGAACGGCGACCACCCGCAGCGCGACAACACGCGCTCGGATGTCACGCGCGTCACCGCCTCGAGGTCGACCATCACGAGGTCCGCCCAGTAACCCTCCCGGAGAAACCCGCGCTCACGAACGCCGAAGCGCAATGCCGGGTTGTGAGCGGTTTTCGCCACCAGCAAGGGCAGCTCGATGTGGCCTGCGTGCACCAGCTCCAGACCCCCCAGCAGCACGTCCTGCACCAGCGGCAAGCCGGCCGGTGCGCGCAGGTAGCTGGGATCGGACTTTTCTTCCATCGTGTGCGGGGCGTGGTCGGTGGCCAGGATGTCCAGCTGCCCGCTGAGCAGACCGCCGAGGAGCTGATCGCGGTCCTCGGCCGACTTGATGGCGGGGTTGCATTTGATGCGATTGCCGAGGGTGGCATAGTCGGCATCGGTGAAGTGCAGGAAATGAATGCAGGTCTCAGCGGTAATCGCCTTGCCGTCGACCGGCCCCGCTTCGAACAGCTCGAGCTCCCGGCCACTGGAGACATGCAGCACGTGGAGCTGGGCGTCATGCTCGCGCGCCAGGCTCACCGCCAGATCGGTCGACCGGTAACAGGCCTCGGTGTCGCGGATGCGCGCATGCTCGGTGACGGGTATTTCCTCGCCGTAACGGTCCAGCGCCACGGCCAGGTTGGCCTCGATCAGCGGCGTCGATTCGCAATGGGTGGCGATGATCAACGGCGAATCACGGAAAATGGCGGTCAGTGTCTGTTCGTCATCCACCAGCATGTTGCCGGTGGAAGCGCCCATGAACACCTTCACCCCGCAGGCATCCTCGCTGCTGAGCGCGCGTATCGCGTCGATATTGTGGTTGGTGGCGCCAAAGAAGAACGCGTAATTGGCGGCCGAGTCGGAGGCCGCAATCGCGTACTTGCGTTCCAGTTCCGAGCGTTCGATGGTCGGTGGCTTGGTATTGGGCATGTCCATGAAACTCGTTACCCCGCCGGCCACCGCGGCCCGGGACTCGGTGCGTATGTTGCCCTTGTGGGTGAGGCCGGGTTCCCGGAAATGCACCTGGTCGTCGATCATGCCCGGCAGCACATACCGCCCATGGGCATCGACGACCGGCTCGCCCGGCTTCGCGTCCAGCGACGGGCCCAGGCGCTCGATACGCCCATTGCGCACGCGCAGGTCCGCCTCGATGATTTGGCCCTCATTGACGAGGCGTGCATTGGTGATCAGCAGCGTGGGGGTCATGGCCTTGGATTGCCGGCTGGTGGCGCGGACCATTGTAGCGGGAATGGTGCCACGGTGGTCATCGGCGCGGGCGCTCAGGGCACGGGATCATGGCCACCCTCGCACAAGGGCTGGCAGCGGACGATGCGCCGGAGTGCCAGCCAGCCGCCGCGGCAGGCGCCATATCGCCGGATCGCCTCCATTGCGTAATCCGAGCAGGTCGGCGTAAAGCGGCAGTGTTGCCCGAGAAACGGACTCAGCGTTAGCTGGTAGGCGCGGATCAGGGCCAGGAACAACCGGGACATGGGCGCTCACCCGTCCCGCGCGTGGCGCGCGCCGGAAAAACTTGCCGTACCGCCCAAGTTCGGATATAACACTGCCTCTTTTTCGGTGCCTGTTCGAACCATTTTCTAAAAAACGTATAAAGATCAATAGGTTAAATTTTTCTTGTAAGGAATACAAGGAGTTAGAAGTACACCATGCCCCGAACCCGCGTAAAGTTGCCAAAAGGGTACAAGCCCACCCAGAAAGAAGCGTACATGAACCCGAAGCAGCAGGAGTACTTCCGTCAAAAGTTGCTCGACTGGCGAGACGAATTGATCGAGGAATCACGAGAAACCATCAGCCACCTGCAGCAGGAAGTGCGGGACGTCGGCGACGAGGCGGAGCGGGCCACCCGGGAGACCGAAAACAGCCTGGAGCTTCGTACCCGGGATCGCTACCGGAAACTGATCAACAAGATCGACAAGGCGCTGACCCGGCTGGACGAGGGCGAGTACGGCTATTGCGAGGAGACCGGTGAGGAAATCGGCCTGGCACGCCTCGAAGCGCGCCCCATCGCGACCCTGTCCCTGGACGCCCAGGAGCGCTGGGAGTTGCGTCAGAAGCAAATGGGCGATTTACGCTGAAGCGCCTTCGGCCTGGCGGCGGTCACCGTCAGGCATGACCGCACCGTTCATCACTGCCGTTCGCGAGACGCGCTTGCGCCGCCCCGCGAATGGCCTGCAGCATCGCATGCAGGCCGTTGGAGCGGGTCGGGGAGAGATGGGCATCGAGTCCGATGGCCGGGATGAAATCCGGCTCGCAGTCCACAATTTGCTGCGCTGAGGCGCCGGAATAGACCCGCGTCAACAGGGCGATCAAGCCGGACACGATGGCCGCATCGCTATTGGCGCGGATTCGCAGGCAATCGCGGTCACCCTCGATGATGAGCCATACGCGTGACTGGCAACCTGCCAGCAAGTTTTCGTCCACGCGCTCCCGGGCATCCAGCGCCGGCAGTTTTCGGCCCATGTCGATCAGGTACTGGTAACGTTCCATCCAGTCGCCGAGCAGCGTGAACTCCGCGATGATTTCCTGCTGGGCGACGCGCGGGTCCGTCACGGCTCGGCCCCGAATCCCGTCCGCCGCCAGCGGGTGCCGCCCGCGGCGTCCTCCAGCACGATACCGAGGTCGGCCAATTGATCACGGATGGCGTCCGCGCGGGCAAAATCACGCGCGGCCCGGGCCTGGTCGCGCTCGCGGATCAGGGCTTCGATGGTGGCGTCTTCCTCGGCCGGCGGCTCGCCCTCGAACCAGGCGTCCGGATCCTGCTGCACCAGCCCGATGAACCCCCCTTCGGCGAGCAGGCGCGCAGCGAGCTCGCGACGTTCGTCATCCGATGGGGCGCCGGCCAGCGCCCGGGCGGTGCGGTTCATCTCCCGCAGTGCGACCGGTGTGTTGATGTCGTCCCGCAGGGCATCCAGGAACGACGCCCCCGGTGCCGAGGGCTCGGGCAGCGCACCCAGCTGCGCTCGGGTGTCGCGCAACACGGCATATATGCGGTCCAGAGTGCGATGGGCCTGTTGCAGGGCTTCGTCGGACCAATCCAGCGGCTGGCGGTAATGCGCGCTCAGCAGCTGATAGCGCAGCACCTCGCCGGGGATGGTTTTCAAGAGGTCGTGGACCACCAGGGTGTTGCCCAGGGATTTAGACATCTTGCGGCGGTTGACGGTGACGAAGCCGTTGTGCAGCCAGTAGCGCGCGAACCGTTTACCACCGTGCGCGCATTCGCTCTGGGCAATCTCGTTCTCGTGATGGGGAAACACCAGATCCTGGCCACCGGCATGGATGTCGATGGTTTCCCCCAGGTGGCTCTCGGCCATGACCGAGCATTCAATGTGCCAACCCGGTCGTCCGGGACCCCAGGGGCTGTCCCAGGTAGGCGTGCCCGCATCGGATGGTTTCCACAACACGAAATCCCCGGGGTGGCGCTTGAACGGGGCCACCTCGACCCGCGCCCCGGCAATCAGGTCCTCCACGTCCCGCCCCGATAGCCGGCCGTAGGCGGCGAAGGACTCGATGCTGAACAGCACATGCCCGTTGGCGGCATAGGCGTGGCCAGACTCGACCAGGCGTTCGATCATGGCGATGATTTCGCGGATGTGGCCGGTCGCGCGCGGCTCCACGCTCGGGCGCCCAACGCCCAGGGCCGCCATGTCCTCGTGGTAGGCGTCCGCGTAGCGCTCCGCGATCACGTTGATGGACACCCCTTCCTCGGCGGCGGCGCCGTTGATCTTGTCATCGACATCGGTGATGTTGCGCGCGTAGATGGCGCCCGGATAGTCGTTGGTGATAATCCTGTGGAGGAGGTCGAAAATAACGGCCGGTCGGGCGTTGCCGATGTGTGCGTAGTTGTAGACGGTTGGGCCGCAGGCATACATCGTGACCCGCCCGGGGTCCTGCGGTTCGAAATCTTCTTTCTGCCTGCTCAGCGTGTTGTAGAGTCTGATGCCCATCGTTACTGCGTGACCCGTGCTGCCGCCCCGGAGTGCCTGCGCCAGGCCCCCGGATCGGCTCCGGAAACCGTTTTCCGCGGCTGAACCCCTGATATAGTATTCGCCCGCATTGTTTTCCAGTGCCGCTCGCGCTTGCAGGAGAGGATAAAACATCGATGATCCCGATCACCACCATTACCGAGGGGTACGCGGAACACGTCGCGGAATGCCAGCGACGCTGGGAGCGCGCGCTGGATGCGGAAGGCTTCGATGCGGCGCTGATTCATGCCGGCAGCCTCGTGTATGGTTTCCTGGACGATCATCACTATCCGTTCCGCGCCAACCCGCATTTTCTGGCCTGGCTGCCGCTCACCCACCATCACGACAGCGCTTTGCTGGTCCGGCCGGGTGAGCGTCCGCTTCTTTACTACTACCAGCCGGACGACTACTGGTACCTGCCGCCGGCCGACCCGGAATCCTGGTGGGCCGATGAATTCGAGGTGCGCAGCGAGCGGGATCCCGATGCCTGGCGGGATGCCGCGCGCGGCGAGCGAACGGCCCTGGTGGGAGACGCGCCGGCGCTGGCCGCGCTCGACGGGGGCCCACGGCTGAACCCGGCGCGACTGATCAACCGCCTGCACCTGCTCCGGACGCGCAAGACGGCCTATGAGATTGCCTGCATGACCGAGGCGAGCCGCCGGGCCGCCGTGGCGCACCGGGCGGCGGAGGAGGCCTTTCGGGAGGGCGAGAGCGAATACCGTATCCACCAGCGGTATTGCGAGGCCTGCGGCCTGCTCGACGAGGAATTGCCGTACGGCAATATCGTCGCGCTGAATGCGCACGGGGCGGTGCTGCACTACCAACGCCGCGCGCGCAGCGCGCCGCAGGCAATCCATTCCTTCCTGATCGACGCGGGCGCCACCCAACAGGGCTATGCCGCGGATGTGACGCGGACCTATGCCGCGCGGCCGGGTACGTTCGCGGACCTCATCGAGGCCATGGACGGCATACAACTCGAGCTGTGCGCAGCCATTCGGGTCGGGGTGGATTACCGCGACCTGCACCTGGATGCCCACCTGCGCATCGCCGGCGTCCTGCACGCCGCGGGACTCATCACCGTGACCGCCGAGGAGGCGGTGGAGACCGGGCTCAGCGGGGTCTTCTTTCCGCATGGGCTCGGGCACTTCCTGGGCCTGCAGACCCATGACGTGGGCGGCCTGATCGCCGACGCGGAGGGCACCGAAATCCCACGACCGGACGGGCACCCCTATTTGCGGCTGACGCGCATACTCGAGCCCGGCAATGTGCTGACCGTGGAACCCGGACTGTACTTCATCGCCTCGCTGCTGGAGCGATGGCGGCGGGACGGCCAGGCCGGTGCCGTGGACTGGGCCCGGGTCGAAGCGCTGAGCGGCCACGGGGGCGTGCGAATCGAAGACAACGTGCTGGTGACGGACGGCGCGCCAGTGAACCTGACCCGCGAGGCATTTGCGCTGACCGCCTGAGCTAATCCTCCAGCAACCCGAGGTCGGCAAGCGTTTCCACCGGCATCTCGCCAGCCGGCCCGTGATTCCAGATGTTGGCCTGGCTGGCGAAATGCTTCCGCTTTTCCGGACTGGCCAGGGATTTTACGGCCTGCATGATACCGGCCTCGTTAACGGCGTTGGATACGAAACGGTCGAGCTCACTGGCGTATGGCTCCCCGATGATCTTGCGCATGACGCGGTTCGCCGCGCTCAGGTCATCGGGAAACAGGTACTTTCCGGTTTGCAGTTGGAAGTGATCCGAGACGGCCTGCAGGCTGGTCATGGAGCAGTAGGCGTCGTCCAGCAACCCCACGATCCCGAGATGGTCCGGGATCACATCGCGGTCCTGCACCCAGTAGGAGCTGACCAGCTCCAGGATGTGGCCCATCGCCTGCTGCAGCCCAACGTTGGCGGCTGCCGTGCGGGCGATTTTCATCATGTAAGGCACTTGTTCGACGTAGCCGATGACAAACCGTGTGCCCCGTTCGAGTTCCGGCTCGTCGGGCTGGATGCCGTTGCGCTCAGCGACCACGGCAAGCAGGTCGTGGAGGTCGCCGGTCGCGGTCCGCTCGCCGCAGTGCTCCGCGATCTTGGCTTCGATTGTGCTGGTGTCCATCGTCTGCGCCATCACCTCACTGTTATTCTAGCAATGCTTGTGCCTGGCCGGCAGTGCGGTGAAGCCGGCGCGCCCGCGTGCTAGTATGCGCGCCTCACAGGGAGACCGGATTTGCTCATCCTGTCCGTCATCGCTTTGTTCATCGGGCCACTGCTCTACCATTGGTTGCGGCACGGCGGCCTGATCGCGAGGGCCGTCGAGCGCCTGGTGGTGGCCGTGCTTGCGATCATGGTGGCTTTCCTGTTGGTTCCCGAAGCATTGCACCAGTTGGGCTGGGCGGCGGTCGCCCTGATCGTGGCCGGTTACCTGGTGCCCGGCCTGCTGGAGGCGGCCCTGAAGGGCGCCGCACAGACCTTTCACCTGGCCAGCGTCTACGTGGCATTGGCCGGGCTCAGCCTGCATGCGCTGCTGGACGGGGCCGGGCTGGCCGGCAGCGGACTGCACGCAGACAACGACCTGGCAATGGCCATCGTGCTGCATCGGCTGGGCATCGGGCTGGTGTTGTGGCTCATCGTGCAGCCGGCGCTGGGGGCGCGAGCCGGCTTGCTGGTGTTGCTGCTGATGGCGGTCATGACCGTGGCCGGGTTCTACCTTTCCGGAGCAGTGTTGCCGCTCGCGGGCGACCGCGCGGTGCAGTTCATCCAGGCGTTGATCATTGGCGCCATCATCCACAGCCTGATCCACCGTGAGCATGTGCATCGGCATGCGTGACCGGGCCGGGCCCGGCGGCGCTGGGTCGCGAAGGGCGGCATAAAAGCAAAAAAAGGCCCGCAAGGGGCCTTTTCTTTTGGGGAATTGGTCGGGGTGACAGGATTTGAACCTACGACCCCCACGTCCCGAACGTGGTGCTCTACCAGGCTGAGCTACACCCCGACGAAGGGCCGGTATTTTAGTCAATGCACCGGGCCATTGGAAGGCGTCCCGGCCCCGGGGCGTCCGCTTGCCGCCCGGAGGGGCAGTGTGTACGATGCCTTTCGTGTGTCAGGCCTGAATAAGAATCGCCGTCCCGCACCGTGGAGAACCCAAACCAATGGTGAGCCAGAGAGGGGGCTTGCCCCGGCCAACGAGAACCGAACTGAACATTCTGCGCATCCTGTGGCAGCAGGGGCCCAGCACCGTGCGCGAGGTGCACGAGGCGCTGAACGAGGCAGGGCCGAGCGGCTACACGACCGCGCTCAAGATGCTGCAGGTCATGCATCACAAGGGTCTCGTGCAGCGTGATGCGTCCCGGCGCGCCCACGTCTATGCCGCCGCGCTGAACAAGCAGGAGACCCAGCGCAGCTTCCTGTCCGACCTCGTGCACCGCCTGTTCGACGGGTCGACCTCGCAACTCGTCCTGCAGGCACTCGGCAACGCACCGCGTGCCGACCAGGCACGCCTGCAACGCCTGGAGCGCCTGCTGGGCGAGATGGAAATCCGCTGATACCGCCCAGATGCATGGCGGCGTGAAGATGGGTTGAATAATCCCTTCAAACAGATAGAAGCATTTGTTTAAGTGTTGATTGATCTGGCGCAATCGCGACCAGAAATTTGTTAAGAATTCGTAATCAAAATGCTGCTAGAATGGCGCCACCATTGCGGTATGGAGTGGGGGCATCGAGGGCATCGAGCGGGTAGTGGGGACCCTGGCCAGGCGCCAGCCAACGGCCGAGTCGGTCCCCGCCGAACGTCGCCACAGCCGCTCCCGCGGATCATCTCCCGAACACGACATCCGGAGCTTTCAAAGATGAGAACAGTCCGAACCCCAATTACACTGATTCCGATCATTCTGGCCCTGCTGCTGCCGGTGGCAGCCATGGCGCAGGAGACGACATCCGCGATCCGCGTCACGCTCACCGGAGCGGATGGCAACCCGGCCGCCGGGGTTTCCGTGACGGTGGTCGATACGCGCACCGGCACCTCGCGCACGCTGACCTCCGGCGCCAGTGGCTCCGTGACCGCCAGCGGGCTGCGCGTGGGTGGCCCGTACACCGTCTCGATCAGCTCCGAGGCGCACGGCGACATGACCGTCAGCGACGTCTACACGCGCCTCGGCGACACCTACCTGCTGCCGCTCAACCTGGGAACGGCCACCATGGAGGAGGTCATCGTCACCGCCACCATGGTCCAGACCCAGCAACTGGCCCTGGGGCCGGCGTCTTCCTTCGGCCTCGAAGACCTGCAGGACTACCCGGCGATTAACCGCGACATCCGCGACGTGATTCGCTTCGACCCGCGGCTGTACCAGGACCAGGCCTTCGTGGGCGCGATCCAGTGCGCCGGGGCCAACCCGCGCTTCAACAGCCTGACGGTGGACGGCGTGCGGTTGAACGATAACTTCGGTCTGAACAGCAACGGTTACCCCACCGAGCGGCAGCCGTTCGCGTACGATTCCATCCAGGAGGTGGCGGTCGAGCTGGCGCCGTTCGATGTGCAGTATGGCGGCTTCACCGCCTGCAACATCAACGNNCGGGATGAAGGGCGACAAGCTGGAAGGCGACAAGATCGACCCCGGCAAGTTCGATGAAAAGCGCTACGGCGGCACCTTCGGCGGGCCGATCCTCAAGGACAAGCTGTTCTTCTTCGTCGCCTACGAGAAGCTGGAAGGCGTGGAGCAGTTCGACCGCGGCCCGGCGGGTTCCGGGCGCGCTCGCGAGGTGTTCGGCGTGTCCCAGGCGCAGGTCGATGAGATCTTCGACATCGCGCAGAACATCTACGGCTACGATCCCGGCAGCTTTCCCACCAGCCTGCCGGTGGAGGACGAGAAATACACCATCAAGCTGGACTGGAACATCTCCGACGACCACCGCGCGGCATTCACCTACAACTACAATGACGGTTATTCCATCTCCGAGTCGGACGACGATTCCGACGAGCTGGAATTCTCCAACCACTACTACGAGCGTGGCGCGGAGCTGAATGCCTACACCGTGTCGCTGTTCTCGGACTGGAACGACCGGTTCACCACCGAGGTGCGGGCGTCCTATTCCGAGCTCGATAACCGGCAGCTGTCGCTGGCCGGGGTGGATTTCGGCGAGGTGCAGATCCGCACCTACAACGACGGTGACGGCGACGGCGTGTTCGACCGCGCCACCGTCTACCTGGGCGCCGACGATTCCCGCCATGCCAACAAGCTGTACTACGAGACCTGGAACTGGAAGCTGGCCGGCGCTTACNNCGGTTACGAGATGGACGAAATCGAGATTTTCAACATGTTCATCCAGGAGGCGGAGGGTGAATACCGCTTCGATCGGCAATGTGGCTCCAGCAATCCGGACGGCTGCATCGACGCCTTCCGTAATGGCACCGCGGACCGCATCACCTACGAGAACGCCGCGCCCTCCAACATCAAGGCGGATGCGGCCGCGCAGTTCAGCTACGAGATCAACACGCTGTACATCCAGGACGAGATCACCCTCAAGGGCGGCGACGTCACGCTGGTGGCCGGCCTGCGCTACGACTGGTACGACAGCAGCGACGTGCCGCGTGAGAACGCGAATTTCATCGCCCGCAACGGCTTCAGCAACGCCCAGAACCTCGACGGCGAGGACCTGCTGCAACCGCGCTTCGGGTTCAACTGGGATGTCAACGACCAGCTCAGCCTGCGCGGCGGCGTCGGGCTCTACTCGGGCGGCAACCCCAACGTGTGGATTTCGAACAACTACTCCAACGACGGGCAGACCCAGGTCGAGGTTCAGGACCGCAGCGGGACACCGCTGTTCGACCAGCAGTGGACCGGTAGCGGCCGGCCCATCTGGGATATTCCGCAGGGCCTCTACGACCAGGTGGCCCAGGGCACGGCCAATAGCGGCGTCAATGCCATCGACCCCAAGTTCAAGGTGCCCTCCAACTGGAAATATGCCCTGGGGCTGACCTACGAGTTCGACCTGCCGGGTAACTGGGGTTCGGGCTACGTACTGAACGCGGACCTGATTTACACCAAGGCGGAGGATTCCGCCCTCGTCGTGAACGGCACCATGGCGCAGGTCGGCACGGCGCCGGATGGCCGTCCGATCTACCAGGATTCGCGGGCGTTCCGGTCCGATTACATCCTCAGCAACGTGAAAGGGGCGGATGCGCGTTCGACATCCTTCTCGGTGGGCCTGAACAAGTCCTACGACTCCGGTTGGGACTGGGCGCTGGGCTATGCCTACACCAAGTCGGAGGACGTCAGCCCGATGACCAGCTCGGTGGCGTTTTCCAACTTCGTCAACATTGCGGTGGACGACCCCAATCGCCCGCGCCTGGCGACATCGAACTACGAGATACCGCATCGCTTCACCTTCCGCGTTTCCTACGAGGCCCGCTGGTGGGGCGACTACCGCAGCAAGTTCGCCATCTTTGGTTCCGCCAACGAGGGGCGTCCGTACTCCTACGTGTTCGGCGACGACGATGGCGACGTGTTCGGTGACTTTGCCGACCGCCGTCACCTGCTCTATGTCCCGACCGGTCCGGACGATCCCAACGTGGTGTTTGCCGACAGCTTCAACCAGGCGGCATTCTTCGACCTCGTGAATTCAAGCGGCCTGGGCAAGTACGCCGGTGGGATCGCGCCGCGCAACGCCTTCAACAGCGGCTGGTGGACCCACTTCGACTTCCGCTTCGAGCAGGAATTCCCGGCCTTCCGCGAGGGCCACAACTTCGCCGGGTACATCGTCATCTCCAACTTCTGCAACCTGATCAACGACGACTGGTGCACGCTGAAGGAGGTGAGCTTCCCGCGCCTGGAAGACGTGGTGGATATGGATATCGTGGACGGCAAGTACCTGTTCGAGGAGTTCATCGCTCCGGGCGGGGAGCGCAGGGTTTCCAACCCCTCGCTGTACGAGATCCGCATCGGCCTGCGCTACGACTTCTGAGCGGACAGCGCAAACCCGCACCCCACGGTGCGGCAGGGAGAGACCGGAGGGCCAGCGCAAGCTGGCCCTCCTGCTTGGGGCACTCGAGGGGCCGGGGTGCTGAACGGCACGGGAGACTTGCGCTAAGCTAAGCGCCCGGCAGCCGCGTATGGAGAACACCATTGCCCAGTGACGCCGTCAATGCCCGCATCTACCCGGCCGGCATCCTGACCACCCTCAGCCGCATGGAAGTCGAACGGCTGCACGACGCCAGCCGCGGCAACCTCGCCCAGCTGATCCGCCGCTGCGCGCTGGCCGTACTCAACAGCGGCGACCAGAGCGATGACGCTGAGGCGCTGTTGCGTACCTACAGCGATTTCCGCATCGAGGTGCAGCAGTTCAACCGCGGCATCCGCCTGGAACTGAGCCACGCGCCGGGCTCCGCTTTCGTGGACGGCCGCATCATCGAGGGCATCCGGGAGTTGCTGTCGGCCGTGATCCGCGATCTCGTCTATTTCGACACCGAAATCAGCGAGAACCCCCGGTGCCGACTGGATGAGGGTCCCGGCATCACCAACGCGGTGTTCGAGATCCTGCGCAATGCCCGCATGTTCCGACCCGGGGTCGAGCCGGACCTGGTGGTGTGCTGGGGTGGGCATTCCATCGGTCGGGAGGAGTACGACTACACCAAGGAGGTCGGCTACTCGCTGGGCCTGCGGCGCCTGAACATCTGCACCGGTTGTGGGCCGGGCGCCATGAAAGGTCCGATGAAAGGGGCGGCCATCGCGCACGCCAAGCAACGGGTTCGCGACGGGCGTTACGTCGGCATCTCCGAGCCCGGCATCATTGCGGCCGAGTCGCCCAACCCCATCGTCAACGAGCTGGTGATCATGCCGGATATCGAAAAGCGCCTCGAGGCCTTCGTTCGCCTCGGCCACGGCATGGTCGTGTTTCCGGGCGGCGTTGGCACCGCGGAGGAAATTCTCTATCTGGTGGGCGTGCTGCTCAATCCGGCCAACCGGGAGATTCCGCTGCCGCTGGTGTTCACCGGCCCTCGGCATGCCGCCACCTATTTCGAGCAGATCGATGCATTCATTCGCCTGACCCTGGGCGAGGAAGCGGCATCCCTGTATTCGATCATCATCGACGACCCGGAGCAGGTGGCGGTTACCATGGCAGCGGGGCTGGAGGCCGTGCGTGATTTTCGGCGGGCGCGCAAGGACGCTTACTATTTCAACTGGCTGCTGGAAGTTCGCGAGGCGTTCCAGATTCCTTTCGAGCCGACCCACGAGGCCATGGCGGCGCTCGAAATTCACCGCGACCAGCCGGTGCATCAACTGGTCGCAAACCTCCGGCGCGCGTTGTCGGGAATCGTGGCGGGCAACGTCAAGCCCGAGACCCTGGCCCTGATTCGCGAGCAGGGCACGTTCGAGATTCGTGGCGCGCCGGACATCATGCATGCCCTGGATGGCCTGCTGTCGTCGTTCGTGGCGCAGAACCGCATGAAGCTGCCCGGCGCTCACTACGAGCCCTGCTACCGGGTGGTCACCTGAGTCATCGTTTCAGGGCGCGATCCCGCGTCAGGTTGTCTGTACCCAGCAGTTGCCGCACGGCGGCCAGTTCGATGCCCTGCGTGTAAATGAAGCCATCGCCGTGGCGCGCCAGGAATCCGTCGCGCAACAGGGCGTCGCGCTCGGTCGGGCCGATGCCGTCGGCGGGCAGGGTGGCGTAGGCGTCCGCGAAATCCATGGCACCCGCCAGGGGTCTGAAATCGTCGGCCAGAGCGATCCCCTCGGCGGGGTAGCGAAGCGCATAGCGATTGGCCCGGGTCACCAGAACCTCCAGCGCGCAGCCCTCGGCCAGCCCGCGGTACTGGCCTGCCACCTCCGGNNGGAAACGCCGCCCCTCCTCGCCCGCCGGGGGGTTGGTGAAATAACATTCGCCGGGATGCAGGCCTTCCTCGTAGACCTCGATCACGTCTTCCAGCGGCCGGCTGACCTTGTACGGTATCAGGACCCTCAGGAAGGCCGTGCCACCGACCGGAAACTCGCGGGCGTACTCGTAGTCGGTGTCCAGCACCTGCACCACGGCCACCAGGTCGGCGCGTTGTGCGAGTTCGGCGAGGGCGGGAAGTTCCGGGCCTGCACCCTCGACCCGGGTGATGGCGGTGAGGCCCAACAGCAGCGATGCCATCCGCAAGCGGAGGTCGCGCCACGACCCGGTCATGCGCGCGACGTGCGCGGCGTGGTGCCTCACGCCGGCCCGCCCAGGGTCGCCAGGCGTTCGCCGAGCCGTACGCGTTGATCGGGCTGCAAGGCCTCGGGCGCCACCAGCGCGTTTGGGGGTAGCAGGAGAATGACCGTCGAACCCATGTTGAAGCGCCCCATCTCCTCACCCTTGGCGAGGCGAACGCCCGCGCCGGCGTAATCCCGCCACGCCGGTGCCGAGACCCGCGCGGGCGTGACCTCGCCTGCCCACACGGTGGTTACGGAGGAGACCAGCATGGCTCCCACCAGCACCAGCGCGAAGGGTCCGAACGCTCCCTCGAAGAGGCTGACCACCCGCTCGTTGCGGGCGAACAGGCCGGGGCGCTGGCGCACCGTGTACGGGGCGACGCTGAACAGGCGGCCAGGCACATGGCCCATGCGCAGCAGTTGCCCGTCCACCGGCATGTGCACGCGGTGGTAATCGCGGGGCGAGAGGTAGAGGGTGAAAAAGCTGCCGTTGCGCAAGGCGTCGCAGGCCGGGTCATCGGCCAGCAGGTCCTGCAAGGCATAGGAAACGCCCTTGGCCTGCAGGAGCCGGTTTCCGTCCAGCGTCCCCAGGGCACTGACCGCGCCGTCGCACGGGCAGGCGACGGCGGCGGGGTCGCGGTCGATATGACGTACCCCCGCACGCAGGGCGCGGGTGAAAAACGCGTTGAAACAGCGGTAGTCGTCGGGATCCGCACTCGCGGCCTCGCTCCAGTCCACTCCGGCCACGGCGCCGATGGTGCGGATCAGCAGGTTCTTCAGCCAGCGTACTTCGCTGCGCATCAGGCGATAGACCAGCGCCGAGGCCAGACGCTGAGGCAGCAACCCCTGCAGCCAGGTTGCCAGACGCTCCAGAAATTCGGTCATTGGGGCAGTTCTCGGAGGGCGATGTGCATGCGGTGAATTATACTTTCCGCTCGCCTCAGGGTGGACGAAATGGCTAGCGTGGCGGAATGGGTCAAACGGTGTGCGGACGCGATGGAAGCGGCCGAGCTCTGCTTTGGGCACGGCACCGACAATGCCATGGACGAGGCGGCGTGGCTGGTGCTCTGGGTGCTGGACCTGCCGCGGGATGGGACCTTCGAGCGGTGGGACCGGACGGTGAGCGGGGCCGAGGCAGACCGCATCGAGTCGCTGCTCGAGGCGCGCGTCGATCAGCGGCGCCCCCTGGCCTACCTGACCGGCGAGGCCTGGTTTTGCGGACTCCGGTTCACCGTCGACGAGCGGGTACTGGTGCCGCGTTCGCCGATCGCGGAATTGATTCAGGCCCGCTTCCACCCCTGGCTGAAGGCGCGCGAGATCCGGCGGGCACTCGATCTGTGCACCGGTAGCGGCTGTATCGCGGTCGCCATGGCGGTTCACATGCCCTGGCTGAGGGTGGATGCCGTGGACATCGATCGCGCGGCCCTCGCGCTCGCCGGCACGAATGTGGCGGCCCACGGCGTCGAGGAGCGCGTGAGGCTGATCCGCTCCGACCTGTTCGCGGCGCTGGCGGAGGAGCGCTACGAGCTGATCGTGAGCAACCCGCCGTACGTGCCCGCCGGGGCCGTCGCCACGCTGCCAGCCGAATACCGGGCCGAGCCCCTCACGGGGCTGGCGGCCCCGGTGAGGGGGGTCTGGACGTGGTCCTGCGCATCCTGTGGGCTGCACCGCGCTACCTCGCCGAGGGCGGGCTGCTGTGTTGTGAAGTCGGAGAGAGCGCGGAACGCCTGCAGGATCTGCTGCCGGGCGTGGCGTTCACCTGGCTCGAATTCGAGCACGGCGGCGAAGGTGTCTTTACAATATCCCGGGAGTTGCTGCAGGAGGCCCGGGACGCCGTGGGCGCATGCCGGGAGCGAAGCGAAGATGTCCGATAATACCTTTGGGCGGTTGTTCCGGGTGACCACCTTCGGCGAAAGTCACGGGCCTGCGATTGGCTGCGTGGTCGACGGCTGTCCGCCGGGTATCGAGATTACGGCCGCCGAGATCGAGACGGAACTGAGGCGCCGGGCGACCGGGCGCTCGCGGCACACCTCGCAACGCAAGGAGAAGGATGAGGTGCAGCTGCTTTCCGGGTTGTTCGAGGGCCGGACCACGGGCACGCCCATCGCGATGGTCATCTACAACACCGATGCGCGGCCACGCGACTATACGGAAATCGCCCGCCAATTCCGGCCCGGCCATGCGGATTACACCTACTGGAAGAAATACGGCATTCGCGATTACCGCGGCGGGGGGCGCGCCTCGGCGCGCGAGACGACCATGCGCGTGGCCGCCGGGGCGCTGGCGCGCAAGTACCTGGCGCAGGCTCACGGCATCACCATACAGGGCTGGCTGGCGCAGCTGGGTCCGATCCGCACCGACGAGAACGTGGATTGGGAGGCCATCGAGCAGAACCCGTTTTTCTGTCCCGACCCCGGGCGGGTGCCTGAGCTCGAGGCGTACATGGACCGCCTGCGCAAGTCGGGTGACTCGGTGGGCGCCCGGGTGAGTGCCGTCGCACGATCGGTTCCGGCCGGGCTGGGGGAGCCGGTATATGGCAAGCTCGATGCCGAGTTGGCCGGCGCCTTGATGAGCATCAACGCCGCCAAGGGCGTCGAAATTGGCGCCGGGTTCGAGAGCGTCGTCCAGCTCGGCACCGAGCATCGCGATGAACTGACGCGGGAAGGATTCCTGTCCAATCATGCCGGCGGGGTGCTTGGCGGGATCTCCAGCGGCCAGGACATACGCGTGAGCGTGGCGTTCAAGCCGGCTTCAAGTCTCCGCTTGCCGTGCCGCTCGCTGGATGTGGATGGCAACGAGGTCGAGGTGGTCACCAAGGGCCGGCACGACCCCTGCGTGGGGATTCGCGCGACCCCCATCGTGGAGGCCATGCTGGCGCTGGTGCTGATGGACCACGTGCTGCGCCATCGCGCGCAAATGGGGGAGGGTGCGTGAGCGATGGCCTGAAAATCGCCGTTGTCGGCGCCACCGGCGCGGTGGGCGAGGTGCTGCTGGAGCTGCTGGCCGAACGCGTCGGCAGCGCTGGCGAGGTGCATGCGCTGGCCAGTGAGCGTTCACTGGGCAAGCGGGTTTCCTTTGGGCGGCGCGAGCTGGACGTTGCGGACCTCGCCGAGTTCGATTTCAGCGGCGTCGATTTCGCCCTGTTCTCGGCCGGCGCGAGCGTCAGCCGGGAGCATGCGCCCGGTGCCGCAGCCGCGGGCTGCACGGTGATCGACAACACTTCCGAATTCCGCTACCGGGAGGACATACCGCTGGTGGTCCCCGAGGTGAATGGCGACCTGCTGGACGGTATCGGCCCGGGCGCGATCATCGCCAATCCGAACTGTTCCACGATCCAGCTGGTGGTGGCCGTCGCACCCATACACCGCGCGGCGGGGATCGAGCGGATCAATGTCGCCACCTACCAGTCGGTGTCCGGAGCCGGCCGGCGCGCCCTCGAAGAGCTGGCGCGGCAGACCGCCGACCGGCTCAATCTGCGGGAGATCGAGACGGGCGTCTTCCGGCAACCCATCGCCTTCAACGTGCTGCCCGAGATCGACGCATTGCAGGACAACGGGTACACCCGCGAGGAGATGAAGCTGCACTGGGAGACGGGCAAGATCCTGCGGGACGACACCGTGCAGGTGAATGCCACCGCGGTTCGCGTGCCGGTGTTCTTCGGACACTCCGAGGCCGTTCACCTGGAGACCCGTGAGGCGATCGGCATCGAGGAAGCGCGCGCACTGCTGCAGGCGGCGCCCGGGGTCGTTTGCGTGGAGGACGAGGGGCAAGGGTACGCGACTGCGGTCACCCATGCAGCCGGCCATGATCCTGTTTACGTGAGCCGGTTGCGCCGGGACCATACGCACCCGCGCGGTATCGATCTGTGGATCGTGGCCGATAATGTGCGCAAGGGCGCAGCGTTGAATGCGGTGCAGATTCTCGAACGCATTTCCGGGAATCCACTTGCCGCTAGAATCCGCGCGTGAGCATCAGTAAACTCTCACCACCGGGAGCGAATAACCCTGGCACACAGCCCGCCCTCGCGACCCATAGCCGTCACTGAAAGAGATTGTCCATGCGCTTCATCATTCGCTGCTTGTTCGCCATGACCCTGGTGCCGCTCAGCCACGCGGCGCTGGCGCTGGGCCTGGGGGACGCCGAGGTCAATTCGTTCCTCAATCAACCGCTGGATGTCCGCATTCGCTTGATCAGTGATTCGGCAGCGGAGCTGGAGCCGGTGACCGCTGCGCTGGCGTCGGCAGATGACTTCGCTGTCGTGGGGCTCAGCCGCGCGGCGATTTCGGTGCCGCTCACCTTCGAAGTAAACCGGGAACTGGCGGACCCGCACCTGCGTATCACCAGCGGCCTGCCAGTGCGTGACCCCGTCGTGCAACTGGTCATCGAGGTCAACTTCTCGGCCGGCCGCATGTTGCGCCAGTACACGCTGTTCCTGGATCCCCCAACCGTTCCCGCCCAGGCCCCCGCGGTCAGTGCGCCGATCGCTCCCCCGAGCGCTCCGGCACCGGCGCGGGCGCAGCCGCCCGCAGTTGTGCCGGACGCAGAACCGCTGGCTCCGGCGCGGGTTGTCGAGCCGGTGGGCGGCGAGATGGAGTATGGTCCGGTCCAGTCGGGGGAGACACTGTGGGACATCGCGATTGATCATGTGCGGGGCACGGACGTCACCGTGAACCAGGCGATGAACGCCATCTTCAGGGAGAACCCGCAGGCGTTCATTCGTGACAACATGAACCTGCTCAAGCGCGGCGCGATTCTGCGCGTGCCCGGTTTCGAGGACATGCGCGATTTCGATCGCCGGGAAGCGATGCTGGAAGCCATACGCCAGCGCGAGGAGTTCCGGTCCGATCGCGCCCCGCAACCCGCCGAGGTCGAGGTCCCCGAGGTGGCGGATACCGAGCCCGAGGAACTCCCTGAGCCGGTGGCCGAAGTGGCGCCGGTTGAGCCTGTCGTGGAACCGGCACCCGAGCCCGAGGTCGAGGCCGGGCGCCTCGAACTGGTGCCGCCGGCCGAATTGGCCCGTGAGGAAGATGCGGAGGCCCAGGGGCCGCCGGGCGAGGAAGCGCGTCCCGGTGAATTCTCGCAACGCCTGGCGCGGGTGGAGGAAGCCCTGGAAAACGCCCGCCAGGAAAACGTCTACCTGGCCGAGCGTATCCGGGAGTTGGAAGACGAGTTGGCGGTACGCAGGGAAGCAACGGCCGTCGCCGATGCAGGCATGGCAGAGATGGAAGAGCGCTTGCGTGCCGAGCGCCTCGCTGAGGCGGAAGCGGAGGAGCCCGAGCCGGCGCAGCCGCGCGTGCGTCCGGATATCCCGTGGTACGCCGGCTTGAAGTTCTGGATCGCCATGGGGTTGCTCCTCGTCGTCGGGTTGATGGTATGGGCTGTGCGTCGCCGTCGCGCGGCCGAGGGGTTTGAGACGGAAGCGTCGGCCGTGGAGGACAGTACGCCCGGGCCGGGGGCCACGGAGGCCGTTGCGCCCAAACCGATGGCGCCGGTTCCTGTCGAGGCGCCGCCGCGCGCCGAGAAGCCCGCGGCGGTCGGAGACCGGGAGCAGCACAGGTCCCTGCCGCTTAAAGTCGAGGAAGCCGTCGAGCTCGACAAGGATGATCCCAATACCATGCTCGATCTTGCGCGCGCCTATTTGGCGATGGGCGACAAGTCCGCCGCGCGCGCGATCCTGGAGGACGTGCTGCGGCACGGAAACCCGACGCAAGTGGCCGAAGCGCGCAACATGCTCGGAGAGGTCTGAATGCGCCCAGCCCCCCAAGGGGGCGTAGTTTGCAAAGCAGCACCTGCCCGCTGACAATCCGGCTTCTGATTCGGCAGGTTTCTTCTCACGACATGCGATTCGCACTCGGCATTGAATACGATGGCCGCGGGTTTCTGGGTTGGCAAAGCCAGCGGCAGTCGCCCACGGTACAGGACTGCGTGGAACAGGCCCTGAGTCGGGTCGCGGATCACCCGGTCCGGGTAGTGTGCGCTGGCCGGACCGACACCGGCGTACATGCCGAATGCCAGGTGGCCCATTTCGACAGCGATGCGCCGCGTTCCGAGCGCTCCTGGGTTTTGGGCGCCAACCAGCACCTGCCGGAGGCAGCCAGCGTGCTGTGGGTACGGAAGGTCGATGCCGAATTCCATGCGCGGTTCAGTGCCTACGAGCGCCGTTACCGGTTCCGGATTCTCAACCGCTGGGCCCGTCCGGCATTGGAAGCGGGCAGGATATGCTGGTGCCGGAAGCCTCTGGACGCCGGGCGCATGCATGATGCGGCACAGGCCCTGCGGGGCGAACACGATTTCAGCGCGTTCCGGGCAGCGGGGTGTAGCGCTCGTCATGCGGTGCGCGAGGTCACGGACATCCATGTCAGCCGACAGGACGACGTGGTCGAGATGCAGATTGCAGCCAATGGTTTCCTGTACCGCATGGTGCGTAATATCGCCGGTTCGCTGATTGAAGTCGGCGCCGGCGAGCGACCGGTGGACTGGATGGAGGAGCTGTTGAGCGGGCGCGACCGAACCCGGGCCGGTGTCGCGGCCGGGCCGGAAGGGCTCTATTTCATGGCGGCGCGCTATCCGGACCGGTTCGAGCTGCCGTCGAACGATGACGCCTTCCCACATGAGGCGGGGGCCTGAGTTTGAAGGTGCGGGTCAAGATTTGCGGAATGTGCCGGGCGCGGGACGTCGATGCCGCGATCGCCGCCGGTGCCGATGCTCTCGGCTTCGTGTTTGCGGCGAGTTCCCGTCAGCTCGGTGCATCGCGGGCGCGCGAATTGCTCGCGCGGGTTCCCGACAGCGTGACACGCGTCGGCGTGTTCCTGGATCCAACGGTGGCCGAAGTGCAGGCGGTGCTCGCAGGCTCGCGGCTCGACCTGCTGCAATTCCATGGCCGAGAGGAGGATGCCTGGTGCGCGCAGTTCGGCTTGCCTTTCGTGAAGGCCGTTTCCATGGGGGCCGCCGATCCTGGCCGCGTGGCGCGGCAGTACACCCGGGCTTCGGGCATACTGTTCGACAGCCACCCGCCGGGCGGTGCGGGCGGCACCGGCGATCGTTTTGATTGGTCTCTGCTGCCGGTCTGTGCGAAACCGGTCTGGCTCGCGGGCGGTTTGCACCCGGGCAATGTGGCTGCCGCCGTGCGGATGGCTCGCCCGTGGGCGGTTGACGTGGCCAGCGGGGTCGAGGATCGCCCCGGGGTCAAGAATCGGACATTGATGGAGGCATTTGTGCAGGCGGCCCGGGCCGCNNCGGCCCGGGCCGCTGCCAGGGAGATGTGATGGCTGAGCGATCGTTGATTGAACATTGGCCTGATGAGCAGGGCCATTTCGGGCCGTACGGCGGCATGTACGTCTCGGAGACGCTGATGCATGCGCTGGAGGAACTCAGCACCGCCTATGCACGCTGGCGCTCCGACCCCGAGTTCATGGCGCGCCTCGATGCGGACCTCGCGAGCTACGTCGGGCGTCCCTCGCCGGTTTACTTCGCCGAGCGACTGACCGAGAAGGCCGGCGGCGCCAGGATTCTGCTCAAGCGCGAGGACCTGAATCATACCGGGGCCCACAAGATCAACAACACGGTCGGCCAGGGCCTGCTGGCGCAGCACATGGGTAAAACCCGTGTCATCGCGGAAACCGGCGCGGGCCAGCATGGCGTGGCGACGGCGACCGTCGCCGCGCGCCTCGATCAGCGGTGTGTCGTTTACATGGGGGAGACAGACATTCACCGCCAGGCGATCAACGTCTTCCGGATGCAGTTGCTCGGGGCCGAAGTGCGCAGCGTGACCGCCGGCTCCAAGACCCTCAAGGATGCCCTCAACGAGGCGATGCGGGATTGGGTGACCAACGTGGATGACACGTTCTACGTCATCGGCACGGTGGCTGGACCGCATCCCTACCCGATGTTGGTGCGGGATTTCAACGCGGTGGTCGGTCGTGAAGCGCGGCGCCAGGTACTGGAAGGGTGGGGCAGGCTGCCCGATGCATTGGTTGCATGCGTGGGGGGCGGCTCCAATGCCATCGGCCTGTTTCACCCGTTCCTGGATGATGCAGCCGTGCGCATGTTCGGCGTGGAGGCGGCCGGGCGTGGTCTGGAAACGGGGGAGCATGCGGCATCGTTATGCGCGGGTCGCCCGGGCGTGCTGCACGGTTGTCGTTCGTACCTCATCGATGATGATGCAGGGCAGATTCGCCACACGCACTCGGTGTCCGCCGGGCTGGACTATCCGGGCGTGGGCCCGGAACATGCCTGGCTGAAGGATTCCGGGCGTGCCCGCTACGTCAGTGTCACCGATACAGAGGCGCTGGCGGCGACCCATCAACTGGCCCGGCTGGAGGGCATCCTGCCGGCCCTGGAGAGCAGTCACGCGGTGGCTTATGGTATGCGGTTGGCGGCGGACATGGCGCCGGACCAGATCGTGCTGATCAATCTTTCCGGTCGTGGCGACAAGGATGTCCAGACCCTGGCAGCGCTCGAGGGCCTCAGCTTGTGAGCCATCGCATCGATCATGTCTTTGCGACCGCGGCTGAGCGCGGTCGGCGCATACTGATACCCTTCATTACCGCCGGTGATCCCGACCCCGCATGGACGGTGCCGATCATGCATGCGCTGGTAGCGGGTGGCGCCGATCTGATCGAGTTGGGGGTGCCGTTCTCGGATCCCATGGCCGACGGGCCGGTGATTCAGGCCTCCAGCGAGCGGGCCATCGCCCGGGGCGTCGATCTGGCAGGGGTGCTGGAGATGGTGCGGGCTTTTCGCGCGGACGACGTGGACACGCCCGTGGTGCTCATGGGTTACATGAACCCGGTCGAGCGGTTCGGAGTGGATGCGCTGGCTGGGGCATTTCGCAGCGCCGGAGTCGATGGCTTGCTGATGGTCGATTGTCCCCCGGAGGAACTGGTTGCGTTACAGCCCGCGCTGGATGCGGCCGGCGCCTACGCGGTATTGCTGGTCGCGCCCACCACCACCGAGCACCGGCTGCAGCAGATCGCGCGCGCGGCGCGCGGTTTCATCTACTATGTTTCGTTCAAGGGCATTACCGGTGCCGGCAGGCTGGATACCGCCGCGTTGCAGGAGCCGCTGGCGCGCATACGGAGGCACAGCCAGTTGCCGGTCGCGGTCGGTTTCGGGATCAAGGATCCTGCGGCTGCGGCCGCGGTGGCGCAGCATGCCGATGCCGTGGTCATCGGCAGCGCTCTGGTGGAGAATCTCGTCGGCAGTGACGCGGCCGAAGAGGCATGCGGGCGGGCGCGGGAATTTGTTGCGTCGATGCGTGAGTCGTTGGACAATATGGCTGGGTCGGAATAATCAATATAATTTAATATCATATAGTTATTGAGATAATATGAGCTGGTTTCACAAACTGATGCCGTCCCGAATTCGCACCGAGGGTGGCAGCAAGCGCACGGTGCCGGAAGGCCTGTGGACCAAGTGCAAGTCCTGTGATGCGGTCCTGTACCGGCCGGAGCTCGAGCGCAACCTGCTGGTATGCCCCAAGTGCAGCGATCACATGCCGCTGACCGCGCGCCGGCGTCTGGAGCTGCTTCTCGACCCCGGCCCCAAGCGGGAGATCGCCGCCGAGCTGGAGCCGGAAGACCCGTTGCGGTTCAAGGACGTGAAACGGTACCGTGATCGGCTTGCGGCCGCGCAGAAGCAGACCGGTGAGAATGACGCCCTGGTCGCCATGGTCGGTGGACTGAAAGGCCAGGAGGTGGTGTGCTGCGCTTTCGAATTCGGATTTCTCGGAGGTTCCATGGGTTCGGTGGTGGGCGAGAAGTTTGCCCGGGCCGCGCTGGAGAGCCTGCGCCTGCGGGCACCCCTGATCAGTTTTGCCGCCACCGGCGGGGCACGCATGCAGGAGGGCCTGCTGTCGCTGATGCAAATGGCCAAGACCAGCGCGGTGCTCGGGCGATTGGCGGAGACCGGCGTTCCGTTTATCTCGGTGCTCACCCACCCGACCACTGGCGGCGTGTCGGCGAGTCTCGGGATGCTGGGCGATGTCAACATTGCCGAGCCGGGCGCCTTGATCGGGTTTGCAGGCCCCCGGGTGATCGAGCAGACCGTCAGGGAAAAGCTGCCGGAGGGATTTCAGCGCAGCGAGTTTCTGTTGCAGAAGGGCGCGATCGACATGATCGTAGATCGTCGGAACTTGCGCGATGAGATTGCGACGCTGCTCTCGCTGCTGACGGGTGGCGCCCAGCCCAAGGCCGTCAGCGGCGAACTCGTGGAGTCCTGACCGCTGTTCAGGGCCCACGCGGCGCAACGGTAAGCCAGTCCATGCCAGGATCGCTCCGGCAATGGCTCGATACACTCGAGAGTCGGCATCCGGTAGCGATTGATCTCGGTCTCGAGCGATGCGGACGGGTGTACCGCAACCTGGGTGCGCCCCTGCCGGCCACCACCGTGTTCACGGTGGCGGGCACCAACGGCAAAGGTTCCGTGGTGGCGTTTCTGGGACGCCTGCTCGGCGCTGCCGGAATGCGCTGGGGCACCTATACTTCGCCCCACATCCTGCGCTTCAACGAGCGCATCAGCCTGGGGGGCAGCGCCGTCTCGGACCGGCGCCTGGTGGCCGCCTTGGAGGAGGTCGAAGGCGCACGACAGGGTGAATCCCTGACCTACTTTGAATTCACCACGCTGGCGGCGCTGCGGGTACTGCAAACGGCGGAACTCGACGCTGCGGTGCTCGAGGTGGGCCTCGGCGGTCGACTGGACGCGGTCAACCTCGTGTCTGCGGATTACGCCATCCTCACGCGGATCGGGCTGGACCACCAGGAGCACCTTGGCCCGGACCGGGAAAGCATTGGCTTCGAGAAAGCCGGTATTCTGCGCGCTGGTCGTCCGGTGGTGTGTGGGGACCGCGACCCGCCGGCCAGTGTGCTTCGGCAATCGGAGGAACTGGGCGCGCCGCTGTACCGCCTGGGGGGCGAGTTCGAGGTGGCACGGGAGGCCGAGGGCCTGCGGTTTGTGTTGGGTCGGCAGTCCCTGCATCTGCCCCTGCCCGGGCTGGCCGGTTCCCACCAGTATGAAAATCTGGCCACGGCAATGGCGGCGCTGCTGGTGGCGTTCCCCGAGCTCGACGCGCGGGCCGAATCGCTGGGGCCCGCAATTCGTGCCACGTCCTTGCCGGGGCGTCTGCAGCGCAGCGAGCTCGACCGCCGCGTGGTCCTCGATGTGGGACATAATCCCCTGGCAGCGCTGGCGATCGCCGAATACCTCAGCAGCGAGGGCAGCGGTCGCCGATTCTGCGTCCTGGGCATGCTGGCTGACAAGGACGCGGAGGGCGTCGCGGCGACATTGGCCCCGCTCATCGACAGCTGGTACTGCGCTTCGCTGCCGGGCGCCCGGGGGCAGTCGGGCAGCGAGTTGGCAGCTCGGGTCAGACGTGCACATCCTGAAGCCAGGGTGCAGTCGGCGGATTCGGTGGCGACCGCGCTGGCGACGGCGCGCAAGGCGGCTAAAGCCGCGGACACGATCATGGTGTGCGGCTCCTTTGCAACCGTCGCGGCCGCGCTCGATGCCTTGCGCTCGGTAAAACCGCAATAATCGCAGGTTACTGATAGAATCGTAGCGCGCCGCACGGACCCTTCCATGGATCAGGCACTGAAACAAAGACTGGTCGGCGCCAGCGTTCTGATCGCGCTGGCGGTGATTGTATTGCCCATGTTGCTGAGCGGCGCGCCCGAGCAGGCCCGTGAAACCCGCCGCATCGAGGTGCCCTCGCGACCGGCGGACGTCTCGGTGGAGACCCGGCGCTTCCCGATCGGGGAGGGCGAAGAGCCCGGGCCGCCGTCCCTGGCGGCCGAGGGTGAGGACGCTGCCGGCGCGGAGGGCGGAGCAGCAGGCATGGAGACCCGTGCCGCGGTCGGCGAGCCGCTGGTCGCGGACTCCGGGATGGGCGAGGAGCCCAAGCGAGCACCCGCGCCCGCGCAGCTCGAAGAGTCGCCGGTCGCGGTAGCTCCCCGATATCTGGTGCAGGTGGCCAGTTTCAGCAGCTCGGGCAATGCCAGCCGCCTGGCCAGCCGGCTGAGTGAGGACGGCATGGCGGTGCTCCGGGATCGGGTGGAGACCAACGCGGGCACGCTTCATCGGGTGCGGGTGGGACCGTTCGAAACCCTGGAGTCCGCGCAGGCCGCGATCGCCCGGCTGGAAGCGGGCATGCCGGACCTGAATCCGCGCGTGCTCGATCTGCGGCCCGAGGAGGGCGGGGCGATGATCAATCCGTCGGACCCGCTGGTGCGATGGGTGGTGCAGGTCGGTAGCTTTGCCGAGGAACCCAATGCCCAGAGGCTGGTGAGCCGCTTGCGTGAGGGCGGGTACAGCGCCTTCGCGGAGGCCGTGACCGATACCACGGGGACGGTGTACAAGGTGCGGGTGGGACCCGAGATCGAGCGCGAGTCCGCGTTGCGGATCGCCGAGGCCTTGCGGCGGGACATGGCGCTCGACGGACTGGTCATGAGCGCGGATTGATGCACCGCTCGCATGGGTTGGCCTGATTACATTATCCTTTCGGTCATCGCCCTGTCCGTCCTGGTCGGGCTCATACGCGGTTTCATCCGTGAGGCCTTCGCGCTGGTCGTCTGGACCGCCGCCTTCGTCATCGCGTTCAAGTTCTCGGCGCCGACCGCGGACCTCATGGCGGAAACCATCGAGCTGCCTTCCGCACGGACCGCGCTGGCCTTCGGTGGCCTGTTCCTGGCCGTGTTGCTGGTGGGCGGGCTGATTACCTTTCTGGTCGGCCAACTGGTGGATCGCACGGGCTTGAGCGGGACCGATCGCCTTCTCGGCGCGGTGTTCGGTGCGGGCAGGGGCCTGGTGTTGGTCGTTCTGGTACTGCTGGTGGCGGGCTTTACACCGATACCCCGGGATCAGTGGTGGCGCGAGGCGCCCCTGGTCCAGTCGCTGCTGCCATTGGTGTCGTGGTCGTCCCGGTTCCTGCCGGACTCGGTGCTCGATTACCTGGACCTGTATGGGGAGGAGCCCACTGCGGAGGCAGCTGCGGGGCCGGAAGTTCTCTGAGCGGGCGGGCATGCTAGAATCGCCTCGCAGTATCCTGACCGTAGCCTGAGGCCCCGGGCCATGTGTGGAATCATCGGAATGGTCGGTTCCCAGCCGGTCGCGCCCGAAATCTACGAAGCGCTGACAGTTCTGCAGCACCGTGGTCAGGACGCCGCGGGCATTGCCACGCTGGATGGGCATCGCCTGCATCTCGCCAAGGCCAACGGGCTGGTGCGCGACGTATTCACGGCCGAGCACGTGGCCCGCCTGCGGGGTTCAGCCGGCATCGGCCATGTGCGCTACCCGACGGCCGGGTGCGAAGACTCGGCGGAAGCCCAGCCGTTTTACGTCAACTCACCGCATGGCATTGCGCTGGGACACAACGGCAACCTGAACAATACCGAGGAACTCAAGGCAGAGCTCATCGCAAGCGATCGGCGGCACCTGAACACCGATTCCGATTCCGAAGTACTGCTCAACATACTTGCCCATGAATTGCACTCGCAGGACGGCGGCGAGATGTCCGCACAGGGTATCTTCCGGGCCGTGGACGGTGTGCATCAACGCTGCCGCGGCGCCTATGCCGTGATCGCGCTGATCGTCGACCAGGGCATTCTGGGCTTCCGTGACCCCCACGGTATCCGGCCGGTGGTGCTCGGCCGCCGCGAGGGCAAGCGGGGGACGGAGTATGCCATCGCCTCGGAGAGCGTGGCGCTGGACACGCTGGGCTTCGAGTTGATGCGGGACCTCCGTCCCGGCGAGGCCGTGCTGATCGATTTCGAAGGGCGCCTGCACGAGCATCAGAGCCGGAGCGCGCAAGCGCTTTCGCCCTGTATCTTCGAGTTTGTGTATTTTGCCCGCCCCGATTCGATGATCGACGACATCTCGGTGTACAAGGCGCGCCTGCGCATGGGGCAGGCGTTGTCGCGCAAGATCCTCTCGGAGTGGCCGGACCACGACATCGACGTGGTGATTCCCGTGCCCGATACCAGCCGCACCGCAGCGCTGCCGCTGGCCTATGACCTGGGCGTCAAGTACCGGGAGGGCTTCATCAAGAACCGTTACATCGGTCGCACCTTCATCATGCCTGGCCAGGATCAGCGAGCGGCCTCCGTGCGGCACAAGCTCAATGCGATCGAGCTCGAGTTTCGCCGCAAGAATGTGCTGTTGGTGGACGACTCCATCGTGCGGGGCACCACCTCCCGTCAGATCATCCAGATGGCCCGGGAGGCCGGAGCGCGCAAGGTCTATTTCGCGTCCGCCGCGCCGCCCGTGCGGTATCCCAATATTTACGGTATCGATATGCCGGCACCGGCCGAGTTGGTGGCCAGTGGCAAAGACGAATCCGCCATCGAGCGGGAACTCGGCGCCGACCGGCTGATCTATCAGCGCCTCGACGACCTCGTGGAAGCCTGTCGTGAGGGCAATTCCCGGATCACGCGCTTCGACACCTCGTGTTTCTCTGGCGAATACGTCACCGGGGTCGAACCCGGCTATCTCGAGAAGGTTCAGCAACTGCGCTCGGACCGGGCGAAATCCGAGCGCCGCTCCCAGTCGAGCGCCCCCCGCCTGGCCAGCTGAGCGTCCGCGCGGAACGCGCATTGACGCTGGTAGGCCAGCGTGTTACTAAGTTTCTAAGCATAGTTGCGAAATACACTGAATTGACAGCAGAAAAGTACAGAGAACCCATGTCCAAGGTGGACACCGCCTGGTTGCGCATGGAGCAGCCCACCAACCTGATGATGATCACCGGGGTGGTGTTGTTTCGCGAGCCGCTGGACTATCTCCGGTTGCTCGCAACCATCGAGCAGCGATTCCTCGCCTTTCGCCGGTTTCGCCAGAAAACGATCGATGGTGCGGCCGGCGCGCACTGGGTGCTGGACGAGGATTTCGACATCCGCCATCACGTGCGTCGCATTGCCCTGCCGGGTGCGGCCGACCGGCAAGAACTGCAAGCCCTGACTGCGGAGCTGGCCAGTACCCCGCTGGATACATC
>JABAOH010001407.1_pt6 | contig 43164 bp, 36 predicted proteins | sample 7062181 | NCBI WGS metagenome assembly JABAOH01 (sample SAMN14538630, study PRJNA623070) | marine sediment metagenome | biome: marine biome [ENVO:00000428]; feature: marine pelagic biome [ENVO:01000023]; material: deep marine sediment [ENVO:00002113]; isolation source: pool of 5 deep marine... | reverse complement strand
GTCGATGAGTGTTTTGAATTCATTCCGCCGGATGATCTCTGGCTTGAACCTATTGGGCTGAACCTGCATGATAACGTTTTGAGGTGATTCCCAGGAGAGCGTTTGCTTATCGAAGCGGCTGAAATCGGTGAAATAGTAAATGAGGCCTTTTTCGTTATCCTGGTAAGTCCCTGTAAAAACGCCGGCGATGATTTCATCCGCACGATGGTACGATTTTCGCATCTCCTCTTTCATCGACCGGTGAAAAGGTTTCATAACGAATCCGGATGGAGTGGGAGGAGCCTCTGCGGGCTCAGGTTCCGGTTCAGGCTGTACCTCGGGACCAGGAGCACAGCCTGTCATCAACGCCAAAACCAGGGCCGTGAGCCATGCATACCGGGCGATTTTTTTTAGGGTGTCATTCATCTCGAAATCTCCCGTGAATACATATTTTAATAGGATTTTTTTCCTGCGGCTTCACTTACGCCAGAAATAGGTGATCTTGACCATCAGTGTCCGGTTGGCGATCTCGTCGCTGCCTGGTCCGACAAGCCTCGAGTCGTTGTAGACCACATAGAGATTGCAGGCCGGCGAATAAATCCACCGCAGCAGAATGTCGCTGACGATTCTCTCCCTCCCCGCATTATAGAATTTATCGTCGTTCCACTGCAGGTAGGCTTTCAGATACAGGTCTGTGGAAAAGAAGTAAATCATCCGCAGTCCTAACGTGTTGGTGCGAAAACTTCCATCAGGAAGACTGATGTAGTTATGCCTGTAGTCCAGCTCCATCCTCAGCCGCTGGATGCGGGTGATGGTGCTGTCGAGACCGAAGTTCAATTGGTTGCCGCTGTAATATTTTCCGTAATTGATATTGATCCCGCCGGCGATAGAGCGGCTTCTGTCGCTCCAGGCATTCAAAGAATACATAAAGCCGGAGTATGTTCCTTCGGGGATAAGAAACCCCTCACGGACTTCCCAGTCGTAATCGATATATTCACTCTCCCGCTGGATATTGACGCTGAAGCGGGAGCTGTTTTGGAACTCTATGGAAAAAGATGCCTGGATCTCGTTGTCTAACATCGTGTTCTCATGGTCAGCACGATAGCTGCCTTCCAGTTGATATCCGAACTGCCGGATGATGGAGGATTGTCTGGGCCGAGGAGCATATTCAATCGAGGCATTGGTCAGACGAAAATCCGTCCTGCGGATAAATCCCAACTCCGGGTTGAACCGGGCACCGATATCCAGGTGAGAGAGCGAGGCCCTCCAAAGATCGCTGTTGTAATCCAGACTGAGTTTGCCCGCCATGTTTTTCTCGTTCATATCGATGGTTTGTCCGTCCAACTTTTCTTCAGGCCCGAAGGTGGCTGCGAGATATCCTGATATTGTGAAATAGAGACTGAGAGGGATGTTGCCGTCGAGTCCTAGAGAGCGGTTATAGCGTGGGGAATGCAATTCTTCCTTGTTGAGGAATATCATTCCGATAGTAGCCCGCTGGAGAATATCGCGCCGGAGGCGAACCACAGTAAAATTTGATCCATTGATAGTGGTTGTTAAGTCTCCCTCTGGAAAGGTCACATCATCGGTCAGGATATTCATCAGTCCGATTTGATATTTTCCGACCTTTCCGACCATTTTTGCGCCGCCGAGGATCCGGGCTTCACGGCCATCCACGAGTCCGAGCCGGCGGCTGTAATAAAGATTCATATCGGATCCGCCGCCTCCTTCTCTATGCCAGCGGAAACCTCCGCTTCCGCCGAAGGAAAAGACCTCGGCACCCTCCAGAAAGAATTCTCGTTTTTCCGGATAATAAAGGGAAAAGCGTGTCAGATTGACCTGCTCCTGGTCTGCCTCCACCTGGGCGAAATCCGTGTTCAATGTGAGGTCTAAAGCCAGGTTGGCCGTGAGTGCGACTTGCGCGTCCAATCCGATATCGCTCAGGCGATCTGTAGCGAAGTCGGTGTTTAAGTCGTTTTCCAATCCTCCCAGGAAGTAAGGCATCAGTTCCAGATTCCCTCCCATTTGGACTTCGGCTATGCCGTGGAGCGATCCTGCCTCGGAAAGGCGGAATATCCCTGCTCTTCTTCCATACTCGCGCGGGATGAGCTGCCAGTAGACATGCTCATTCTTCCTGCGAATCATCCGTGCGCAGTTGAAACCCCAAGAAGATGAACCTTCCTCTGCGAACCTCAGCGTTTTCCAGGGGATAGCGATCTCCACAAACCAGCCTTCCTGAGTGATTTTTGCTTTGCACCACCAGACACCGTCCCAGGCCGGGTTGTAGTCCCGGCCCTCGTTAGCCATGAGTGCTTCGCGCTTGACCCCGTGGGGATTGGTTATGAAATAGTAGGCACTCCGGTGGTCGTGATAGGTATCCAGCACTATCTCGAAATAATCGTCATCGTCGACAATGGCATCGCGCCGCATTTCTCTGGCGATGGTCTTGTCAGGTTCAGAATCATAGCACTTGACGCCGATGTAAAGAAAATTCTCGTTATAGAGAAATCCGATTTCGGTTTTTTCGGATGCAGGTTCCCCCTCGTCCGGCTCCCGCTGGGTGAACTGGCCTTGAAATTGGGCATTCTGCCAGGCCGGATCGTTCAATAATCCGTCCACTCTCAATGGAGTTTCTGTTCGAACGGCAGTGATGGACCGTTTGCTTTTTTCGTCGCGCAGGACGGGATTATTCTGTTGATGCTCTTTTAAGCGATTTTCAGCCCAGGCACCTCCGGCGATCAAAACGAGACACAAGATAAGGAGCGATCGGCTGAAGATATTCCGGTAAAACATGATTGAGATCCTGGAAAACGAACTAACGATAATAGCACAATAAATGATCTCATCAAAGATATTTGCAGAACACCTTATAAGGGAAAAGGGAAACCTGAACCTTTGAGGCATGCCCTCTCCGGTTACTGGTCCAGACGAATAAACGAAGAACACCGTCTCGTCTACAAGGTCCAAGAAGATTCTCTCTTCATCGTCCAGCTCCGGTATCATTATTGACAACTGTTCGTTTTAGGTTGGCAAGTTTGTGATGGAATGATCGGGGGTTGAGTTGACATTCTCTGTCGAATCAAATATTTTTCAGCTAAATATTATTGGCTTTTGTCACAGGTAAAAAGAAGAAAAAGGATTATGGTTGGCTGTCGGGATAGGGAACGCGCGGAAGAGCTTGAGGGCATGAAATCTTCGGTGTGAAAGGAGGAAGTTATCCTATGATTAGTAGAATCTGGCATGGATGGACAACCCTTGACAACGCAGACAAATATGAGGCACTGCTTAAAGAAGAGATCTTTGTCGGGGTTATAAATCGGCATATTCGTGGCTTTAGAAGCATTCAACTGCTGCGCCGCAAAGTTGGTGAAGAAATGGAATTTGTCACGATCATGCTGTTTGATTCTTTAGATGCTGTCCGTGAGTTTGCAGGAGAGGATTATGAAGTTGCCTTTGTTCCTGACAAGGCAAGAGAGGTGCTCTCCCATTTTGATGAACGATCACGACATTATGAAATCAGAGCAAAAAAGGAGGCTAAGGGATAAAAAAACGCATGGCTTTTGTATGGATTTGTGCACTAGATATAATACATCCGTGACCAGAAGGTTAGTACTGCAGCCAGGAAAACGGTGAATAGGTGTCACCGATGAGTTCCTTCACTACAGTGGGAGCTATACCCTCGCGTCCAGTGATCACGCTTTGTAGGGCTATTCCAATGTTCCGGTCCAAGAAAACGATGGCATAGTTATCGCATCCTTCTTCGAAGCCCACATGAAAAATGACATCACCTCGGGGGCAGCGGAACCTGCCCCATCCCATCGACCAGGCCAAGTGAATTCTTTCTGTGATCCCTGGATCAGTGCCCTGTGAAGCATGAAGGCTTCTGGATGTGATGTCGACTTGAGGTTCCAGCATCATTTTCAGGGAATCGGGCTTTAAACCTTTTCCATTCATTATGGCCAAGAGGAATTGAGAGTAATCGGCCGTATTTGTCAGCAATGAGGCCGCAGGATTGGGTACGGTTCTTGTCCTTTCTATAAGCCGGCGGAGTCCTGTTTTCAAGTTTACGGCAAAATTGCCGTCGAAACGCTTTTCCCATAGGAAAGATGAGTTGGCCATTCCCAGGGGGAGGAAAACTTTTTCCTTGGAAAGCTGGTCGAGGTCTTTACCGGTCATCTCTTCCAGGATGAACTGCAAGAGTCTGTAACCTTCACCTGAATATTTGAACATTTTTCCAGGAGTGAATTTGAAATCCAGGCGTCGATCCGGAGTCATAACGCGCCAATTAGGAAAACCACTCTGGTGGCTCAACAAAATCCTGGCTGTTAGCGATTGATATCTTTCGTCATCCTTAAGGTCTTTGTAATCAGGATATTCATGAATCGGCCGTTCCAGGTAGAGATGCACCGGCTTGTCCACATCGAGCAGCCCTTCATCTACAAGCTTCATCACAAGGTAGGCGAAAACGGGTTTGCTCAATGAGGCGGTTCGGAAGACAGTCTGATTATTGACAGGCTTTTTGGTTTTCTTATCGACGATTCCCATTGACCGCTGGAAAACGACATTGGAACCCTGAACGATTGCCACTGAAAGAGCCGTTGCCCCTGATTTATCCAGGACTTGGCGGAGAAAGCTCTCTGCCTGGTCTGATTCTCGCCATTCTCCTGAAAGAGTCTGCCATTTATCGGCTTGAGGGTCGGGACCTTTCAATCTCTCTGTGCCGGATAGAAAAATGAATGTGAACAGACCTGAGATTGCCAAAAGGAGAAGCGGGATCCAATGACGGAATGCTTTCATCGATCTCACTTTTTATTGTCCTGCGTGTACATAACAATTGCAATAAGAAAATGGACTGCAAATTGATAATTGACATACAGACAGAAAGAACTTATAATATACACATATTCTTACACATATAGGAAATCTATGAAAAGAACAAACATCATGCTCAGTGAGGAGCAGCATAAAAAGTTGAAGCGTTATGCCAAAAGAGAAGGCCGGACACTCGGGGGGTTGGTGAGAGATGCACTGGATGTCGTTTATAAGAAAAAAGATGCCCTCGAGCAGAGAAGACAGGTTGCCATCAGTGCTTATAACGAGGGCTTCATAAGCCTTGGGAAACTCGCAGAGGTGCTAGGACTGGATCCGGTCAGTGCCAGAAATTACCTGAAGGAGCAGGGAATTCCCATCCAATCCCAGAACCTGAAGGAATCTGCACAAGACTCGAAGAATGCCTGAGATTATCTTCGACTGCTGCTGTATTTCCAATTTTGCGGTCTCCGATTCGCTTTTTGTTTTGGAGAAACTTTGCAGTCAGTCTTCTCACATCACGAATTTCGTGTCTGCCGAAATTATGAGAGGGATTCAGCAGGGGCATAAGGATCTGGCGAAAATCACAAAAGCCTTGAGGGAAGGATGGCTCAGAGAGGTTGACTTAAAAGGCAAAAAGGAGAAATCCATTTATGAAGCTCTTTCTGTGTCCCTCGGTCTCGGCGAGGCATCCAGCATCGCTGTGGCAAAGGTGCGAGGATTCATCTTCGCAAGGGATGATAGGGCGGCAAGGAGAGAAGCCGGTTTGTTGGACGTCAAACTCACTGGAACACTCGGCCTCCTCAAGAAAACAGTCCGGGATAAAATCATAACTCTTAAGGAGGGCAACCATATCCTGACCAGGATGAAAGAGAAAGGATTTTACTCGTCTGTGAAATCTCTGAACGAAATTTAAGACCGAAGCGAAGCTAATCTCTTTTTTGCTTCTTCGACTTCAACGATCCCAGGGTCAGCGTCCTTCCAGAGCTCGAGGAATTTCTCGTAATGCTCGATGGCTTTCTCTGTATCGCCCTGCTGTCCATAGATCTTGCCGAGCATATAGAAGCTTTTGGCATACAGGTCCCCAAACCACAGCCTTCCCGTAGTCATAGCAATTATTTTTTCATATTCTTCCAAAGCCTTATTGAACTCTCCTGTACCAAAATAAGCTAATCCCAAAGGATAGATAAACAAGGCATGGTTGTCGATCCAGTTTGATTGTGCGTACATCGAAGAATAAGACTGTTTAAAATAATCAATGGCTTGGGGAAAATTCTTTTTGTCGAGTTCGGTCATACCCATCAGATGGTGATACAATCTTATGTTCTTGGGATATATGCCGCCTTCAATAAGCTGTTTAAGCTCTTCTGCAGTTTTTTTCGCTTCACCCATAGTTTTCATTTCAAGAAATGTCCTTGCTTTCCAGTATAAGGCGCCATGCTGTTGCCCGGTGAGTTCGTTTTTGACTGCAATGTCCCAAATCTTACTGAATTCTTGTAAGGCCTTTTCATAGATCCCGATTTTTAAATAATTGTATCCTAATTGAAAACGAAACCATGATTTCCATACAATTCGCCTATATTTTTCCGAAAGCTCTAAACCCTGCTGAGCCTGTTCAGTTGCTTTCTCAAATTGCCCAAGATTTCGATAAAGAACTTCCAGCCATCTTCTTCCCTGCAACTGCCATGTTTCACGCTCAAATTCAAGCCAACTTTTATAATCTTTTTCAGCAGCCTCAAAATCACCCTGTAAGTGATAGATTGTACCCTTGGCAAAGCTCACGGGATTGAGGGCAATGGCTTTGTCCGCTTCTTCAAGGGCAAGATCGTATTTCCCTTCATAAATATAATTTGTGGCTAAATACCCATGGATTGTGGCATTGTCTGAAAAACTATGGATGTAATCCCGATAAACCTCCCTTGCTTTTTGATGCATTCCCTTCGCTTCATAATAAGCCCCAAGATTCGTATAAGAACCAAGGAATTCCGTTTTATTCTTTCTGCACACTTCCAGATGCTCGATTGCCTTATTCCATTCCTCCAAGCTCGCATAGATTAATCCCATATTGTTGTGAGCAATATGATCGTCTGGATCTAAAGCTAACAATTTGTTCAAAGCTTCGATGGCTTTGTCATTATTTCTTTCGACCATTCTGTAGTAATCGCTCTGAATCCAGTATCTTTCTTTATCAGAAACTCGATCGCTCAGCTCGAAAGCCTTTATGAGATATTTTGTTCTTTCTTCCCTGTTTCCTAGATTGGAGTGAGCCGAAGCCATAGATCTAAATGCCATCGCAAACTCGGGATCTATTTCGACAGCCCTCTCCATAAAAGAGATGCTCTGGCGGTAATCCATATTGAGATGATATTTTCTTCCTTCGACATAATATTTATATGCTTCAGGATAGCTCGTGGTGATTTTACCGACTTCTTTATCAATGTCACTGGCAATTTCTTCGGAGGAGAGTCTGAAATTGGCTTTTATTTTCTTGGTAAGATCATCGACCATGGAGAAAAAACTCTCTTCTCCCTTGCCTTCCGCTGATTCTGTACCGATAAGTTCTCCAGTGTCAGCTCTTTGAATCATGGTATTCACACGGATGGTATCACCTGCTTTGGTGTAGCTTCCCCTTACTATGTTTTCAACTCCTCCTCGTTCTGCGACTCTCTTCAAATCCTCAGAAGAGTAGCTTTTTGCATCCAGAAGGTTCAGTCCTTGTAGAATATTGAAAATCCGATCCCCACTTAATACAGTTATGTATTTTGATTGGGAGAGGTCTGCTATCAGAAGTTCGGAAAGAGCCTTTCGCCAGTGGTCCAAATTCTCATCTCCTGTGTTGTTTTCGAAATACATAACTGCGAGAGATGGCTTGCCTGAGGGGGCCAAAGGGATTGCTTTCTCTTTTGACCATGGATGCCAGAGAAGCAATCCGGCGACGACAACGGCCATAATTACCGACGCAGGAACAAAGAGTTTTTTTATGCTGAATTGGACGGTTATTTCCCTTGAAGTGAGCGGCTTTCTTTCGGGGACAATTCTTTCTGTTGTGGGAATGCCTTTTTCGATATTGATCAAAGCAGACCTGACTTCACCCGCACTCTGATATCTCTTCTCTTTTTCTTTCTCCAGGCATCTTAAGATGACTCGGCTGAGGTCTTCATGAATCTGTGAGTTCAATTCTTTGGGATCCTTAGGTAACTCACTTTTATGTTTGACACCGACTGTGAAGGGCTTGTCGCCCTCGAATGGCACCTGTCCTGTAACCATCTCATAAAGGATGATACCCAATGAATATATATCCGAACGCTGGTCAGTTCCCTTCCCTTCGACCTGTTCCGGAGACATATACTCAGGTGTCCCGATCATCACTCCTGCACCTGTGATCCCTTTACCGCTGATAGATCGGGCTATTCCAAAGTCCAGTATCCTGGCATTTCCCTGTCGGTCTATGATGATATTGGATGGTTTGAGATCCCGGTGCACCACTCCCTGGCGGTGTGCCTCATCCAATCCCTCACAGATCTCCCTGGCAATGGCGATTGCCTTCCCTGTCGTCAATTGGCCTGTCTGTCTGATCAGCCCCCTTAGATCTTGACCGGGCACATACTCCATGGTGATAAAGTGCATACCGCCTGCTTCCATGAGCTCATACATACGTCCGACATTTCTATGGCTTATCTTGCGGGCGACCTTCAGTTCGTTCTTGAAGCGTTCGATGGTCTTTTTATCTTTGGCGATTTCAGGCTTGATGAGTTTGAGAGCGACCTCCTCATTGAGTTCTTTGTCCAGCACCCTGTAAACCCGTCCCATGCCGCCTTTGCCGAGTTCTTCGATGATCTGGTACCTGTCTGCAAACGTAGAGCCTGTGGTTAATTCCTCTTTGGGTGTTTCAACGGTCTTTGTAAGATCAGAAATATCTTCAAAGGGACGGCCCGATCGGGGATCTGGCCCTGCATCTGTAGGATCTGTCCCCTGAACAGACCGCAAGAGAGTGCCGCATTCGCCGCAAAACTTTACGGTATCAGGATTATTGGCGTCACATTTTGGGCATTTAATCGACATTGCTGTCCCCTTATACTCCCATTTTTTGTCTAGGAAAGGATGTCAAGGATTAAGAGCAGAGTCAATGCAATATAAAATGGCGAGAATATTATCTTACGAGGATCTTTATTCTTTTATTGACATCCAGAAATATCCGTATGAAGTTAAAGAGCCAGTCCATCAATGGCATTAGATTCATAATTCATGAGAAAAAGGGAAACGCCTGTATGTCAGTCGTGTACAGGGTGTTCAAGTTCATGGACAAAACGAATTTATCATATAATGTTGACAGAAATATGAAATTATCATATATTGTATGCGGAGAGATGAGTATGATCAGAAAAACGGTTGCCATGGATGAAGACCTGGTGAGGGAATTGGACATTTTTGCCAAGAAGGAGCATCGGGATTTTTCGAGCGCCCTGAGATACACTCTTCGCATCGGCCTTCTGGCTGTGGAGAATCCAGAACTGACCGTTCAGGAGATCAAGGATATCCTGGAAGCACTGGTCGATTATGAGATGGGCAATGTTTCGGATTTAGATTTGAAAGATTTGTGATGCGTCTTGTCGAAGCTTCGAAATTCAAGAAGCAGCGCAAAAAAATCAAAGAAACTCAAGAAAAGGATGCCTTGAAAAAAGCGATAACTCACCTAATGGAAAATCCTGAACAGGGGAAAAAACTCAAGGGAGAGTTTAAAGATTTACGGTCCTTTAGTTATACAGTAAAAGGACAGAGCAGGCTTCTGATATACAAGATAGAGGAGGATGTTCTCTTTCTTTTGTCATCTGGCCCAAGACAAGGTTCGTATAGGTAGTGTATTGACATAGCTGTGTCTCCCTGCTGTTCGCATCTTTCCTTCATACAGGATCTAAATTAATATATAATGTTTCTCAAAACGGAAAAGAATTGCAAGGGAGTGTGCTGATGAATAATCTGGAAAGGAACAAATCGATCGTTCGCGGCTACCTGGATGAGGTCTGGAATAAGAAGGATCCTGATGCACTGGAGCGGTTCATCGTCCCGGATTATGTTCGGCACTGTGAGGCGATGCCTCCACCTCTTCAAGAAATCCGGGGTATTGAAGGTCTTAAGCAGATGTATTCGATGACCATAGACTCTATCCCCGATTGGGATGAGCAGATCGAGATCTTGGCCGCAGAAGGGGATCGAGTCGCCTACCTCAGCAAAGCCGCGGGCACTCAAAAGGGCCCATTCGGTCCGTTCCCTCCAAGCGGTAAATCATTCGAGGTGACAGTCATCGGTATCCACAGAATCGCGAACGGCAGGATCGCCGAAACGTGGGTGACCTGGGATAATGTGGCGTGGCTCACCCAGCTGGGCCATCTTCCGCCTCCTGAATAAAAATTCGATTTAAACTCGCCATCCGATATGGCCCGGATTGAACATTCCCATTTTTTCGGGCAAAATAGCGCAGACTTTAATTTAGCCTAAATTTTAAGACTGGAGGATTTCATGTCAAAAATATCTAGATCTGTTTTTGTCATAAGCGTGTGTATGGTTGTATATGCTCTTGCCTCTCCGCAGAAGCCTCAGACCGATTGGGATGTAGTCGCCAAGATCCGGGAGGAAGGTTTTCAGCACTCCCAGGTCATGGATATCGCCGGTTACATGAGCGACGTTCTGGGAGCACGCCTGACTCTTTCCCAGGATATGAAGAGGGCCCAGGCCTGGGTTAAAAGGAAAATGGAGGAAATAGGTCTGGAACTTGACCAGTAATCTTCCTGATTCTCGATTCAAAGGCGGCAGAAAGAATCAGGATTGCTCTATGCTGTGTTTTAGCAGCTTAAGACCCTTTGCCTGCGCACGGAGGGTCAGAGAGGTATTCGGGCCTATCCGACTGGAAAGAGAAAAATCGTATTTCCAAAGAGGCGCATCAAATTATTCGGTTTTGACGTAGGTGTCGAAAAATTCCAGCCACCGGGTCCACAGATCCATGTATGTCTCCTTACAACGCGGGCCGTGGGATTCGAAGGGATAGATGTAGAGAACCGCATTTTTCTCCAATCCGGTGAGAGCCTGAATCAGACGCTCCGACTGGATCAGAAACGTGCCGGTATTGTTGTCTTCTGCGCCGTGGTACATCAAAAGCGGAGTGTCGATGTGATCGGCCTGAAAGAACGGGGACATCTCCAGGTACACGTCCTGCGCCTCCCAGATGAAGCGCCGTTCTCTTTGGAAGGTCATCGGGGTCAGGGTCCGGTTGTAGGCTCCGTCTCCGGCGATCCCTCCCTTGAAGAAGGGAGTCCGCGCCAGGATGTTTGCCGTGGCAAAGGCGCCGTAGCTGTGTCCACCGTGGCCCAGCCGGTCAACATCCACGTACCCCAGCTCATCGACCTTACGGATGGCCGCATACATGGAATCGACCAGGTGAGCGATGTAGTTGTTGTTGTAGGTGTTGCCCTTCCCGATGATGGGAATATCCGGGACCACTACGGCATAGCCTTGGGAGAGCCAGATGTCGGAGGCGTTGCGCTTGTTGAGATGGGGGAATTCGTTCTGATTATAGCTGCGGATGGCCGACCTCTGGTAATCCTTAGATGAGGTGTACTCCCGTGGATAGGTCCAGAAAACGGCCGGCACCCGGGAACCCGTTTGATAACCAGTCGGAAGAGAGATATATCCCTGGATTTTCAATCCGTCCCTTCGGGTGAATTCGAAATACTCCCGCTGGCAACCCGCAAACTCGGGAAAAGGATTGCGGTTGTCCGTGAGTTTGGTCAAGGTTCCATCTTTTTTCCAGAGAAAGCTGTCCGGAAAAACCGTGCTCGATTCCCGGCTGATAATCAGGGCATTCAAGTCCTCATCCAGCGGTACCAGGGGACGCTCGTACATGTCTGGCGAACCCTCGAAAACCCGTTCTTTTTCTCCGGTCTGGATCGAGATTCTATCGATAAAGGGCCTTGGCTTATAATCTTCCTTGTACCCCTCTCCTTCAAGATAAACGAACTCCGCGCTGCTCGAGGTCAGGGCATAGGTCACACCGTTGCTGGTGGTCTGGGTCAGAATGTCTCCGGGGAGTTTGACCGGATCTTCAGTTTCGATGTCCTTGAGGAGAACGATTTTCCGGGGAGGAGATTCTCTCAGGTCGAATGCAGCGATGTCGGTTCCTGTTTTGCAGTCCTCTCCTCGCCCGCTGAGCCGGGCAAACACATACTGTCCCTCGGCCTGGTAAGAGACCTGGCTGAACCGTTTCATGCTGGTGATGAGGGTTTGGGCCTGGTCCATTTCGAATGGAGGAGACAGCAGCATCAGACGGTCTTTCCGTTCTTCTCTCTCTTCCTCTTGGTCCGCTTCTTCTTTGTCTTTGTCCTTTTCGGGCTTGGGTTCCCGCCACAAAAAGGAAAGGCCTTTTCCGTCCGGGCGCCAGGAGACATCCCTGGGCAGGTCAGCGGTTGGATCCCGTCCGTCCCTTCTGGCTACGGATTCCTGGAGGGGGATTTTGCGGATGGTGGAGAGGATTTTGCCCTCCAGATCCATGACCTGAAGTTCCCTGGGAAAGCTTCTGTAGCTGACGATATAAGAGAACGGCTCGACCAGCTTCTCCGTAAGGATATATTTCCCATCCGGACTGAGGGAAATGTTCATGTACATGGCTGGGTCTCCGAGCTGGCGCGGCGGTTTACCCGGGGCCAGTTCTGCCAGTTGGGATGTGGTGTAGTAACGGAAGAGCTCTTTATCATGGGCCGTGCGAAGGAGAAAAGGATAGGTGGGCGTTGGTGCAGCTTTTTTCCTGGTGTGACGGATGAGTGGGGAGGGGGGAATGTCGCTTTTTTTGGGCTCCGGCCCTCTGTCTGGGGGCACCAATAAGGTGATAACAGATCCTCGGGGAGTCCACTGGAGCATGGCAGAGGCTGCTCCACCGCCCCGGCGGTAGCGTCTTCGTGCGGACAAAGTGGCCATCACATACGCCTTGCTGAGAGGCATGGTACGGCCTGATTCAACGTCGGCTGTCCAAACCTGGGAGCCCTGGGGAAGATGTGCCAGAAAGGCAATCTTTTTCCCGTCCGGCGACCAGGTCATGTCGCTGATGATGCATTCGTCGGGCAGATCGACCGTCCAGCTTTTTTTCTGCTCGAGAGAGAAAATTTTGAGCCCCTTTGTCCCGGAAGTGGACAGCCGCCATTCCCTGTTGACATCCGGGCAGAACTCGAGCATAGCCAGGCGGTATGTTTTCTGCGTCATCAGCTCCAGGGAGGAAAACTCTGCGTCCACAGGGATCATCAGGTGCACTCTGTCGGGACTCAGGGCGTTCAGCGTGTCGTAGTGGCTCGACCGGTTCAAAACGTCTTGAACAAATTCAGGGGGCAGAAGATAATCTTCCTTGTAGAGATTGTCCTGGTCTGCCAGAACAGGAGCGGAGATGGCAATCATAAGACCGATGAAAAAAAACATTCTGTTGAGCGAAACCGTTTGAAATAAGGACTTCATTAAAAACTCCTTTGTGGTTATTTGGGCAGCACTTCAAGTGCTTTTATCCGTCAAACTTACACTATTCAAAGCGTTTCCGTCAACTCCTGAAGTATCGGCCCTTCCAGTTCACATGTGTTCACTCATAGACTGTGGGGATAGAGATCATGCTGGAGGGATGTAAAGATTATTTAAGAATCAGAAATGCAGTCTTCTGGGAGGACATGTAGAATGATTGGACTGAAGGTTATGAGTGAAAATTGACTTGTGTTCTTATTCTTCACCTATCCAGCATCTTCCGAAACGTTCGAATGATGCTCTTATTTCTGCATCGCTTTTGGCTCTTCCCAGGTCTCTATCCAATCTGTTCAGGCATTTGGTGAATCGAACGGCTATAGATCTCAGGGAATCGTTATCAGGGAACGCTCTTATGAGTTCTTCGGTGGAATCGAATATGAAGGCTGCATCCAAACTGAACGGTGACAACTCCTGCAGCACCGCACTCACGAATTCTGCCTTTTGCATAAGATAAGAAGCGGTAACCAGTGGATTTCTTTTTATGACTCCCTTCCATTGAAGATACAATTCCTTTTTAATGGCATTGGGTTTCCTGAGCCTTTCTTCTATCAATTTTGAACTCCTTTATACTGGATGAGAAAGGTGAGTTATCAATACGAAAGGATCGAAATAATAGGTAAGAGCTCCGCCTCGAGAGACCTTCTTTTGTTTAGAAAAACGGCTCCTCAACTTTGCGGTAAACTGCCTGAATGAGAACGCATCGCTTTTTTGAACATACTCAGCTATAAGAGATCCTAATGGAGACCGGGGAGAACACCCCCCTTTGGTTCCCATCACCATTCCCTGCTGCTGCAAAAGAGGCGTTTTCTTTCATCAGAAGCCCATTCAGCGAATATCCGTACTCACTCTTAATTTGTGTTCGTTTTTATAAAAAATCAAGGTTTCGAGCCAAAATGGCACTTTATGGCATTTTTTGGCACATTATGGCACTTAATTTCCCTTTTTCTTTTGTATCTTCAGATATTGATCTTCCATCCAGAATGGGTGTTTATGGGATGTCGGGTTCCGTTCAAGTAGCGGTATTTGACAAAACGTTCATAAATGGTAATAATTATAGAGCATCTGAGGGGCCGAAATGAAGGAAAATGATGTCTTACAATCCTGGAAAGACATTTCCAAATACCTGGAGAGAGGGATAAGAACCTGTATTAGATGGGAAAGAGAGTTCGGATTGCCCGTCCACCGCATCGATGAGAAATCTCAAAGATCGAAGGTTTTTGCCTACAAATCGGAAATCGACTATTGGTTAAGGGAAAGGGCAAACCATAGAAACAAAGAAAGGTCCGTCTGGAAAAACAAATGGATGATCACCGGATTGGTTTTAGGATTTTTCTTATTGTCCTCGATTTTTCTCTGGCTCTATTTCCTCAAAAGAACACCGATTTCTCCTCCCCCAGAACCGACAGTAGCAGTTTTTCCCTTTGAAAATCACAGCCCTTCAGAATATGAAGAATATTTTTCCGAGGGAATAACAAATGAAATCATAAGCAGTCTGATCAGATTGAACAAAATAAGAGTGGTCCATGCAGGTGAGGAAGGCCCATTTGAGAATACTGCTGAAAACATGAAAGTGATCGGAAGGGGACTTAAAGCAGACTATTATCTATTCGGAGAAATCGAGAAGGATGGAGCCAAGATTCGAACAACAATAAGCTTGATCAGAGGCAAAGATAATAAAAGCCTATGGAACCAGGAGTATGATGCTGGCCAGGGGGAGATATTATCGGTTAAAGAGGATATCTGTCAAAAAGTTCACGAAAAGCTGGGCATTGGCGTGGGCGAAAACCTTCTTGTTGAATCAAACCGAGGATATACCAAAGATTATCGAGCCTATGATACTTATCTGAAGGGAAATTATATCTTGAACAGAATCGTCGATCAGAATGACGATCCCTGGAAATTATGCCATGAAGGAAAATATTTTTTGGGGAGGTTGACACAGGAAAGCAACGAGCTGGCCATAAACCTTTTCAATAAAGCTATCGAGATCGATAAGAGCTATGCTCTGGCTTATATCGGATTAGCTCATTGTTATGCACATTATGTAAACCTTGGATGGGACTCTGACACAAATTGGATAAACAAGGCAGAAATTCTTCTGAAAAAGGCGCAGGAAATATCACCTGACCTCGATGAGTATTACAGCACGCTGATCGAGATTTATCTGCTAAGAGAAGATTGTTTCCATGATGGAACAGGAAAGGCCGCTTTTTCCCTCGCCAATGAGGCGATTGAAAGATATCCCAACCACCCGCATTTGAACTCCATAGCCGGGTATTGTTATTTGACCAGATTCGGGGAAAATGGTGAGGAGGCTGATTTTGACAAAGCATTGGAATACAAGGAACGAGGCTTTGTTTTGAATCCTTCAGCCGTAGACAATGTCAAGTTTGCAGAACTTCTCATGCTCAAGAGAGAATTTTATGAGGCCATAGATGTATGCAAATTTATAGAAGGTTCGGATTCTTCCCTGATTACCAAATCTATGCTCGGAGAAATTTATTACTATTCCGGTCTACTGGATAAAAGCAGGGAGGTTTTTCAACATCTCGATTTTCCTTTGAATTATAAAATATACTCTCTCTTTTTTTTGGCGATGATTGCGGCCCAAAGAGGAGAGATTCAAGAGGCTTTGAGTATGGTCAGAAAAATTGAGACGTTGAAACCCAAGGAGTATGGAGATTTTGATGAATCGGTGAGACTGGCTTCCGTATATTTTGGAATTGGAGACAAAGAATCCGGTTATGAAAACCTCGAATCTTTTTTTGCCGATGCATACACCGAAAAGGAAAAATACATCAAATTGAGATACATGGAGATAGACAGGAATTTTGACATAGTTAGAAATGAAGAAAGATTTAAAAAAATTACAGGGGGAGGATAAAATGGCAAAAAGCAAAAGGATCAGCGTAACGCCTAATGTCAAAAAGTGTCTTGAGCACTTGAAAGCCGCTGTCAAAGCTTTACCTGAAGGTGAGTTGAAAGAAAACGCAGAAGGCGCCATCGTTTACCTGTCACGTACCTTCCAAGGAAAGCCGCAGCCTGGGAAAGGAGCCACTTGTCCTGGCGGAACGCGATTAATAGCATCGTAAGTAAATTTTTATTATTGATATCAGGAATTTCTTTCCTGCCCGCTTCTTTTTGACAAATTGAAAATTCGAAGCCTCACCTTTGTGGTTACCGAAAACTGTAATTTTGACTGTACCTATTGTTACAAGAAAAAATGTAAAGACTCCTTGAATTTCGCCTCGGTCAAGAAGGCGATGGTTTTTTTTTGCCTTTTTTGACCGATCGTTACAACATCAATTTCTATGGAGGAGAACCGCTTCTCTGCATAGATCTGATAAAACAGACATTATCATTCCTGGATAAAAAAAATAAAAAGTTCAACAAAGCGGCCCAATATTCCATTACCACAAATGGCAGTTTGATGACGAAAGAAACAGCCCGAACTTTCTCTCAGCATAGTTTTTCTGTTGTATTCAGTTTCGACGGTTTGGCCCAGAATATCCAAAGAAAGCAGGGCAGTCTAGAAGGAGCTGTTTCTCATATTAAAGAACTCTTGAAACTCCAGAATGTCCGTCTCGAGATCAACAGCGTCTTTACTCCAGGGACTGCGGACTACATATCAGAATCCATGGCTTTCATAATGGAGCTTGGCGCAAAAAACATAAATTTGTCTCTTTCCCTCCTACGGCCCTGGAGCCGGCTTTCTCTTGAACGATTAAAGGGAGAAATGGAGAAGGTAAGAAAGGTTCTTATCTCTCATTATAGAAAATCGGAGGAGATTCCAGTGATGGATTTCAGGAAAGATGATTCAGAAGGATGTTTTTACTGCGCGGGAGGCCAGGACAGGCTGGCTGTTACTTCAAAGGAGCATATCTGGGGATGCGATGTGTTCGCTGATTATCTTGGAGGAAAGGAAAATTCTTCAGAATATCAGAGGTATTTCTTCGGAAGTTTGGATTCTTTCGCTAAAAACCATGAAAAAATCTTTCCAAGGATTTCCTCGAATTATGCCAGGTTATCGATGGATCATTTCAGGAGTGCAGGTATGGAATGCCTGTTCTGCGCACAACTGGAGAAATGCATGGTTTGTCCTGTTGCGGCAGCTTTTGCTGGATCTGTGATTGGCGAGATTCCTGCCTTCGTCTGTGAAATTCAAAAAATAAGAATCAGGGAAAAGCAAAAGTTCTGGGAAGAAATCCAGAGAATACAAAAATCTTCAATACCCGATGGCTGAGCCTCGAGAACGCCTGTCTGCAGCTCCATAATAGATTCCTGTTTCTGGGTCGATCAGGATGCTGTGGGCATCTCCCTGTCTCCAGGAGCGGGAACTCCTGATGGTGTGGCCCATGGTTCTGAGCGATTCGATCACTTCCTCGGGAAGGCCTTCTCTCTCCAGCCTCAGTCGATCCGGCATCCACTCATGGTCCATTCTGGGGGCATCCACAGCATCCTGGATCGGCATGTCGAAATCGATAACATTGACCACCACATTCAAAACGGTATTGATGATGGTTCGGCCTCCGGGGCTGCCGGTAATCATAATCACGCGGCCATCTTTACAAATTATAGTCGGAGTCATAGAGCTGAGCATCCTCTTGTGGGGCTCGATGAGATTGGGCTCTGTACCGATCAAGCCTTTGTCATCCGTGTATCCGGGTGTTGTATTGAAATCGTCCATCTCGTTGTTCAGCAGGATTCCCGTCCCTTCGGCCACTACTCCTGATCCGAAACCGCCGTTCAGGGTGTAAGTTGTCGCCACGGCCAAGCCTTTCTGGTCTATGACCGAGTAGTGGGTGGTTTCTTCCGCTTTTTCGAGAGTGAGAATTTCTTGACCCATTTTTCTGCTCGGAACCACGCTGTTTGGATCGATCTTATATCGGATTTCCTCAGTATGTTTCTTGGATGTCAATCGCTCGACCGGCACTTCGACAAAATCCGTATCACCCATGTATTTGGCTCTGTCGAAGTAAGCAAATTTCATGGTTTCTGCGATCAAGTGCAGAGTCTCAGGGGCATATCGTTCCCTTTGCCCTAGATTATAACCTTCAAGAATGTTCAACATTTCAATCAAGATCGTTCCACCCGAACTGGGGGGAGGCATGGAAATGATTCGATATCCATGATAGGTTCCTGTGACGGGTTTCCTTACGAATGACTTGTAGCTGCCGAGGTCTTCCTTCGTGATCAAACCCCCGTGCTTTTTCATGTCCTGGGCGATCGATTTTGCAATCTCTCCTTTATAGAAGGCGTCAGAGCCATGTTCGGCGATCAGCTTCAGAGACCTGGCGAGGTCTTTCTGGATGAAAATGTCTCCCTCTTTGAATTCCGATCCGTCAGGTTTGGAGAAAATACGGAAAAATTCTTCGGTACCATGTTTGAACCTTTTCTTCAGCCAGTTGAACGAATCTGCCCTTCTCTTGTTCAGCTCGAATCCTTTCTCTGCCAGCTCTATGGCAGGCCCGATAACATCTCCCCATTTCAGGCTTCCATATTTTTCCATGGCAAGCTCGAAACCTTTTAAGGTCCCTGGCACTCCGACGGCAAGATGCCCGAAAAGACTCTTCTCTTTGACATACTCTCCCTCATCATCGAGGTACATATCGGCAGCCGCGCGCCCCGGAGCTATCTCACGAAAATCCAGTGCAACGGCTTCCTTTGTTTCGGGGAATCGGATGATCATGAATCCGCCCCCACCGATGTTTCCTGCTGAGGGATAAGTGACAGCCAGAGCAAAGCCGACCGCCACGGCGGCATCCACCGCATTTCCGCCTTTTTTGAGAATCTCTATGCCGATCCGGGATGCGTATTCATCCACCGAGACGACCATTCCGTTTTTGCCTGTGGCAGCAGCGTTATCTGCTGAGGCACCGGGAAACGGATGAGTTAACAGGATCAGAATGATAAAGAGGCGAAAGACTCTCCATTTTTTTTGCATGCTTAGACTCTCTTTCCTTAAAACGCTCGATAGTATTATATTTAATGCAGCCGGTTTTTTATAGATAGATAATGATTTATTCGGTGTTCTTTCCATGACGATTTCACCAGAGCCCAGACCAATTAGCCAGGATCATTCACGAGTCAAGTGGTTGGGAAACCATCTGGAATGAATTGCCGGAATCATTTTCTCAAGCCGGCAATTCTCTTCTTTGCATCCTCTACTTCGGTCAGGCCAGGGTCAGCATCCTTCCACAGGTCGAGGAATTTCTCGTAGTGCTCGACGGCTTTGGCTGTATTGCCCTGTTGTTCGTGGATCTTGCCGAGCATGTAGAAGCTCTTTACATACCCATCTCCGTATCTTCTGATACCGGTGGGGCAGGTTATGATCTTTTCATATTCTGCGGCAGCCTTTTCTGGATTTCCGGCCCTGTAGTAAGCCATTGCCAACGAATCCAGTTCCGATTTGAAATAATAGGGATCTAAAGACATGGCTTTCTCTATGAACTCTATAGCTCTTTCATAATCTCCATTCTCGAGGGCTATCCTACCCTCAAGGTGATAATACAGGCGGATACTTCTTTTGTTCAAAGATTTTTCGCACAATACCCTGAGTTCCTCGGCAGCCTTATGAGCCTCTTCCAATGATCCCTTCTGGGCAAGAGTCCGGCCCTTGGTGAATACCGCCTGTCTTTCCAGGTTCCAATCCTCTAATTCAAGGGCAATTCTCTTAGTTGTATTGATTTTTTCGAGCGCCTCTTCATGACGTCGCACTCTCATCAATTTATTTCCATGTTGGAGTGAAGTATATCCTTCCCACACTTTTTGCCCTGCTTTTTGTACCAGTTCGGTGTGCTGCTCCATGTATTCCTTCGAAGTTTCAAATCTCCCCAGAAAAAGGTTAAGATCGGTTAAGTTCAATAGGCCATAGAAATTGGATACAGGATCGCTTTCCGAGAGCAGTTTTTTGTATTCCCTCTCCGCATTGGACATATCTCCTTTGCAGAGAAAAATATGTCCTTTGATGCGAAAGTTTTGATTATGGGTTGGATTAAGAACCAGAGCTTTATCGACCTCTTGAAGGGCAAGATCATAATTCCCTTCTTGCAGGTGGATTCTGGCCAGAGCCCAGCGTAAGGCTGCATGGTCAGAAAATTTTTTCTGATACTCCAAGATTACCTGTTTGGCCTGAGCAAATAGTCCTTGCATTCTCAAGACTCTTGCCAGATTTGCTGTCGGAAGAAAGTCGGCATATTCCCCTTTCTGAGCTTCGGAGTATAACTCTGCTGCCTTATCAAATTCTTCGAGGTCTTCATACAGCAGGGCCAGATTATTACTGCCGCTTCTATCATCGGGATAAAGCTCCAATAATTTCTTGTAAGCCTGGATGGATTCATCATAGGTTTTTTCCGATATGCGGTAGAATTCGGCTTTATTCCGGTAGAGCTCTCTGTCGGATACCCGATCGCTCAGTTCGAAAGCCTTCTGGACGAATCTGTCTCCTTCTGTGTAATATCCCATGTTGTAGTAGGCCATGGCCATGGACCTGTAGGCGGTCGCGAATCCGGAATCCACGGAAGTGGCCTTTTCGTACAACTGGACAGCCTGGCGGTAATCGCCTGCATCGAAGTATTTCGTTGCCTCGATGTAGTATTTGTAAGCCTCGGGCGAACTCGTCGTGATCTGCCCGACATCCCTATCGATGTCACTGGCGATGGATTCGGATGTGAATTGGAAATTTTTCTTGATTCTTCTGGTCAGCTCATCGACCATGGCAAAGAAGCTCTCCTGGCCTTTCCCTTCCACGTTTTCAGACCCGATGAGTGTTCCTGTACTTGCGTCCTGAAGCGTGATATCCAGCCTGAAGTTTTCCCCTGCCCTTGCATAGGCCCCCTGCAGTACGTGTTCGACCCCTCCCTTTTTCGCCACCTCTTTCAAGTCGCTGAAAGAGTAACTGCTTGCCTCTGCCAGGTTCATATCCGAAAGAATATGGAAGAGGCGGTCCCGGCTCAGTATGACCAGATGTTTCGACTGAGAGAGATCGGCGATCAGCAGCTCGGCAAGGGCTTTTCTCCAGTGATCCAGGCTTTTATCGCCGGTGTTGTTCTCGAAATACATCACAGCAAGAGAAGGCTTATCTGAGGGTGTTATGGAAGCGGCTTCCTTTTTGGGCAAAAGCTGCCAAATAACGATAGCAGCTATCACAATCCCGATGATGACGAGTGAAGGAATAAAGGCTTTTTTGAGGCTGAACTGAACGGTAATCTCTCTCGATGTGAGGGGCTTTCTTTCTGGCATAATTCTTTCTGTAGTTGGGATGCCTTTTTCGATGTTCTCCAGTTCGGATCTCACTTCGCCTGCACTCTGGTATCTTTTCTCCTTCTCTTTCTCCAGACATCTCATGATCACACCATCGAGCTCATCGGAAATCTGGGTGTTCAACTCTTTCGGATTCTGGGGCATCTCGCCTTTGTGCTTCATCCCGATGGTGAACGGTGTATCTCCTTCAAAAGGCAGCTTTCCTGTGACCATCTCATACAGGATGACCCCCAGGGAATAGATGTCAGACCGCTGATCGACTTCCTTTCCTTCCACCTGTTCTGGACTCATGTACTCCGGAGTCCCGATCATCACTCCAGCGCCTGTTATGCCCTTCGCTTCAAGGGACCGGGCGATCCCAAAATCCATGATCCTCACATTCCCTTCTTTATCGATCATGATATTGTTGGACTTCAAATCCCGATGCACGACGCCTAACCTGTGAGCTTCGGCCAATCCTTCGCAGATCTGTTTGGATATGGCAATGGATTTTCCTATGGGCAGTTGACCGATACGTCTGACCAAACTCCTCAAATCTTCACCGGGAACATACTCCATGGTGATGAACTGTGTTCCCTGGTCTTCGCCCAGATCGAACATCTGACAGATGTTCTTGTGACGGATCTTGCGGGTCAGCCGGAGCTCGTTGCTGAATCTTTCGATCGTCTTTTTGTCTTTGGCGATCTCGGGCTTGATGAGCTTCAGGGCGATCTTTTCTCTAATCTTGGTGTCGTGAACCTTGTAGACCTTTCCCATCCCGCCTTTTCCCAGCTCCTCGATGATCTGGTACCTGCCGGCAAAGGTGGAGCCCGTGGTGAGTTCCTCCCTGGGCGCTTCCATGGTCTTGGTCAGATCAGGAATGTCTTCAGAGGAGGGTATCGGAGTGGCACAGTTGAGACAGAAACGTGCTGTTTCAGGATTGACCGTATCACACTTCGGACATTTCATGCGTATCCTCCCCCTACGTTCATCGGCAATAAATTATCAATTCATGGAAAAAAATGCAACATATCTCTTCTTCATACAGAGCCGAAATTCATATATAATGCTTCTCGAAGGCTGCATCGCGATGCCTCATCGGGAAGGGACAGCAAAGCTTTCCACGTACTCCATGGACTGGTGGCGGAAGTAGGTGTTGTAAAGTTCCGCATAATTACCGCCTCGGGTGAGCAGCTCTTGGTGAGTTCCTTCCTCGATGATACGGCCTTTCTCCAGCACGATGATCCGGCCGGCATGACGAACGGTAGAGAGACGGTGGGCGATCACGATGGCGGTGCGGTTCTTCATCACCAGCTCCAATCCGTCCTGGATCTGGGTTTCGGTAAAGGGATCCACGCTGGCTGTGGCTTCGTCGAGGATCAGGATGGCCGGATCCTTCAAAAGCACCCGGGCGAGAGCCACCAGCTGCCGCTGGCCCATGGAAAGGCTTGCCCCCCTTGCACCGACCTCGGTATCCAGCCCGTTGGAGAGGGCCTCGAGCCACGTGCCTTCAGCGATGCGCAGGGCTGCCTGGCAGACCTGTTCCTCTGTGGCTTTGGGCAGGCCGTAGCGGATGTTGTCCTTCACCGTGCCTGAGAAAAGAAAGGGATCCTGAGGAACGAGACCGATCTGTTTTCGATACTGGGCGAGGTCGAAACGGCGGACATCCTTCCCATCCACTCGAAGTTCTCCTTCCTGGAACTCGTAGAAACGGGCGATGAGCCGGGCGATCGAGCTCTTCCCTGCACCAGTGTGGCCCACCAGGGCTAGGTTCTGTCCGGCTGGGACCACCAAGCTGAAGTATTCCAGCACCTGTTCCCGCTCGGTGTAGGAGAAAGAGAGATTCCGGAATTCGATCTCTCCCTTCAGTTTAGGAACCGGATCAGAAGCGATCTGGACGACCTTTGGCTCTGAGTCGATCAGGGCGAAAACTCGTTCGGAGGCAGAGAGTCCGTCCTGGAACTGGCTCCAGAAAGAAGCGATGCTGATCATAGGCCACCAGAAGAAAGCCACAGCCTGCATGAACAGGTACCAGTCTCCGGGGGTGATGCTTCCGGACCGGGCGGCCGCTCCTCCGGCATACACGAGCAGGGCCACTGCAAGCCCGGAGGCGGTGCTGAGGACGGGAAAAATGCTGTTCAATGTCAGACCGCGGGCGAGGCCGACCCGGTAGGCTTTGCGGTTATTCTCCAAAAACCGGTCGAATATAGCCTGTTCCTGGCGGAAGCTTTTAGCTACCACGATGCCGCTGATCGATTCCTGGATTTCGGCGTTGATGGCGGCTGTGACCCGTTTGGCGTTACGGGTGACCTTGCGGGCGATCTTTCGGAACCTCAGCGCTATGAAAAACGCCACCGGGCTCATGGCCAGGATCAGCATAGTCAGCCGGACATTGATGGTGAACAGCCAGATAGCCAGCAGGAACACCAACAGGAGTTGGCTGATGACATCCAGGACCAGGGTCACGACATCTGAGAAATCCTGTGTATCCGAAGTGACTCTGCTGACGATCTTTCCCGAGGGATGCTGGTCGAAGAAGGTGAGGTCGTTGTGCACTGCGGAATTGAACACATCCTCCCGCAGTCGCAGGACCACATTTCCCACCACTCGTGCAGCAAAAACCTGACGGATGTAGTTGAATCCCCAGGCAAAGACTCCCAGCATCAAAACACCCAGGGAGAGAACAAGCAGGACCTGAACCGAGGGATTTGTTTTGACCAGATCCAGTGCCTTGGAGATCAGAATCGGGCCGGCCGTTCCGGCAGCAGAATTCAGGGTGAGCATCAGGGAGGTGAGCAAAATCAGGTTGCGGTAGGGACGAAAGTAGGCGGCTATCCGGCGCAGCAGCTCACGATCTTTATAAGTTCGATCGTAGTCTTCGCTGTCCAGGCCGTCCAGTATAAACGGCATCTATATCTCCTTTTTTAAACGCCTAGTCATATCGGGTAAAAATCCGGCGGTAGTCGGGCGATCGGTCCATGAGCTCCTCGTGGCTTCCTTGATCCACCAGCTCTCCCTTGCGCAGCACCAGGATGCGGTCCGCCCAGCGTATCTGGCTCAAACGATGGGTGATGATAAAGGTCGTTCTTTCTTTGGAAATCCGCCGCATGGCCCGCTGGATCTGATCCTCTGTGGCGCTGTCGATGGCGCTTGTCGAGTCGTCGAGGATCAGGATCCGGGGATTGGTCAGGAAGGCACGGGCTATGGCGATGCGCTGCCTCTGTCCGCCCGAAAGGGCTACTCCCCGTTCGCCGATCAACGTCTCGTATCCATCGGGGAAAGAGGAAATGAAATCATGGGCCTGGGCCTCTTGTGCGGCCTTCTCTACAGCCTCCCGAAGGGCTCCTGCGTGGCCAAAGGAGATGTTCTCCTTCAGGGTGCGTGAGAACAGGAAAATATCCTGCTCGATAGTCGAAATTTGGGAGCGCAGGCTTTCCAGACTCCAATCCCGCACATTGATCCCATCGATTTTCACCTGGCCCGCACTGACATCGAAGATCCGGTTGATCAGCCGGGTCATCGTGGTTTTTCCGGATCCCGTGAGCCCGACAATGGCCACCGTTTCTCCAGGCAGCGCCCGGAAACTGATATCCTTGAGCACCGGAGTTCCGTTGTAGTTGAAGCTTACCTTCTCGAAGGAAATCTCGCCTCGAATCGGCTTGGTGACCCCTTCCTGGTTTTGATCCAGCTCGGTCTCGGTTTTGATCATTTTCAGGATACGGTCTGCGCTGGCGATTCCCAACTGGACCAGATTGAAGGTGAAGATCGAGATGAAGGTGGTAAACCGCAGCGTCCCGAACAACCCCATGAAGGCAACCACTTGTCCCAAGGTGATGGTGCCCTGCCGCCAGAGCATCAGGACATGGAAAAATCCCCCACCCCAACACAGGCTGAACATGAGCATCGGAAGATAGCGGGCCTGGATAAGCCCCTGACGCACGAAGTAGTCGCGGAACAGCCGGGCATTCCCGGTGAATTTATTCCACTCGTACCGCTCCCGCACGTTGGCCTTGACGACCTCGATCCCGGCTACGGCCTCGGCAAGCCCGGCATTCAAAACACCGAACTGTTCCCTCTGAGCGATGCTGACCGGTTTGAGGCGGCGGTTATAATCGATAATCGTTATGATCAAAAGCCCGGTGAAAATCAGAGGAACCAGCAGCAGGCTGGGATGAATAAGTCCGATCATGATTACAGGTACCACCAGAGCCAGTGTAGAGTCGATGATCAGAGTAAGACCTGGACTGAACATCAGGTTGAGTGCCCGCACGTCGTTAGTGGCTCGAGCCATGATGTCACCCACTCGCTGCCGTCCGTGGAACGTCTGGCTTTTTCCCAAAAGGCTCAGGTACAGTTCTTCTCGAGAGTCCCTCTCGATCCTCTGGGCCAGAAATTCTCCAGAAAAGTTGCGGAGTATCCCTGCGGATCCCTCTCCGAGGGCCAGACCGAGGATGACCATCACTGGGTAAGCCAGGGCGGAAAGCTGAAAGCCGGCCGCCGAGATCACATCGAAGGCTCTTCCGACAAAGACCTGTATGCCGCTGTAGGCAATGTTGTTGACCACAGCGGTGAAAATCAAGAGCAGAGGAAGATGGGGATAGCGGATCAAGTGGGAGAGAATCCAGCGGACCGGTCCTTTCCGGCTGTACCTGTATTCATCCTCGACCTGGAACTCCCGGTTAGCCAAGTAGACATCCTTATGTTGGCACTGATCCTCGCTCTACTCGCGTTCTCGATGACGGCTGACATCCTAAAATGAGTGTATCCGGCGAGACAGAGCAAGGCAGATAAACGTAAAAAGAGATAATACGATAATAGTTGCCCAACAATCAAGAGAAGACGGGATGGTGTCAGGATGCAAATCGGCTTCATATTGCCTCAATGAAGAGGCAAAAGAGGAAAATGCTATACGTGAAGAAATTGAGATAAGAGAATTTATTGATAGGTGTTTTGCAGGTCCGCAATGTGACTCTGGTAGAGTTCTGATCTCTCCGGTGGAACTAATCCTGTGAAAACGCAGGCTCCATCCCAGTCGATGTAGATAGGAGCAGGGTGCATCCGGTATGGATCTGCATCCAGGTCTCTGATGATCAGTTCGGTTATGTGTTTGACTTTTGTGCGGAGGTTGGTCCACTGAGAAAAGTCAATTTTGCGGCCGATCAGGATTCGATCGATGACACTTTCATCCAGTGTAGACACAACATCAGTTATCGTGGTGTACCCGTTTTTTTCGCCCTGCATGGCGTCGTCCAGGGAAATGATCGAAAAACCTTCCCGGTAGCAGGTATGGTTTATGATTCTGGTTCGGCCTGGAATTACTAAGTCATTACGATTTCTCAGATCTTCGAGCGACGGATAAAATTCCGGTTTGGGGAATCGAACGCCGGTGTGGATGGCGAGGGCATCGAAGGTCAGTGAATACCTGCCCGCCGGGTTCCACACCGTCCAGGTTTGTACCTCGTTTTCCGAAACTCCCTGGAACTGGGCAAGGATTTCTTCGGGTGTGTACCAGAATCCCTGAATCCAGGGACGGATTTCTTTGTCTGTCCTTTTCTTGATCTCCTCCAGACTTTCCTTCATGATTCTGTATGGATACTGACCCGGATCTTCGAGGCTCAGGAAATTTTCAGGAAAATGGGATGGATAGAGCATCGGGCAGACCACATCTACATGTGGGATTATTTGTTCCAGGACCTGACCCACCCCAAAGTCCACGGTTTTCCAGGCTGTCAAGCCGAATACGTCGACAGAAAGAACCACGCCCGATGGTTTCAGTCTGGAATTTGCGCAGGCGAGAAATTTCCCTATACATTCTTCCCGTGATGTGTCCTCGAGAGTGACCGGGTACTCGATCGTCGATAGGTTGCCATCGGTCGGAAAGCGGATATAATCGAACTGAATCTCGTCTACACCAAGATCGATAAGTTCCAGACAAAGCTCGATGGTATAATCCCATACTCTTCGATCATATGGATTGGCCCAGTGGAGCCCTTTCCTGTCCGCCCAGAGTTCTCCTGTTTCAGAATCTTTGACCCCCATCTCTGGGTGGTTCGTGACAAGGAGGCTGTCCTGGAACACATCCAGTTTGGCCGCGGTCCAAAAGCCCTTTTGCTTGAGGGTGTGGATGGCTCTGGCAAGCGGTGCGTTGCGGACTGAAGCGTTCATGTTTTTTGCTAGGGGATTGTTCGAATTCCAAAACAAATGGCCTCTCGGATCTTTGGCATGAAGCACGGCCAGATTCAAGCCTGCGGCTTGCATGTAGTGAACGCTCCCTTCGAAGCTCCGCCCGTAAAGGTTGAAAGATGGGAAATAGATTCCCCTTAGTTGCCCTGGCTTTTCCGAGGAATGGGCGGAGTTGGCTAGAAGGCAAACGAACAGAATTGTCATGAATCTGAGGGCAGTATGCATGTGAAATTGCCTGCTTTTGAAACCTCTGAGTACGGAGAATCCAGCCATAGCCTTTCCTTTCAGAATATGCAATAGTTTTGTCGTTTATCCAAAGTGTTTGAATGAAAAAATCTGTCACTGCCGGGACACCCAATAACAGAATGGATGAATCGAGCGGGGGAGATTATCCGGGAAAAGGAGGGCATGTCAGATGCCGGGCAGGACGAGATCGAAATGCCTACGACGTGATCCGAGATATTGGCTAATACTCCGGATGCTTGTAAAATAAAATATGTCTACCGATGAAAAGAGCAATCTGTCTCATCCTCGTTTTCCTCTCCTGTTGGGGAGTATTACATGCTGTCTCTGAGAACAATGAATTCGAAGTCATCCATTTTGGTTTAGACATAGAGATAGAACCTGAAAGGCATCGCCTTATCGGCGAAGCAAAGATAAGGCTTTGCTCTGGAATGGACGGATGGAAATCTTTTCACTTCCATATTCGTCCTGCCCTTCGTGTCACGTCAGTCAGGGATGAAAAGAACATTGATCTCGCTTTTTCCCAGAGTAGGGTCCAGAGGATTTTTCCCAATTCCGATACCAGTCTCGTTCGGATTGGCCTGAGCCGCGAACTTTTAAAAGGTGAAACAACTGAAATTTCAATCTTATACGAAGGCATATTTTATATGTCTTCTGATTATAATCCTGAAGAAAAGCGGTACAACAGAGCCTTTTCTTCGATAACCAAGCAAGCCGCGTGGCTCAGGGCCGTCCAGCTTTGGTATCCTTACCTCGCTCAGAAGTCTATGCCCTTAACCATCAAGGCTAAAGTCCCATCCGGATGGACAGTCGTCACCAATGGAGAACTGCAGAGTTCTACTCAGGAGAAAGGGAAAAGGATTTTTCTCTTTCAAGAGGATGAAATCTCGAGCCTGGATATCACACTTTTTGCAGCTCCGTATGTGTCCAAGAGCAAAAAAATCGATGGCTTTCAAATAGCGGCTCATTTTTTCCCCTGTCACAAAGATTTTCTTGATTCCTATCTTGAAAAAACCGCTGAAATCCTCAGCTTTTATACCCAAAAGTTCGGAAGACCAAAGGCTGAAAAATTCAGCATCGTCGAAATCGGCATGGGATACGGCACAGGCATGAGCGCTCCCTTCGGCTATGGTATTTCTTCTCACCTGATCAACCGTGATTTCACCTTGCTTCCCCATGAGATCGCACATCTCTGGTGGGGCGAGACTGTGGCATTCCATCTAGGCGAGGATTCATGGCTCCATGAAGGCCTGGCGACCTTTTCCGACTATTATTACAGATTAGAAAAAGCTTTTGAAAAGGAAGCAAAAAGGAGGCTGCTCTTCGAACTTCTTAACAAAGCTATTCCTATTGGGAATCCAAACACTTTGTCTATTCTGGAAGCAGGCGCGGAGCACGCCCCCGAAGCATTTCTAATTTATGAGAGAGCGGCATTCATGATTCAAACCTTGAAGCATATTCTAGGAGAAGGAAAGTTCCTTGAAGTTCTGAGACATTATATCGAAACCTTTAGAGATAAAAAAGCGGATACAGATGGTTTTATTCACTCGGTGAATTCGGTGTCTCAAAGAGATTTACACCGGTTTTTCGATTTTTACCTCAAAGGGAAGAAGTCTCCTCGCTACGAGATAAAATTCAGAAATTTCAGGAATCAGGTGGCGGGCACTATCTACCAACATCATGTGCCTGATCAGTTCAGGATGCCGCTCACCGTCGAGTTTTTAACGAATCAGAGAGCCTTCAGGAGAGAGTTCGATGTCATAGGGAAGAAAGCAAAATTCGTCTGCATTCTTGAGCCGGGAGAATTTGTTTCCAGAGCCATTATCGATCCTGAGTTCGAGGTTCTTGGAGTACGGGAAGTCCTGGAGGACAGATGGACGGCAAGATCTTTACGATTAGAGGCGGCCAGAAAGAAAAATTTTCAGCATGTCAGACCGCTGCTTTTTTCTGTCTGGGATAAGCATCCTGACAATGTGCATATCTTGCATGAGATGGCACAATTCTATTTTGCTCAGCAAGAGTGGAACAAAGGAATCGAGCTTTATCAAAAAATCCTGAGTTTTAAACCATACAATTTTGACTTTATAGCCCTGGCTAATATTGCGGGAGCCTACGAAACTATGGGTGATACCCAGATGCAAACGCTTTATCTCCAAAAAGCCGTAGATAAGGGCTCCAACATGTACTCCATCCTGAGAAGTCTGATGGATAAATTGGATAAGCTGAAAGAAGGCACTCAAGAAGACAGGCTGAACTCTTCTTGGCATGCGCTTATGGACAAAGGTGCGGAAGAGACGTGTTGTTTATAAATTGTATTTTTGATATAAAGGAATCGTAAAAAGAGTTTCTGGACTCAAGAATTAAACAGGAGGAATGGGATGAAATTCAAAATCTTTCTTTTTGTCACCGTCTTGGCAATGGGATTTTCGTTGATTTCCTGCCAGGGCACACAAGAGCAGGCGGAGCAAGTTGAACAGGAAGAACCGGTACCTGTCATGGATATGGCTCAAGTCCGCCAGGCGGTTGAGGAGGCCAACGTCAAGTTTGGTGAAGCTGTCCGCATGGCCGATGCAGCAGCTTTGGCCGGCCTTTACACCGAAGATGCCAGGCTCTTACCTCCCAACAGCGAAATGATCGAAGGGAAGGAAGGAATCGAAGCTTTCTGGGGTGGAGGCCTTCAGATGGGGATCAAGGATGCTGTTTTGACCACCGTGGATGTCCTCGGAATGGGAGATATGGTCTGTGAAATCGGCAAGTATGACCTGACCATTCAGCCCGAAGGACAGGAAGCGATAAAGGATAACGGCAAGTACGTGGTTATTTGGAAAAAAACCATGGATGGGACCTGGAAGCTCCATATCGACATATGGAACACGAGCATGCCTGCTCAGTGAGGTTGTCAGGCTGAAGGCTCCATTTAACAACGATCGTTATTTTACTTGAGATAATTCTCTAAACAGCGGTCATAAATTCTGAGAAGGTGATCTTTATCATCTCAGAAATCGGCCATCACGGTCCTCTGCATTCACCAAATTTCGGACGGCTTCTTCTCCTCCCTCGATCAGAGATTTGCGAAAATTTGGATCATTGAGCTTTATCCCGGCGATAAGCTGTCTGCCGACATTTTCAGGAGTGCTGCCATCGAGCACAAAATGGTCAGGATGTGTTTATTTCTTGATCTTCTTGAGCTGCTCTTCGGCGTTAGCGATAGCCTTTTCAATCTCTGGGTTTTCGGGATCGAACTCCAGAATGCTCTTCCAAACAGAAATGGCTTCTTTGAGTTTCTTTTCGCGATAGAGTTTGAGTCCTTTTCTGGTCAATTGGATCCGGCACTGTTTTATCCCTTCCTCCAATGATTCTTTTGAAAAGGGAATAGACATCTCTGGATCTTTGAGCTTTTGATTCACATCTAAAAGGAAAGAATACATTTTTCCGGCTTGGGCGAACCCCTTTTCTTCCAAGGCTTTTTCGCCTCGTCTATGCAGATCGCTGAGTGATTCGATCAGGTCCTCTCTCAGAGAGTTTTCTTCAGGAAAAGCTTGAATTGCGAGGCTATACGCCTCGACGGCATCCACATAATCATGTGGATCGAATGCATCTTGGATTTGGGTTTTACCTCGGGCAGTCAAACAATCTTTTATTCTGTGCCCCAGATATTGGGGGCCGAACGACAACATCTTTTCCAGTGTCTGGAAAAGGGGATAATTGCTCAACAATAAAGAATAGCGCCGCCCAGCTAAGGCGAAGTTTTCTGATTGAAAGGCTTCATCGGCGGATTGCCTGATCTCTTCGAGAACCTGGGAATAGTTTTCCGCAACCACGGGTTCATCGGGATATTTCTCGAGCGCTGCATTGTATCCTTCGATGGCTTTTTGGAGGTCGCCCTGGAAATAATGCTGCCGGGGCGCTTCGAGATTGGGGTGAGGAACGGTATCTTTACGAGAAGCGCATGAAGAAAACACCACAAAGAAAGAAAAATACAAGATCAGAGGAATGTTGCTGAGCTTACGGAATAGACTGTTCATGTTCTCCTTGTGTCTTAAATATACTTTAAACCTATTTTTTTGAACAGGCCAATGAATTTTTCTGCGAGTTCAGGAGAGAACCGCGTTCCGCACAATTGTTGAATTTTTTCTATAGCTTCTCTCTCGGATAGAGCTCTTCTGTAGGGCCGATCGGAAATCATGGCGTCGAAGGCATCCGCCAGGCCGGTGATAGCCGCAGAAAGGGGGATCTCATCTCCACTCAAGCCATCCGGGTATCCGCTGCCGTCGTACCGTTCATGGTGATGCTTGACGACCGGTATGTATCGAAGGAGTGAAGAGGCTTTGCTGAGTATTTCAGCTCCATATTCTGGATGACGCATCATCTCAGTGATTTCGAGAGGTTCCAACCTTCCTTTCTTCAGGAGTATGGAATCTGGAATCTTGATTTTGCCGACGTCATGGAACAAACACGCTATCCTGAGATCTTCGAGCTCTGAGTTCGATAGTCCCACTTCTTCTCCCAAAGCGACGGATAATTTTGAAACTCGAGTGGAATGGCCTAGAGTATAATGATCTTTCGCATCTATGGCTGCAGAAAGAACCTTGACGGTTTCGACATAGGATTCCTCAAGATCCTGCGCATATTTGCTCAGCTTATCCTTCTGATCGGTTATCAATTCAGACATTTCGTTGAAGCTTTCGGTCAGTCTTCCCAATTCATCATCAGAATAGATCTTGAGCCGCCTGTGTCCCCTGCCTCTTTTAAGCTCCTCGACGCCAACGGACAATTCTTTAATTGGACGTACTAGACGTGAGGTGAGATAGAGACTTCCGGCCGTTCCTACTAACAGGATGAGAGCAAACACCCAGGCGATTTTTTCTTGCATTTTGCGTTGAGCGCTCGTGAAAACAGATTTGTTTATACTCAGAACGACCGATCCCAGATCCTTATCCAAAAAGACTATAGGACTCTTAACTTCAAAATAATCTCCTAGAGAATCAGAAAATTCCTTTATGGCCGTTCCATCTTCGTAGGTCTTGAAAATCGTTCCTTTGGAGGGAGTATAAGCTTCCTTTGTTTTATTCACATCGCTGTGGACGAGGATTTCATTTTGTGTGTTGACGATGGCAATGTCTCTGACATCTGGATTCGAGTCTTTTATCTTGAACACAAGGGAATCGAGACCGAGGATATCCTCGGAAATGGAACTGTAGCCGGCGGCAGATGAAATGCTTCTGCACAAAGACTCGGCTCGTCTGATGACTTCGTTGTATATTCTGTCACGCATCAGGCGTACTGTAACGGCATAGGAAATCCCTGTGGTAACGACAAGCAGCAGAAGCACAAACAGCGAAGCTTTTGTGCGGATGTTTCTGAATAGGCTGAGAACGATATTCCTCATATCACCAAGCCATAGTGTTTTTGAGTGACATTTTAGCCTAGCAGAGTTGAGTCCAGATGACAAGACGATGAATGCGCTTCCAATGCGTTTTGAAGTGAATCGATTTGACGAGCATTGACCTTCCTTTTCAGCCTGTGTTATCCTGTGAAGGGAGGGAGACAGTATGAAATCAGCTTTTTTTATGGGGAGATTGATTGTCGGAGCGTTTTATCTCTACAATGCCGGTAATCATGTCGCAAAATTTGGACAATTGTCCGAATATGCAGGATTTAAAGGTGTGCCTTTTCCAGAGATGGCAGTTGCAGGATCCGCTCTGTTGCTTCTGATCGGCGGGATCACCCTTCTTCTCGGTGTTTTCCCGGATATTGGAATCATCGCTCTCGTGTTGTTTTTCCTGCCGGTCACATTTATGGTGCACAACTTTTGGGCGGTGACCGGGGAGCAGCAGGCCGCCGAAATGATCAACTTCACAAAAAATCTTGCCCTTATGGGCTCGGCATTGATGTTTTTGGGTATAAAAAAACCATGGCCTCTGAGTCTTGCCTCTTTCCGAGCGAATAGATAACTCTCCGTTCATCGGTATTGATGAATTCCCCTTTTTTTGTCGGCGTGTTTTTGATGCTGATGGTGGAGATTGACGCACCTTCACCCTGTATAAAATACCTGAGATAGCAGTGATTATGCAACCGCAGATCAGAACTCTTCAAAGAGCTTTTTTTCCATACTCTCCCAGAAGACATTGATATTGGGATAGAGCTCTTTCAAATCTCGGGCATATCTTCCTATCTCGTTGGGCCTCATGTGCATCGGTATGATCTGCTTAGGCTGGATAAATTTTGCAGCCATCTGTTTGCCTGCTTCATCGAGGAGAAAGAAAGGATCTATGAAAGAGATCGAGATGTTTTCTTTTTGCAGCTGGAAGGCTCTGAAATATTCTTCGTTGGCCGGGGGGTAAATGTCACCGAGGTGGAGAACTTTCGTTCCATCCATATCCAGGATAAACGCCAGAGTCATATACGGCCGCTCAGGGGTGGAATGATTGACAGGAAATATTTGGAGATCCATGCCGTTGATGGTTTCCCGGATGATGGTTCCCCATTCAGGATTGATGTTTTTGACTCTTTGGCTGATCTCCGTATAACCTTCCCCTGCTGCTTCTTTCAGCTCTTTACCAACGATTTCATTGCCAACCAGGGTGGTCTCTGGATGACTCATCAGGACTTTCAAAGCTGTATTCGGTTCAAAGTGGTCACGGTGAGCATGAGAGAACAGCATAAGGTCGATCCGGTCAAAAGGCGGCTGGGAAAGAATCATCTTTTCGAGAATTTCATCGGGAGTGTCCAGGTATCCAAAAGGATTTTTAAACGGGGTATCCACCAGGATCTTTTTCGTTTTCGATGAGATCAAGAAACCTTCATTGGCGATGTAGGTGATACCGATCCAGGGCTGATCGGGATTTTTCGGTTCAGGCCTTGGAGCTTTTAAAGCTCCAGCTGCTGCGAGCAGATCTATGATTCCTTTGCGGCCCCAATCCTCAGCGATATGCAGAGGAGTTCTTTCATCTTTCCCTTTGATGTTCAGGTCGGCTTCGTTCTCTGCAAGGAGCTTGACTATCTCCTGATGGCCCTCTCTGACAGCATAATGCAGAGGTGTTTTTCCTCTATCATCTTGGGCATTTATCCTGATACCCTCTTTGATCAATCGATGGGAAAGCTCCAGGAGACCTCCGATCGCTGCATTATGGAGGAGGGTGCTGGCTTCATCGTCCTTTGTGTGGATTCCCACTCCTTTATCTATCAGAAGATTCACGATATTCTGGTGTCCTTTTGCGGCAGCGAGATGAAGACTTATCCTTCCTGAATCGGATTTTACGTCTAAGGCTTTCAGAGTGATGAATATGTCAATGATATCGGTGTGACCTCTTTCGATGGCAAAATGGAGAGGCGTAACACCGCCTCTGTCTTCCTGGCTGATATCCAATCCTTTTTTCATCAGGATCTCGACCACTCTGGGGTGCCCTTCCCTGGCAGGATAATGCAGAATATTCCGACCGTATATGTCTGGTTCTCTGTATTCTGAACCTTTTTCGAGCAGTAGACTGACCATTTCAGAGTGTCCCTTATAGGCAGCGTAAAAAAGCGGATTTTGATGGGCATTGTTCCATGCGTTCACATCCGCTCCCTTTTCGATCAGGTATTCCGCAATTTTTAAATGGCCTGCGTCTGCGGAACCGTGGAGCGGCGTGCCCTGTTCTTGATCGTTGGCATCGACAAGCGCAGGATTTTTTTCGACAAGTGCCTGAACCTTGGCCAGGTCTCCTCGCTTCACTGCATCGAAAATATCATCAGGGGACGTTTGGAAGCTGAAAAGGGGAAGAATAAGCAGAAGTGTTCCCGATATGAGAGGAATCCATCTCTTTCCCCTTATAATCTGGGGCCAGGTCTTCTCTTTAACCATGGGCATCTCTCCTTTTTCCAGAACCAATCAGTGTCTATTTTTTCATACGTTGAATTTCTCATCCGGTTTTAAGTTTTCGGTCTCAAATCCATTCCGAGTTTGGGGACATTATGCGCAATCACCGAATTAATCTGGATGAGTTCAGGTAGATGACATTATCCAGTGAGCGTGAATTCTGTTACCAGTAAAATGAGTGATCGGGTATCCTATCCCCGAGTTATCTGTTTTTTTCATTATAAATTAAGTAATTGCGTATACTGTCACGAAATCAAGATTGGATGAGCCTGCCGCCTTCAAGGGCAATCCTGAAGATTTCTGCACACTGGCGATCCTTGGTATGGTAGCCAGATTTTTTCGTTGTGTGCTGTCTTATTACCAGAACTTCGGCCCTGCTGTCTTGCTGATATTCGCAGATGATTTTTCCAGAGGATTCGATTTCCTGTTTGTATCGGGACATTCCGAATCCGGGCTTCGAAGCCAGCACGCAGTAAAAATAGGGATAGCTCGTTCCTTGAACCACATTGAGATTGATCTGGGCCTGAAGGCCGTAGAACCCTTCAGGAGAATGGGGAAACCTGACAGAAAAACGGACATCGACCGGGATTGTCTTGTTCTCTTTATCCCTGGATAACAAGATGGCGGGCCGAAACTCTTCCCCCTTCTTTTTCAGGCTCTCAAAAACGTTATAAAGCAATAAAAGGATCCTGACTTTAACCATCAGATTCGGCTGCTTGAGAATAAATCTCATTCCAGTAAACCAGAGCGGAACCATAATTACGGCAATGTCAACCGCCAGTATCATCGTAACCCTCATGTCTTTTGCCAACTCTCCAAGAATCCAAGAGGCTAACAGGGCCAGCCCTCCAAAAATGAAAAAACTGAACAATCCAAGAGGATTAGAAACATCCAGTGCATCGCTGTCCCATTTTTTATTTCGTTTTCGAAGCTGTTCCATTTCCTGTATCTTTTCGATGGAAACGCTCTTCCAATTGGGATCTAGATTGAAACTTTTCGTCCGGACGCGGCTGTCATATCCTTTTACCAGAATTATTCCGATTCCGGTCAGGAGGAAGGGAACGCCGTAAAGAGGATGCATGAAATAAAGCTGCAGGATAAATCCCGCAATCAGCAGAAACAGTGTCAGATGGATCCTTAAATTGTAAGGGAGGTTTTTGGCAAAATAAAATCTTACGCTGTCCCGTCGGTCTGGAGGGGGAAATCCGAATAGGCCCAGAATCGATGTCATTGGCTATCCCTGGGATTGAGACTTATGTTCGATTCGAGCTGTGCCAGCGGCTCTTCAAGTTCGCCATACCCATGGACCTTGAAGTACAAAGGACATGCACCGTGACACACTGCAAAGTGTTCACAATCCCTGCATCCAGGATGTGCCGCCCGTTTTTCCCTTAGAAAGCGAGCGCGGTCTCCGAACCATAAGGCCTGGAATCCCTCTCGCAGCAGATTCCCTACGGCCTCTTTCCAACTGGAACACGGTAAAAGCCTGCCAAAGGGATCGACAGACAGCAATCCCTCACAGGCACTGCAGCCCTTGTTCCCCATCTGGTGGGAAACCGGATTGAAAAGACACATCGGAGTCGGTGAATACCACATGAAGCGGACTCCTTCGGCTTCCGCTGCTGCTTTTATTTTCAATACGATATCTTTGATTTCACTGTATTTGACTGTCAAATCCTGTGCGGTCCCCCGCCCTGCCGGGATGATCATGTTCAAAGAGAACCGATCGATCCCCAAAGACTTGGTGAATTGCCCCATTTCTTCAAGGCTTTTCATGTTTAACCGGCATAAGGTGGCATGAGGATGTGCCAGAATTCCTTCGTTTTTCAAAGCATCCAATCCATTCAAGGAGGCTTGGAACGCGTTTTTAAAGCCGGCGATATCGTCATGGACATCAGGATCTGGCGATTCAATGCTGATCTGGGCTGACGCCAACCCAGCCGCTTTCAGCTCCTTGGCGGTCCTCTGAGAAATGAGCGTTCCGTTGGAGATGAGATTCACGCGCATGTTCAAGGTACCGGAAGCATAGGCGATCAGTTCCGTGATGTCATCCCTGAGCAGAGGCTCTCCTCCTGTAAAGGAAACGCTGGGCACTTCGCCGTCATTTCGAATCATATCCAGCACACGCTTGACTTCACTTGTGGAGAGTTCATCGAGGCCGGATTCATCCTCAGACCCTGAGACACATATGCACGAAGCATAGCAGAACCGGCATTGGATGTTACAGCGCCATGTCAGAGCTATTTCGGACAAGACGGGAAGTTGGATGTACCCCAAGTCAAACGGCACTCTCGTGAGTGAAGGAGAACGGTAGCCATCACAGACCGAAGAGTTCAACATACGGGATAGATCGGTGAAGAATGAATGGAGTTGTGCCGGAAGCTTCTGATCGGAAGCTCTTGCTTTGAGGATATCTTGGATCGAGCCGCCTTGGATAATATGGTGGAGTACCAGGGCGCCCGTGTTGTTCAGTTTGAAGGCGTGGTTCGGAAGACGGATCAGGACATTGTCGGTCAGCCGTACGTGGACATAAGGTCGAATTCTGTCCACGAAGGTATCAACCCAATCCAGGAGAACTGAGGGAGCCTCCATCAGTGACCTCCTCCGCTGACACAGGCAGAATGGCAGGCAGAGTGGCAGGCAGAGTGGCAGGCAGAGTGGCAGGCACTGTGGCAGGCAGAGTGGCAGGCATCATGGCATGCGGCATGGCAGGCTTCGATGGCTCCTGCTGAAGGCCCGAGGAATTCTTGAAAATCCACCACATCCGGGTTGAGTGGAAGGGAGGCTTCATACTCATGGTCGTATCTCTGAGGATCATAGTGTCGGTGCATGCCATAACGGTAGTGATACCAGTACCACCAGCTCGACACTGGCTCATCTTGCCGGCGCTTGCTGTTTTTCTTTCTGAGAGGCTCTTCCTGTGCCTTGCCGAAGGCTTTGGCAATTTCATCGTGATAGTAATTTTTTGTCGCCTCTATATCGCAGTCCCATGCTTTCTGCTGGATGTTGTAAACCACCGCCTTCAAGAGTTCACTCAGCTCCTGTTCACTGAATTGACCGTCATCTTTGGCCGCTCGATACATCTTCTGCTCATAAGGTCCTAAGTCGTTGAAGGAAATGGGCATCGGCTTGACGACTTCCACACGAAGAGGGTCCCGGTTGACGAGCTCGATGCAGTTTCTTTTCACCAGTTGAGATAAAATGGTTGAGAAGATCTGTTTGTAGGGGACGCCGATAAAAACCCCGGCCTCGATGGGATCCAGATCCCTGGCGATTTTACCGGGTTTGCGGAAGGAGGCCAGCTCTATTTTTGGCGGTTCCCAATCCCCGCGGACCCATTTGACATCATCCAGCTCCGATTGGGCCCGGACCAAGGACCGGTGTTTTCTGGATACGCCGAAAATACCGGACAGCAATGTGATGGCAAAGCCGATGAGCAGGATCCAGCGGGATGAGGACGTTCGACTTTCTTTTGAAGGGAATTGTTTTGAGGGCAGAGTCCCTTGATTTGGCGAGACAGCTTCTTTTGGATATGATCGGACAGAATCGATTCCAGGGAAAACATCCGCAGAAATGTATTGCTGGATGCGGAAATGGTATCGCGTGCGGGCGTTCTCTTTATGCAAGAGAACTTCGATATGCTGAGTTTCTCCGACTTTTCTGAGGCGGTAGTCTATTTTGTACTCCTGATTCATAAATCTCTCGGTGGCGAATCCTCGGGCCAGAAGTTCGGCCTCGATGGCGTTTCGGTCTGTTTGAGCGGGGGTATACTCGATAGGATAAACCACTTTGACTGTGTAGTGCTCCAGCGGCTGGTCCCAATCTGTAGGTGCCCAATTGAAGACGACGAGTTTTCGTCCTCCTGCTGCGGTTGTAGATGCCAGATATCCGGCCCGAGACATGTCGGCTGCGAAGCGGAACCTGTAGGTGACGGTACCCGAAGAAACAGCTCTCCCGTTCGCCAGGACGACGTCATAAAGGTCTTCGTTGGTCCGTTTGATATCCAAGGCATAGGTATTGCCCCGGCTGTCGACGGCCGAGGCATTTTGATAATCGAAGTGGGGAGTCAGGCGGTCAAACCCTCCAAAGTAAAACCCATGGAATTCGCCGGAAATCACAGTATACCGCACCACATATTCCACAGAAGCCTTGCCATCGGGGAAGAGAACAACTTCTGTTTCGACAAACTGAAGCCTGCCTTCCCCTGCGAAGGATGAGGCTGCCGTGGCGAGGATTGAAACAAGGCCTATAAACAGAATGGTTTTTTTTGACATGGAAATTTTCTCCCTGTCGATGATCCTCAAATACCGTATCCCCGTTATCTGTTTTTATTCCTCTCTGGAGGAAAGGTGAAGTGTGTACAGGAATCCTCCGATACAAATGCCGAAGATCAAGATCATCATGAGTATGGCTTCAAACGTCATTATCGTCCTCGACTTCATTTGAATTCAGGGGAAGTCTCTTGGTGATGATTTTATTGAAAACGATAAACACGGCCAGAGCAGCTCCCCACTGAAAAAGTACTGTCCCCACAGAACCTGGTGCGAATATGTTCAACCAGTTGTCTGGATTCGATTTATAACTGTCCCAGAACCACCAGATCAGCATAGCGATGACCTGAAGGGGGAGGAAAAAAGTCACCAGATAATCGAATGCCTTTCCCAATTTGACTTTATGTCCAGAGCTGTTGACGATCTCCCTCCGGAACTTTCTGGGACCGACCTTGAGAACCAGGAATATGAAGAAAGAACCGCTGACTATCAGACCGAGCCCCCACACCCAGTCTTGGTTGTTGAAAAATCCCATGCTGACAGCCGAAGGAAATCCAAAGACAAAACAGGCTGTCCCGACTATAGTCACTGCTTTTTTTCTGCTTAAGCCTGAGTCCATAAAGATACGGGATATGAGTTCGAGCTGAGAGATCAAGGAAGAGAAAGCCGCAAAACAGAGAGCCAGGAAAAAAAGAGCCAGGAAGAATGAGCCGGATGGGATCTTTGCAAACAAAGTAGGAATCCATTTGAACGTCAATCCTTCGTTTCCCTGACTCATGATTTCGACCACTTTTTCTTGTGCCAGGTTCTGGCCCACAAAGAAGGAAAAGACTGTAGGAATCACGGCGATGCCAGCCAGAAGGGATGCGGTATTATTGCCGAATCCCAGGGTCGCTGTGGTCAAAAAGGGATTTTCTTTTTTCCTGGAGTACACACCGTATGTCAGCATGAGCCCCCAGCCAGCTCCAGTCGACCAGGCCGCCTGACTCAATGCATTGAGCCATACTTCGATATTTCTCAGTTGGGACAGATTAGGAGAGAAGAGAAAGTTTAAGCCCTGCGCCGCACCGGGAAGACTCACGGATCTTCCCACAGCGATCAGCAATAGTATGAACAGCGATGGGATGAGTATTTTATTGGCACGTTCGATTCCCTTGGCGACACCGAAGTAGATGATCGAACACCCGATCAATATGGCTGTAAAGTGGAAAACGACGGGTTCCCAAGAGGAAGTGAAATTTTCCCAGTACTGGATGGGTTTTTTATGAATGAGTCCTTGAAAGCACGTGGCGAAGAAATATTTGATACACCATCCTGTAACGACCGTATAGTAAAACGTGATGGCTGCTGTCACGAAAGCCACAAAAGTTCCCATCCAGGCAAAATTCTTTCCTATCATCCTTCCGAATGAACCGACCACTCCTTGTCGGGTCTTTTTTCCTACGGCAAGCTCGATGGTGAGGAGAGGTATGGCCCAGACGAAGAGAAACAGGATCCATACGATCAGGAAGGCCCCCCCTCCATATTGAGAGGCAATTCGCGGAAAGCGCCACAGATTTCCTGTTCCCACCGCCATACCCAAGCCGGCAAAGATGATGCCCCAGCGCGAGAAGGTTTCTTTCTTTTCCATTTCTAAGCCCATACTTTACTGATCGTTACTTCGTGTGTCAACAGATTAGGTTTCGGAGGAGGAGGATTCAGAGTCCTGCAATGACAGCGTCAAGATCAGCATGACAGCCTCGGATCGGCTCTCTCATCACCTTCAAGCGGAGATCGTTATGAGAGTCAGCCATGATATGCCATTTGATCAGTTCTATGGTCGTTTCTTTGATTTCGATACAGGTTACATAACGGGGATGAGTCCCGCATCCACTGTTGAAGTAGTAAGGCTCCTCCATCTCCCCTGCCAAACGCTGCTGCTTGCTCAAAGAGAGGAACATCGGGCGATGGGTGTGGCCTGCGATGGCGACCATGTGACGGTGTCGGGCCCACCTTATGATACCTGTTTCCACCTTGCTGCGCTTTCTGGCTTGCTGAGCCGGACTCGTCGGGTCTCTAAACCCGAAGATGTTTTGCAGCGGACCCCAAATGTGACGCACCCAAAATCTGCCGAATGGAACGAATGTGTCGTTGATAAAGTCTCCCTGGTGGCCGTGAAAAAGGAAAATCTTTTCTCCCAGCATGGCCGTCTCATAGATATGGATGTCAGAAAAAAGATCAGGGATGAGCATTCGAGCTTCCTCGAGTGCCTTCTGCATCCATTTTTCATCTGCCATCTGCAGGTTGTGGTTCCCTGCAATGTAGCACAACCGGTTGTCTTTGTGGAACCGGTCCATCTGCCGGAAGATGTTTCCGTGGGCCCTTACGATATCTGTCAAATTCCGGTTTTCATACAGTTCGTCTCCGTCACCGAGCTCGATGTACGTGAAGTGGCGGGTGTAATAATAGTCCAGAGCGCTCGAGAAGATAAGGTGGTTGTGTATGAAATCATCGGCCCAATTCCCGATTCCCCGATGGAGATCGCTGAAAATCACGATTTTCGTTTCCGCTGTCAGATCGAATATCTTCTGGTTGTTCTCGAGTGCCTTATCCAGAGCTGGCTTGATCCTCAAGAGACACATGTCCTATTCCCTCCTTGTATCTTGTCTTTGAAAAATGATGAAAGCGCTGGTGAAGACAGATTCGTTACGCCGAAGCGGACAGGGATGTCGAAGATCTCGCTGCTGGCTGCCATGGTAGAACTATCCATCATGAATAAGATTATGAATAAAATGGGAGGAGTCAAGAACTTCTTGAATGATATGCATGAAAGCAGCGAAGAAAAGCGAAATTGTTCAGCGGAGAGAGCCAGCCTGATTGTATCGAGGTGCACCACCTCGAAAACTCAAAGGATGCGCTGAGAGGAATGACGTTGGAAACCTGAATGGAGCGCAAACATTCCCCAATGCTCCTATCTTCGATCACGGCTTGGGAAGTGCTCACCAAGCTACGGAAGCATCCTTATTTCCGTGATAATATCTTAGTAAGTCA
>JABAOH010004264.1_pt1 | contig 43289 bp, 50 predicted proteins | sample 7062181 | NCBI WGS metagenome assembly JABAOH01 (sample SAMN14538630, study PRJNA623070) | marine sediment metagenome | biome: marine biome [ENVO:00000428]; feature: marine pelagic biome [ENVO:01000023]; material: deep marine sediment [ENVO:00002113]; isolation source: pool of 5 deep marine... | reverse complement strand
CAAGGGAACCGGCCTGAAAATCCTGAGTGAATGCGATTTTCTGGAAAGCATAAGTGGGACGGATTCCTTCATTCTGAGGGAATGAAATTTATAAATTACATCTTCTCTTATATGGATATATTGGTTGACGTGAAACTCTGTTATGCGTCGCTCGACATGCGGTCCCGTGGCTCAGCCTGGTACCTTCGCTTCTCGCGGAGCGAGTGGGCACTTAGAGCGCTCGACTGATAATCGAGAGGTCCTGGGTTCAAATCCCAGCGGGACCATATGAAACAAGGGGACTTCGTAGAGATAGAGTACGTTGGGAGGGTTAAACTAACGAATGAAATCTTTGATCTCACCTCTGAAGAGCTTGCGAAGAAGGAGAATATCTACAACCCTAAACACACGTATGGACCAGCCCTCGTTATAGTCGGATCGAACATGGTTATTCCCGGGGTTTCGAGGGAAATAGAGAAAATGAACGTTGGCGAGGAGAGGGAATTCGAGGTTTCTCCCAGCGAGGGTTTCGGCTTCAGAAACCCCAAGCTGATAAGGATTCTGCCGATCTCGAAATTCATAGAGAACAAGATAAATCCCGTTCCGGGAGCGTATTTCGAAATAGATGGTAGGGAAGCAAAGGTTCAGAGCGTGTCCGGAGGGAGAGTTAGGGTGGACTTCAACAACCCGTTGGCTGGGAAGCAGCTTGTATACAAAATCAAGATCGTAAGGAAGATCGAGGGAAAGAAGGAGGGGGTTGAAAGGCTCCTGAAATACTACAAGGTGGGCTTTTCCGAAGTGAAAACAGGCGAGAACTCATTCACAATAATTTCTGATAAACCTGTTAATCCTGTGGCAAAGAAAATTATGACAGACATGATTACCAAATGGGTTAAGGGAATAAAGAAAGTCGATTTCAAGGAAAAGGGAACGAAGAAGAAAAAGTAGGTTTCTCTAATCTGGGAGTTTAATTGGCAATCCCAGCTCCGTTATTTTCGCTTTGCAATAAGAATTGGGGCAGTACAGAGGCGGTTCATGATCCTCCCCATCGCCAACAAAAAACCTATAACCCCATTCCTTGAGAGCCAGCAATTCCTTTACAGTATCTTTGGATCCATTCCCGTATAAAGGTCCCTTACCCTCGAACATCTCGTCCAACGTGTGATAGAATATACAATCGGGATTTCCATCTTCATCCGAATGTACATGGCATATCAATTTAATGTCTGAACCCATAACCTCTATTTGTAGAAAATTTTAAATTATTTGTTTTTCAGTGTGCTGGGTAAATAAAGTTTAAATAGCTTACTTACATATTTTTTTTATAAATCTTTAAACTCATATTTATTTGAGTTTTTGAAGGAGGGGTAATTATGGACAGTATGGGAAAAGGTTCCGTAATTGATTCTGCTTTAGTTAGGGAAGAGCTTCCAAGAGAGAGGGGTTCTGCAGTGGATGAGGAATTGAGAAAAATTCTGGAATCCAGAAAGGCTGAAATAAAGGTTTGCGGTGTAGGAGGAGCCGGTGGAAATACGGTTTCTCGATTAATGCAGGTTGGTATTGTTGGGGCTGAGACCTTGGGCGTGAACACGGACGCTCAGGATCTGCTCTACACGGATGCAGATACGAAGGTATTGATAGGTAGAGAGCTCACAGGTGGTTTAGGAGCAGGTGCAGATCCTAAGGTAGGTCTGGAGGCTGCAAAAGAATCAAAGGAAGATATAAAGAAACACCTGGAAGGAGCTGACATGGTTTTCGTTACCTGCGGACTTGGAGGCGGAACAGGAACAGGAGCAGCCCCTATTGTTGCTGACATCGCAAAGAAGGTCGGAGCCCTAACTGTCGGAGTCGTAACCCTTCCTTTCACAATGGAAGGCAAGCAGAGGGGGAAGAATGCTCAGGAAGGCCTTGAAGGTCTGGAGAGCGTGGCGGACACACTGATCGTTATTCCCAACGATAAGCTTTTGGAAATAGTTCCGGACGTTAGCATCACGACTGCCTTCAAGGTTGCGGACGAGATTCTCGTTAATGCTGTTAAGGGGATAGCCGAGCTTATTACGAAACCCGGCTTGGTTAACCTTGACTTCGCGGATATACGAGCGGTAATGGGTGCCGGAGGAATCGCGATGATAGGAATGGGTGAATCAGATACAGAGAACCGCGCACTCGAATCCGTTGAGAAGTCGCTCACCAATCCTCTTCTGGATGTGGACATAGAAGGGGCAACAGGAGCGCTTGTAAACGTATCCGGAGGAGAGGATATAACCATTAAAGAATGTCAGGAAATAGTGGAAACCGTTAGTACGAAGCTAAATGCGGACGCGAAAATAATATGGGGAGCACAGATCATAAAAGAGCTTGGCGATGTGATACGGTCAATGTTGATNNGGCGATGTGATACGGTCAATGTTGATCGTGACAGGCGTAAAATCCTCTCAAATATACGGTCCTGAGAAAACGTACACAACCGAGAAGAAGAAGGAAATAGAGAAGGTTCTGGGAATTGACTTTGTTGGGTAATTCCCCCTTTTCCTTTTTTTAAAATATTAATATATAAACAGACAAAACAAGAGATATTAAAGTGGAAATATGAACATAAAGGAGCTCATAAAGAACTACAGAAGGGTGATGCAGATCGCCAGGAAACCCAACAAGGAGGAGTTTCTCTCCACGAGCAAGATCTGTGCGATAGGGTTAGTCCTTATAGGATTTGTGGGTTTCATCATATTCCTCCCGTTCATCCTTTTGGGGGACATCGCTCTCATAGGTTTTGTTTTGATAGCGATATTCATGGCAGCGGTATTGTTTAGGGTTTAGGTGGATTTATGATATATACGGTCAGAACAACATCCGGAAGGGAGAACATAGTTATGGATATGCTATACACATCCATAAAGGCGAAAAACCTTGACGTGAAAAGCATAGTTCATCCCAGTGAACTGAAGGGCTACGTATTCATTGAGGGGAAGCTTGGGGAAGTGCACAAGGCAGTTCAGGGGGTAATGCACGTGAAGGGCGTGATAGACAAGTCTGTTGCCCTCCCTGAAATACAGCATTTCTTCGAAACGAAAAAGGCGAGAATAGCTGTAAACGATGGAGATATTATTGAAATAATCGGCGGGCCCTTCAAGGGGGAGAAAGGAAAAATCCAGAGGATAGATCAGGTTAAGGACGAGGTTACCGTTGAGCTCCTCGAGGCGAGCATACCTATTCCAGTCACGATCTCGACAGAACTGGTCAAACTTGTTAAAAGGGAGAAAAAGGAAAAAGAGGAATAAGCAAACATTCGCTAAAGCTCCATTCTTCTCCTTCTTACCTTTCTTTTGATTTTTTCCCAAATAGCGTCCAGTTTTTCTTTTCTTGCCGTTGGCCTTCCTTCATATGCTGGTATACCCGGTTTTATTTCCCTCTTGAACAAATGTTTCAGGCGTCTTTTCTGTTCCTCGATTATCATTTCCTTAAGGAACTTTGATAACATCTTCTTGTAGAACAGGAACATTGCAACAGCAATCACCACGACAACAAGTATCGAAATTATTATCATGTTCTGGCTCAGGCCCATGAAATATATTTTCCCGCCCAATTGATCAAGCAGGTGTTTCGCATCCAAAAGGGTTTGATACCCCTCTATCACTCTGTCCTGTCTCTGAAGGATAAGACTCTTGTTTATTTTATCATTTACGGATTCTATCAAATTCCTTTCTTCTGTTAAGGGCTCTACTATCTTGAGATCATTATTTACCTGTTCCAACAGTAAGTTATAGGCATTTTCAACAATATCTTTCGTGGAGCTGATGACTGATTTATATCCTTCTATCACCTGTTTCGCTTTCTCCACCGATTCTTCGTAATCTCCCGAGTTAAATAAATCCCCTGCTTCTTCGAGCAGCTCATCCGTAGTGAGTAGGATCAATTCGGGGTCTCTTACCTCCAATTCGAATTCCTTTGCATTTTCTACAACCCCTTCTGCCTCTTTTTTCTTCGAATTGGCCTCGCCCAGAAGGAATTTCGCCTGCCCTTTCAATGTTTTTGCAACCGTTAAGGTTGTGATTTTCGTGGTTTCCACAGTCCCGGATTTCGCGACCAAGGAGAGGGAGTAGACTTGTTCAAAGGCGTCCGTTGGTAAGGAAATCATAACAGAATAGCTTTTTGATTCCCTGATCCCTATGTCCTGCGCATGCGGCGTGACAGAAACCCATTTTTCGGGTATGCCATAGACATCAAGGCTTGTACTAGAGGCCTTCGCATTCCCTGTGTTTTCGATCTCAGCTTTAAACCTTATTATTTCTCCTGGAGTTGCCTCAATATAATCTGGGGCGGTAATGGTTAGCTGCGGGCTTGGAGGAACTGCAGGGCCAGGAGCACCGCCTGGGACGGAAGGCTGCGTTGATTTGACGTAAAACTGAGGACTGTTTGCCCTCTTTATGTTCTCATCACTGGGGTATTTAACAGCTACAATGAAATAATATGTCCCGGGGTTTTGATTAACTGTCACGGTTTTTGTGTAATTCAACCACTCGGTTACCGCCTTCCATGAGCATCCGTAGTTGTTGTAGGCGGGACCGCACTGGTAACTGGGGTTTGAATTTATACAATAACATATCTGTATGTCTGTCGTTTCAGTGGGGTAGATCTTATGAATAGATATATCCACCTGGAGGGATTCCCCTGGATACAGGCTTGAGGGATTTATGTTAACGATCTCGATATCGTCTATGGGATTCGTCGTGTTCACGTGGATCTTCAAAGTAGTTGTGTTCCATCTCCCATCGCTCAGCGAATATGCATAAGTGGGGACGTTATACGTCCCGCCATCATAACCCATACCTGCCGGAACGTAAACCCTCAGTGTCACGTTTTTATACGTATATCTGGGCAAGAACATCGAATAATCATCCTGGTAGTACGTCCCGTTCGGGGTTTCGTTGACGAATTTAACGAAATTGTTGGTGTCTGATTTGTTCAGGTAAACCGATATATCCTGGGAATTACTCTGGGAAAGCGTGAGGTTCTCGAAAAAATAGTAGTCTTCACCAATAACTATTTCAGGATACTGGAGAGATAAATTCAACATCTCAATGCCGATTACCGTTGCATTGATGACCGTGCTCCCCGTGCTTGGCTGGGCACAGACATTGACGTTTGAAAGGGAAACCAGTAAAAATATCAGGCCTAAGAGAGCAACTGTTTTCATATAAAGAAGTTTAGATCACTTTCATATAAAATTTCTATCTTTTTCTCTTCTTCAAAAACACAACAAGTAGTATCACTATTATAATTATTACAACTACGACTCCCGTAACTATGGGCTTAATGTCCATGGGGTTTACGTGAACAGAGAAAGTGTACGGTTCATTTATTGTCGCTGCCCCTATCTTTATGCTGTTGAGTATCCCTCCGGAGTATATCACTTTCTCTGGATTCCATTCTATTAATGTGGGGGCGGTGAACTTTATGCAGACCACCTTGCAGGAGGAACTATCATCCGAAAGGCACGTCTGTGTTATACAGGCTCTCCTGGCCTGAGTCTCCTGCGGGCAGTCTATGGGATCAAGAGTGAAATCATTCGGGGTTACCTCAGCTGTTAAGGGTTCCAGATCGCCTGTTGTTGACACGTGATACGTTCCTCCTTCCTGCGTGGCGTAGATCCATATATCGCACATCTCCGTTGTTTCGCCCGCAGATAACGTGATTCCTCCCTTTCCCAGTGATATGCCAGCCTCGGCAGGTCTGGCTGTTAAAAAAATCATNNAAACCCCTCTTCATAGTAGTAAGTTTGGCGTCCCTATTTAAAAAAGTTTACAGTGGCTCTTTAAGCCATTTTTAAAATTAAAAAACAAAATTTTGTAATGGTCAGAATAATCTCTGTAGTTTCAGGTAAGGGAGGCGTTGGTAAGACAACGCTCGTTGCGAATCTCGGGGCATATCTATCCTCGATAGGTAAGGACGTTCTTATAGTTGACGGGAATCTCTCGGGAGCGAACCTGGGTTTGCATTTGGATCTACCCGATGAATATCCCTTTTCTTTGAACAGAGTTATAAAGGGTGAAATCCAACCCTCTCAGGCGATATACAAACATTTCTTGGGTTTCGATATACTCCCTGCCTCAATCACTGATATGCATATAAATCCCAGAAGGTTCAAAAGTATACTCAAAAACTTATTCAAGAATTTATCGAAAAGAAGGGATTTCATAATAATAGATTCTGCCCCTGGCATCACTCATGAGGCCCTCGTCTCCATAGAAAGTTCAGATGAGGTCATACTTGTAACAAGTCCTGAGATGCCTTCCATAGTTGATATTCTGAGATCAAAAAAACTGGCTGAAGGTAAGAAAAAGAAGATAGTGGGGGTTGTCGTTAACAGGACGAACAGAGAGGATTTTGAAGTAGATTCACAACATGTGGAGGACATCCTGGATTTGCCCGTGATTGCTAACATACCCGAACACAAAAAAGTCAGGGAATCGATAGCGATGAAAAAACCTGTTGTTACCCACTCCCCGGATTCAAAGGCTTCCATCGAAATGAAAAGGCTCGCCCACTTCCTGCTTGAAGAAGAATTCCCGGAGCCCGGATTCTGGCAGAGGTTTCTTGGTATTTTTAGAAAATGAATTACAAAAGTAAAAAAATATAGAAATTGATTTTTCTCGATTCTGGTTGGTTATTGTTATGTACACGTTCCACAAAGGGCTTCTGCTTGGTTTACCTGCCTACCGCACCAGCAGTATCCAGTCTTGTAGTCTCCTGGAACTTGGGCTACCGGGATGTTTATGAAGTATGTACTCCAGCAGTTTCCTCCGGTCTGCGAAACACTGTCGCAGTCCTCCATTGACAACCAGGAATTGCTCAAACTTGTGGCAGTTGAGTTGTCCCATATGCCTGCGCCATCGCTTGCTGTGGAGTTCGAATGCGATGTCACGTTTGCTATATCAAAGGTATTCGTTCCGTCCGTGAGATTCGTTCGGTTGCTCGCGTGAGTGAAGTTGATGTCAACTGTGGATGAAGGATCCACTGTCAGGTTGTATCCCGTACCTCCTACTCCCCAGTATCCGCTGTTGCAGGTCGCGTTGTTTCCGTCTGTTCCAGGATCTGTTGTATTGAACGTTATACCCGCTGTAATACAATCGGAAACTGTTACGGAAACGTATCCCCTCACTGTAACGTTCATTGTTGTTGTTCCTGTCTGCTGCTGTGCCGAATAACCAGAATACGAGATCCCGAAAAACATCACTAGAAGTGCTCCAAAAAACACTAGAGCCCCCAACCTTGCTTTCCCCATCATATAAGACTAATATTAATTTTATAATATTTAAATGTTTAAACAAAAGTATAAACTTGATAGATTATTCCATTTCTTCCATTATGTAAATGGTCGTGTTGTAGTACTGGGGTTCCTGGCCCGAAGGAACCGTTAACCAGAAATAAAGAGTAGTTACGTTGTTCTCCCCTGCCGGCACGCCTGACCTTATGAGCTGATACGTGGTGGAAAGCTGGATGGTCTCTGAGCTGGGCGAGGTCGAGTTTACCGTTACGTTACCTATGCCTATCTTTGAACTCCCGTTCACCAGGTCATCCGTTGCCCTTATCGAGACGTTGACGGTCCCGCAGGCTGATGTGGACGTGTCGGTTATGTTGTAGTTCCCGTTATCTATCGCGGAAACGTTCGCAACGCCTGGATCCTGATTGCCGAAACGGATGCCTAACTGAAGTTCGTTCGTCATGGTGAAATTTACATTGCAGGTTTCAACCGTAAATGTTCTGTTCACATCGCTCCAGTCCTCCTGGCCTATGGTATCATTACACCAAACCCCCCACTTCCATGTCCCTTCCGGAATCCCATCGACTGTGACGTTCCACCAGACATCGTTTACCGGACTTGAATTGGTCTGGTTTGCATGCCACCCTGACCAGTTGCCATAAAGCTTGACTGTGTCCACATCCAGATTGTCGTAACACTTCAAATCGAATGTAATCGATCCGTCAGAGTCGTTGTAATAAGCGACAGGGTTCGTTCCTAGCGAGGCATTCGGTGGGCTGTCCTCGTAAACCGCCGTCAGATAAGGAGGTGTTGTCCCCTGTTTTGTGTACCAGAATCTTGCAGGGTCCCCGTCATTCTCTCCCGTGTGCACCTCTGTGGCTGATATATCACTTTTAGAGTTGGGTGTACCGGTAGCCTTGTCTGGGTCCTGAATCCTCAAACATAACTTGGGGTTCCCTGCCTGCCATTCCTCCTTGAAAATAGTCGTTATGTTGAAAATGTCCTGCCCGTCTGCCGTTGAAGCAAGTCCCGCGAATTGGGTTTGGTTGGCTGTTGCGTAGCCGTCAAGTACTGAATAATCATCGCTCGTAACGTTACAGTTCTGGTTGTTAACCCTGTATATATCTATGTCACCGTTATCCGTGGCGGCCTGGCTTCTGGTAAGGACCAAGGTTGCATTTTTGAAATCGATTGACGAGTAATCAGGAAGGGAGGATATGTTAAATTCAATGTAAACGTAGTGATGCCTGCCAGTGGGACCTCCTGTTGACAGGTATATATCCACATCCTCAGTCAGGGTTACATTGTTTTCTATCAAATCGGGAGTTGCGGTTGTAACTGTAATAAAAATTATAATTGTCATGAAAAAAAAGAATAAGAGAGAAATTGCTCCTATGTTATTCATGCCGCATGAGGATTTTCTGCTGTTTAATTTCAGCCATTTTTGATCTTTCTTATCCTTTGGGTAATGGAGTTTTGCCTTTCCCACTTCCCTTACCTTGACATCTCCCGTGGCCTCAAGAACCGCGAGGTATTTGGAGGCAGTCATCCTGTTTATTCCGAGCGAGCTGGCAATCTCTTCTATGGTTAAACCGTAATCATGCTTGGAAATAAGCTTGATTATCTTTTCTCCTATTCCTACCCCAATCATAAAAACCCCGTTGTTAATAATTAATAAACGATTATATATTCTTTACTAATTATTAATGATTATCATTAATGATTACTAGATTAAATGTAGGAAATGGGCATATAAAAAGATATTTATATATTACTTTTCAATATTCTGATTATTATGCCGAAAGAAAAGATCGAAGTCATGATTGAAGGTGGGAAAGCGACAGCCGCGCCTCCGCTGGGACCGGCCCTAGGTCCGCTAGGGGTTCCTATACAGGAGGTTGTGGACGAGATCAACAGGAAAACCAAGGATCTGGAGGGAATGAAGGTCCCTGTTACCGTAATAGTTGATACCGCGACCAGAAAGTTCGAGATCAAAGTCGGATCTCCACCTGTCGCAGCACTGATAAAAAAGGAGCTCGGCATTGAGAAAGGTTCCAGTGAGACAGGAAAGGTAAGAGCTGGCGATTTGACTGAACAACAGGTTAAGAAAATCGCATCAGCAAAGTTTGCTTCTGATGAGGATCGTTATGTTAATCAGATTAAGGGAACCGCTCGTAGCATGGGCATAACAATCGGTGAAGGTTCTCTTAGCGATGAGGAAATGAAGGCTGCTGAAGAGGCTCATAGGAAAGCGGCCGAAGAGGCGGCGGCAGCGGAAGCAGCGGCTGCTGCAGCTGCAGAAGGCGGAGAGAAACCAGCGGAAGAAGTGAAAGAGGGTGAGGAAGCGAAGGAAGGCGAAGAGAAACCGGCAGAGGAAGGCGAAAAGCCGGAAGAGAAACCGGCAGAGAAGAAAGAGGGAGAGCCAGCGAAAGAAGAGAAACCTGAAGAGAAGAAAGAAAAGAAAAAAGAATAAACTTATTATATTATTTCATTTCCGTTTTTTCCGCCATACCTTTCTTTATCAAAAGATCAGCATTAGGTTCTGGTATCGTTGTCATATCCCCTTTCTTGAACGGTCCGTAATTCTTCATGTTTATCCCGACGAACTTGGGAACGTCTTCAAGGATCGTTACCAAAACAAGGTTTTCCTCTTCCTCCTCGAATCTCTCCTCCCTTTCCTTTTCGAAAGTCTTTATGCATTCAATGACCTGTTCGAAAAATTTGTTCTCCTCTGGAGTCATGTTCTCGGGAGGAACACCTGAATCTATGAAAGAAGGAGCCGAATTAAGGATCTTTCGCTCACGTCGTTCGAATATCGTGTGCAGCCTCCTCTTTACGGAATCAAGCGCCCATTTATCAGCCTCTATCTTTATCATCTTTGATTTGTTTTCCAGATAGGTTTTTACCTGCTCAAAGAAATCTTCCGGGAGCTTTGTTAAACCCTGTGCAGTCTTCTCCTCATCGAATATCCTTCGTATGGTCTCGTCGGTTAACATAGTTAAAAGTTACCGAACAGAAATATAAAATTAAATATAACACTAAAAATACAAATAGAAAGTGATAACCATGCCTATAAGACAGCCGATAATTTCCGTGCTGGGTCACGTGGATTCAGGGAAGACGACTTTGTTAGACAAAATAAGAGGTTCTACTGTTGCTCCCGGGGAAGCTGGAGGGATCACGCAGCACATAGGGGCTTCGGAGATTCCCATCAAGAATGTAATTGATATATGCGGTGATCTTGTTAAGAAAATGGGCGTGGATGTTAAAATACCTGGTCTGTTATTTATCGATACGCCAGGTCACGAAGCTTTTACGACCCTCAGGAAAAGAGGGGGATCGATCTCGGACCTAGCGATCCTGATCATTGATATAAACGAGGGATTCCAGCCGCAGACGGATGAGAGCCTTCTCTTTCTAAAGGAGTTCAAAACCCCCTTCGTTGTCGCAGCAACGAAGATAGATCGAATCCTTGGGTGGAGATCCGAGGACGAATGCTTTCTCCCCAACTTCAAGGAGCAGGATGATCGCGTTCAGGACGAATTCGAGGACAAGCTTTACAAGATAATAGGTCAGCTCGGTGAGAAAGGGTTTCAGGCAGAACGTTATGACAGGGTGAAGGATTTCGCAAAGGAGATCTGTATCGTTCCGGTTTCAGGTGTGACAGGCGAGGGGATTCCTGACCTGTTAATGGTACTGACCGGACTCGCTCAAAGGTACATGGAGGAAAGACTGGAGGTAACATCAGGCATGGGCAAAGGAACGATACTGGAGGTTAAGGAATTCAAAGGTTTGGGAACGACCATAGATGTCATACTTTACGATGGTATTATAAACAAGGGAGACACGCTTATCGTTGGCGGAAAGGAAATTATAACAACAAAGGTCAAGGCTTTGCTGAAACCGGAACCCCTCAAGGAAATGAGGGTGGAGAAGATGTTCAGGCCAATAGATCAGGTATCTGCGGCAACCGGTGTTAAGATTTCCGCTCCTAACCTGGAGGGTGTTATAGCCGGTTCGCCTGTAAGATTCGTTGAGAAGGAGAAAGATGTGGATAGAGCGAAAGCTGACATAGAGAAGGAAATCGAAGAAGTGGAGATTGAAACGGAAAATGAAGGGATTATAATAAAGGCGGACACACTGGGAAGCCTGGAGGGTTTAATCAAGGTTTTCAAGGATTTGAAAATACCTATAAGGAAAGCCAAGGTTGGGAATGTCTTGAAATCTGATGTTATGGAGAGTTCTGGAATGAAAAAGCCTGTTATATTCGCTTTCCATGTCGAAATCCTTCCTGACGCCGTAGAGGCTGCGAAAAAGGAGGGAGTGAAGATCTTCAAATCGGACATTATTTACAAACTGATAGAGGATTATCAGAAATGGGAGGAAGAAGAGAAGAAGTCAAAAGAAAGGGAACTTCTTGAGAGTGTGACGCACCCGGGAAGGGTGAAGATCCTCCCAGGCTACGTTTTCCGCCAGTCCAAGCCAGCGATATTCGGTGTTGAGGTCCTTGGAGGAACGATAAAGACCGGCTACAAACTGAGGAAGGGAGAGAAGGTCATAGGAGAGGTGAAGGAACTTCAATCCGAAGGGGATAACATAGAGAAGGCGAAAACAGGGGATAGAGTCGCGGTATCGATAGAAGGCGTAACGATCGGAAGGCAGATCAGCGAGGGAGATACACTGGAGACCGTAATGAGAGAGAAGGATTTCGAAACCCTGAACAAACTTAAAGCGAAACTTCCCGAGGACGAGAGGAAGCTTCTCGAGGAATTCGAAAACAAATAATTTAAATCCTTTTCTGAAATTCATAGTTATGCAATCCTATGAAAAACTTCTGGACGAGGCATTTGGGAAACTTCCGAATAAATCTGAGTCTAGCGAAAGATTCCAGATGCCCAAGGCGAACATCATGCCCGCAGGGGCAAAAACCATAATAACCAATTTTACCGAGATCGCGAATGGTTTAAGGAGAAAACCTGATCATCTGCAGAAGTTCCTGCTAAAAGAGCTCGCGACCTCCGGGGAAATGCAGGGCACCAGACTGATCGTCCAGGGGAGGTTCCGTTCGGATGTCGTGGACAAGAAGATCGAGCTATACGCGAAGGAATACGTTTTCTGCCCCGAATGCGGGAAGCCTGACACGAAATTCCTGAAGGAGGATCGCTACCTCTTCCTAAAATGTGAAGCCTGCGGATCAAAACACGTAGTTAAGAAAGTATAAAATCTATAACAAAGGTATTTCTATACACTGGCAGAATTTGTCCATTGTTGCCGAGCATATGTTCTCGAAATTCGTATCTATCGCGAGTATGTAATCCGTCCCATCGTAATCGATCCTGTACATCCACTGTACATCCGTCCCTGATTGGCTCTCTATAATTGCCTCCACTGACTCGTCCTCGAACACGGGTAACTTTGGATTGTATTTAAGGGCGAGCCTTCCCGCGCTTATGCAGCCTTCCGGGAGGTTTCCATCATCTCCTCCCAAAACCCCTGACAACTCATCAGGAGACAAACCAAAAAGTGAGGGGAGACCTTCCATCATGCTCGGGAAACCCCTGAAATTTATCAGCGAGAAACCAAGTATGAATATTATTATTCCTATTCCTACAACCCTGAGTGGATCCGAGATAAGCGCCTCGACCTTTGACATATCATGTTCTATCATTTTCACTTCGCCATCGTACGCTCCCATAATAACCTTTGCCTTCTTCTTTCCCTTCATCAGCGAAACCTCCCAGTCCATTTTGTTCAGTCCAGCATGCCTGAATTGATATCCCGGAACAAGTTTTTCTGCCTTTCTCCTTACATCCTCTTCCCTCATGGGAGGGATCTTGTGCTCAACGAGAACGCCTTCCAGTAAGCCAACTCTCTTCTTGAGTTTTTCTATAAGGGTTTTCGAGTCAGTTCTCTCAATCTTTCTTGACATCATATAGAGCGCAACAGCCAGTATTATAGAGCTTATGAGTCCTCCTACTGTAAGACCCACCTGAAATAGCCTAAACATTGCATCCTGAAGAAATGGTATGTAGTTCGAGATGACGATCCCGGAAATCACACAGAGAAAACCTATACAAAACGTCAAAACCATCCTGACAGGAAATATGAGATGTTTTCTGAGGCCCTTTAGGGCGATGGCTCCGAAAAACCATGCAAGAATTACGTAAATAACCGTTTGTGCAATACTCAAAAACTGGGGTAGAAGTTCGAAAAGTCTCAGAAGCGAGGGATCTATCATAATAATAATTTTGTCTCTTTTCCTATAAATTAGGAATCTTTTTAGCTCCGAAATAAAATTATAATTATGTTCGAGAAACACATCCTCTGCAATACCTGCGGGGGAACGTATGCAATAGGTAAAAAGATTTTTCGCTGTGAGGGGTGCGGAGGTTCGCTGGAATTGATCTTCGATTACAAAAAGATGAAAATCACCAAGGAAATTTTGAGATCAAGATCATTCAACCACATGCGTTATCGAGAACTCTATCCTGTCAGGAAGCCTGTTTCTATCCAGGAAGGTGGAACGCCCCTGATAAGATCGAATAACATCGAGCATTCGCTGGGCCTGAATTTCCAGTTGTGGTTCAAGAATGAATGTGTGAATCCCTCCGGATCCTTCAAGGACAGGGGGTCATCGATTGAAATAGCGAAGGCCAAGGAATTTCGGGAGAAGAAAGTGATATGCGCTTCAACAGGGAACATGGGGGCGAGCGTCTCCGCGTATTCCGGGATAGCAAACCTTGAATGCCTTATTTTCACGCCTGAGGACGCGATTCCAGTAAAGCTTGAACAGATCCTGGGTTACGGTGCGAAGTTGTATCAGATATCCGGATCGTATTCCCAAGCAGCGAAACTGGTTGAAACCGCGAACAAGAATTACGGGATCTATCTCCTGGGCGATTATTTATACAGAAGGGAGGGAACGAAGTCCGTGGGCTTCGAGATACTCGATCAGCTAGATTTCAAAACAAAAAACACCTACATCGTTTCTCCTGTGGGGAACGGAACATTGATCTCGGCAATTTGGAAATCCATAAAGGAGTTCGAAACGCTCGGTCTAATAAAGGATAAGCCAATCCTCATTGGCATTCAGGCAGAAGGATGTAATCCGGTGGTCAAGGCTTTCAGGAACGGAGAAAATGTTAAAGAAGCCAAAAGACCGAAAACTTTGGCAGTCGCGATAGAATGCGGAGATCCGTTGGACGGGGGAAGAGCGTTAGATAGCGTGAAAGAATCCGGGGGCTTCATGGAATCAGTGAGCGACGGAGATATCCTGAAAGCGAGGGAGATGCTGGCGAGAAAAGAAGGGTTGTTTGCAGAACCTGCCGGAGCCGTTAGTCTCGCTGGACTGATCAAGATAAAGAGGAAGATAAAACCGAAAAGCAGGGTTATTTGTATCGTGACAGGACACGGACTCAAAACGCCTAAAACGGATGTCCGAGGAAGGGAAACGCGAATACGTCCAGAACCCGAGGTTTTAAAGGGAATTTTAGGGTAAAGTTTTTAAATATTCCCCTTCACTATATTCATAAGAACAAGTCAGTGCAAGCTAACTTGTGTCTGTAAACACTACTTGTTCTTTGAGAAGGTGAGATTATCGCTAGAATGCATTCAAGGAAGAAGGGAAAATCAGCTTCCAAAAAGCCGGTAAAGAAAGAGGCGAAATGGGTAGAGTATAAACCAAAGGAAGTTGAGGATCTTGTGATAAAATACGCGAAGCAGGGAATGAAGAGCGCGAAGATAGGGATCGTTCTTCGCGATCAGTACGGAGTTCCCTCTGTGAAACTGGCGACAAAAAAGACCATAGGAAAGATCCTGAAAGAGAACGATCTGTATTCCAAGCTCCCGGAAGACCTGTTCAACCTACTGAAGAGAGCGGTTGAGCTTCGCGTGCATATGGAAAAGAACAAGAAGGACTACCAGTCCTATCGCGGACTCGAACTGACTGAATCCAAGATCAGAAGGCTGGCAAAATACTACATAAAGAAGGGTTTGCTTCCGAAGGGCTGGAAGTACGATCCGGAACAAGCGAAATTGTTGATTAGGTAAATTATTTTTTGTAATTTTCCTTTACGTATTCCTCGAGCTTGTTGAAGGATTCCTCAAGTGTTTCGATCGGTGGCAAGAAAACAATCCTCATGTGATCTGGCTTTGGGTAGCCGAATCCCGTCCCGAAGACCGCTAGGATTTGTTTTTGGTAGAGAAGGTCCATAACAAACTTCTTATCATCTTTAACCCCAAGATCGAACTTCGGGAAAGCGTAGAACGCTCCTTTGGGTTTCACGCAGGAGAAGCCCTCGATCTCGTTGAGTCTTTTGTTAAGAAGATCCCTTCTCTCCTGCAAACGCCTGTTCATGTCTTCTATGTGGTCTTGAGAGCCTTCGAGCGCTGGCTTGATCGCGTACTGAAAGGGTCCTGGCGCCGATAGTCGGGCACGCGCCATTTTGAAAACCGCTTCCTTGTATTCGGCGATTTCGTTTTTAGGACCTGTGAAGACCATCCATCCGACACGCCAACCCGGACAGATATAATTCTTTGAAAGGCCGTTAAAGGTTACGATTGGTATCTCGTTCGTCAGGGATGCAAGGGGCGTGTGTTTTTCTCCGTCAAAAAGAATCTTGTTGTAGATTTCGTCTGTAAAAATCACGAGATCGTGCTCATTCGCCAGATCTATTACCTCTTCAAGCGTTTCCTTGTCGTACATGGAACCTGTGGGGTTGTTGGGGTTTATCAGAACTATTCCCCTGGTCTTATCATTTATGCGCTTCCGGATGTCATCAAGATCTGGCTGCCAGCTGTTTTCCTCATTGGTGAGGTATTGATTTGGGGTGGCCACTATCTTGTGGACAACAGCGAGGTAAACCGGATATGTCGGAATGGGCGTTAATATGTTCTCACCCGGATTTACCAGGGCGTTGAGTGCGAGTTCTATTCCCTCGCTGACACCTGTTGTAACAAGAATATCGTCTGTGGTGACGTCTTTTATGCCGAATTTTTCCTGTTCTCTGGCGATGGCTTCTCTCGCTTCAGGGACGCCCATAGAATTTGCGTAGTTGCTCTTGTTTTCATGCATCGCTTTGTTTACAGCCTCTATCATATGCTTGGGGGTTTGGAAGTCGAAGACATTCGGATCCCCTATGTTCAAATGAAGGATCTTTTTGCCCTGCTTTTCCAGTTTGGTAGCCTCCACTACGACATCACGGATAGCGTACGTAACCTTCTCCGTTCTTTTAGCTGGAGTTATTTTCATACAAATCAATAACCTTATTTGAAGGAACTGGCTTAAATTTATTCCCATACGAACTGGAATTCCTTGGGCAGGCTTCTCTTCTTCCCTTCCCTCAGCCTCCAGTAGGCCATTACGATCAATCCAGTTATTATCCCACCAACATGTCCGAAGTTCGCGATCCCTGGCTGCAGGCCGAGGATGCCGAGGAACATTTCCTCTATCAGAAGGAAAACTATCAGGACCGATGCCGGCAGGGGGAAAAAGCCGAAAAGGTAAACCCATTGCCTAGGGTATTTGAAGGCGTATGCAGCTAGAACGCCAAACACACCTCCTGACGCTCCAAGCAGGGAAATATCATAGGACGCCATCATCAGGAGATAGAAAACAGCAGAACCCAGACCTGAAAGTATGTATACTGTTATGAATCTGTTTCTTCCGATAGTCTGCTCCAGGGGGAAACCGAATATCGCTAAAACGAACATGTTCAATGCTATGTGTATCAGGCTCCCGTGTAGGAACATGTACGTGATGAACTGGTAATAACGAGTGGAAAGGGCGAAGGAAGGGTCAAGGGCAAACAGGTCCGTGAAAGGAGGGAACAATATCTGGATCACGAATAAAATCACGTTTATTACGATTATGTAAAAGGTAAAGGATTCCGTAAATTTATAGGAAGGTCGTAGGAACATTCATAACACCGTAATATTATCTTTAAATTCCTCGAACTGGTTTATAAATGCGTTCATCTCTTCGATTGATGGGAATCGCGGTAATAATCGCAGATTTTTGTCAGTTCGCATTCCCAACATTTCGGCCTGATAGGATTGCATATATCCTGACCGAACTTCACTAATCCTATGTTAACAACGAATCTGTCTTTTCCTCCTATTAAGGATTCCAGCATTTTCCTCACGTCCTCCACATTCTTTTCGCTGGAAACGAATCCAATTCTTTTCGATATCCTGTTCACGTGCGTGTCGACCGCGATGGTAGGAATTCCGAAACCGTAGGAAAGCGTTATGTCCGCTGTCTTGAACCCAACGCCGGGGAGTTCCATAAGTTCCTCCCTCTCCCTGGGGATTTCCCCCTTGTATTTCTCAAGGATTATTTTTGAGATCTCCTTTATTCTTTTTGCCTTTTGCCTGTAAGGACCTGAAACCCTTATTAATTTACGGAGTTCACTCTCGGGGAGTTTCGCTATCTTTTCCGGTGTGTTCGCAACCGAGAACAATCTTTCGCTCGCCTTCGCCGTGTTCTGATCTCTCGTTCTCTGGGAGAGGACGCAGGCGATAAGGGTCTTGAATACGCTTCTCTTCCTGTGTCTTTCCATTGCTGGTGAGTATCTCTCCTTCAGAAATTTAACAAGAGTTTCCGCTTTCTCTTTTCTGTTAATTGAAATCACCCAGTCTTCTCTGTCGGAGAATCTTGCTCTTATTGATGAATTCGGACATGCCTATCCTGAGTTTTGAGTCTATGTGTCTCAGGGCATCTTTGACTGTTTCGAACTTCGATGGCTTTGAAAGGAAGGCGTTCCTCGCTGTTTCACGGACTACCCATACCCCCAGAGGGATGGTATACCCCTCATGGATCTCCCGGAAGCCAACAACTCTCGCCTGTTTCCTTATGCGATGCAGGTATTCGATCACAGCAAGCCTGCTCGCGTAGTATCCGCCTGCCTGGAGGCTAGCATAGGACTTCCTCCCTTGAAAGGGCTCGTACTCTTCAAGGATTTCAGTCTTTTTGAGGTTGAATGACCAGGTCGATCCAGGAGACCAAGCCTCGAAGTTCTCGAACTCCCAGTTCCCTGGCATTAAAAGAAAAGAGAAATGATTGTCCAGATATTCACTGGAGAAAACAAGGTATTCGTTTATCTGTTTTTGTTCCTTGACCTTCTCGACCAGCCTTCGGAATACCATATCATCCGTTGCAGTGATAGACCATCTTGTTGGGACGAGTTTTTTGTTTCTCTCAAGGCCGAGAACGCCGGAGGAAAGGATGGTCGAAACCTTGTAAACGTCCTGACCCTGACCGTAAAGTAGGAATCCTGCCTCTTCCGCTTTCAGTTCATCGCTAACGACCTTTTCCGTCTTTTTCGCTATCTTCGGGTTCTCTGTTATCCTCATTTTCCTCAGCGATGCTGAAGGTCCCATCGGCTGAACTATGTCCGAATATTCGAAAGAAACCTTAGGGACCTTCTTGAATTCGAGTTCAACATCCGTTGGTTTTTTCGCAAGCGCCAGTTCCTGGTTTTTCTCAATGAAGGAGGATGTCGAAAATATGCTTTCCCTCTGTTTCGAGCGGAGTGTGAAGGACCGCTTCTCTATTATCTCCCCGTACGGCTTACCAAACCACTCCTGCGGAGAATCGAAGGTTTCGGGTTTCTCCGAATCTAGGGAAGCGAGAGGTCCGACATAGACGTTCGGGTAGAAGTTATGGCCCACGAAAACGGAAGTGGAAGGTCCGAAAAATTCGTTTCCTATCCTCTCCTTTATTAACGGAATCACCCTTTCCCTAGAAAGCAGAGGACAGAACCTCCAGCCACAGAGCTTCCGGGAGCCTTTACATATTAGACAAAGACTGGCAGGACTAACCATAAACGACGCCTCGCATAATTTACGGAGACATAGATTTCATCCACGTCAACCTAATCGCCTCAGAATTTAGAATTGATTTTTATAGTTATAAGTTTAAATTAAACTTTATGAAACAGCAGCAGAAGCAGGTATTAATGGCGGTTTTCATCGCCTTCATAATGGTTGCCTCCGGCATAGGATTTGGTATGCTGAGGAACACGCCTGGCGATAACGGGCAGCAGGCGCCGACATTCCCTAACGTCATCGAGAGGGTCCTGGATCCCCAGGAGAAGCTTGCCATCCTGAGGGGAGGTAAGAGTTTAATAGAGTTTTTGTATTTTGAGAACTGCACGAACTGCTTTGAGAAGAGGACAATGTATGAAAACTTCGTGACATCCCAGGAATTCAAGGATTACATTGTTCTTGAAACTTTCGCTAGCGAGAATGTGACGGCCGACTGGATCGTCATTGCCTACACGGGTGATCAGATAGGACTAGAGGACGTGAACACAACGGATGATATCATGAAGATATTCTGCGATGCCAGCATTGTGAAACCGAATATATGCGTGCTGCAAGAGATTTAAATCCATATTTATAAATATAACCTAACAAAACCTATTATATCGATTGACGACTTGTAACGAAAGTTAAGGTCGTCTTTCGAAACTACCGATTGTGATCGTATGTACAAGATTTTGGAGGTCAGCGAGAGGATACGCGTCCCTCCTGACAAGTTCAGTCTCAACCTTGAGGACGCGGTGAAAAGTAGCCTTGAGGAAAAGTTGGAGGGATCGATAGACAAAAACATAGGCGTAATTCTAGCGATCCTCTCAATAGACAACATAGGAGAAGGCGTAATACTTGCGGGGGACGGAGCTCTGTATTATCCCGTTGAATTCAAGCTCCTTGCCTATTTACCGGAGCAGCACGAACTCGTGAAAGGGGATGTGATAGATGTGACTGAGTTCGGGGTCTTCATCAGAATGGGTCCTGTGGACGGGATGGTTCATGTATCGCAGTTAATGGACGATTTCGTTTCCTATGATTCAAAAAATCTTATGTTCATGGGCAAGAAAACCAAGAGGAGGATCAGGGAAAAATCGCAGGTTCTGGCAAGGGTTATTTCTGTGAGCATGATCGAGAGTCAGTATAAAATAGGTTTGACCACGAGACAGCCGGGATTGGGGTCTCTAGAGTGGTATAAAAAGGGAGAAAAGAAATTGGAGGTAAAGAAGGAACGTCCAAAAAAGAAAAAGAAGTAATCGATTTGTGTAAGGTGATTTAAATGGTTGAGAGAGGAAAGGTATGCAAACACTGCAAAAGATTCGTTACAGTAGATAAGTGTCCTGCATGCAACACAAAGGATTTCACGAGGACATGGAAAGGTGTGATAATAGTTAACGATCCAGAAAATTCAGAAATCGCGAAACTTCTTGGTATATCGGCTCCCGGTAAATACGCCATATGGGTAAAGTAGGTGTTATCATGACGGTAAAGATTGTTGACCAGAAAAAGAACCCCTTGCTCAAGAGGGAGGAGGTTTACGTTATTTTTGAACATCCTGATAAGGCGACCCCCTCCAGGAAGGATATGCTGCCAGTGCTTGAGAAAAGCCTGAAAACCAAAAAGGATCTGATAATAATAGACAAGATTTTCTCCATCAGGGGAAGAGGTGAATCGAAAGTTCACGTGTTCACCTACAGCAAGAAGGAGGACGTACCCAAGGATAAGCTGGAAAAAATGCAGAGAAGGATGGAGAGAAAGACAAAGGGAGAGGCGAAGCCGGAAGAGAAGAAAGAGGAGTCTCCAAAAGAAGAGAAGAAAGAGGAGGAAAAGCCGGAGGAACCTGAAAAAAAGGAAGAAGTTAAAGAAGAGGAATCGGAGGAAAAGAAAGAGGAAGGGCCAGCGAAAGAAGAGAAGGGATAGTTATGGCAAAGAAAGAAAAGAAAACCAGAAAGAAAGGGAAGAAAGTAAGAAAGGGAAGAAAACACGAATCTGTGAAGGTGCAGAAATATTACGAGGTTAAGGGAGAGTCCTTAAACAGGAACAGGGATTTTTGTCCTAGGTGCGGACCCGGTATCTGGCTTTCGAAACACAAGGAGAGATCCTACTGCGGTAAGTGCGGATACACGAGCTTCGCAGGGAAAAAACCGCCTGAAGAGGTCAAACCAGAGGAAAAGAAAGAGGAGAAAGCAGAGGAACCGAAGGAAGAGGAATTAAAGACCGAAGAGAAAACGGCAGAGGAAAAGCCGGAAGAGGAACCAAAAGAAGAGGACAAAAAGGACTGATTCTTACTTATTAATAATCTTTTGAAAAGTATTATAACAGCCGGGCCTGTAGCTTAGTTGGAAGCGAATGACGCAGGTTTTACCTGCGTCCACCTGCAGTAGAGCGTCAGATTGCGGATCTGGAGGTCGCGTGTTCAAAAGTTGAAACCACCAGCGGGTTTCAACCCTTCCTGCCACCAAGTATGAAAATCACGCCAGGCCCATAAATTTAAATTTAAAAAATAATCAAATAGTTATTAACAAGAAGGGGCCATGAGGTAGTCTGGCTATCCTGGCGGGCTCCAGTTCATGGAAATTGGAGCTTTGAGGGTCTTATGAGGATTAAGATCCTGTGATGAAGAGAGACCCGTATACCTGGGTTCGAAAGCGTATGAATCAGGTTTCACCTGCTTCGTCCGAAATTCCCAGTGGCCCCATTCCCAACTATTTTTATTCTCCGTGAGACAAAGAATTAATATGAGGGCACAAACAGCTTTTGAATACATGGTCATAGCAATAATAATTCTTGCTTTTCTTACACCCATGTGGTTGTATGTAAGCCAGGTTCAGAACGAGAGCGCTGAAGGATTATCTCTAACCTATGCAAAAAACGCGGTTAAAAAAATCGCGGAGAATGCAGACCTCGTTTACTCCCAGAGACTGGGAGCGAAGGTGAAGGTTGGTATTTACATACCAAGGGGTGTGGAGGAAATAAACATAACAGGGAAGACTGTTATAATGAGGATTTATTCTTCCTCTGGCGCGGTTGATATTTTTGAAACATCAACAGCGGATTTGAACGGAACTCTGCCCACGACTTCGGGGTTTCACTGGGTCATGATAGAGGCAAAAGGGGATTACGTTCAGATAAGTAAGTTGTAATTCATGAGGGCACAAACAGGGATAGAATTTATGGTACTCTTTGGGATTTTTTTAGTTGCCATCATGATACTGGTTTTTGTGGTTTGGGATTACGTTCTTGATATCAATGTTTCAACAATCGATCTCCAGGCAAACGGGGTTTTGGATAAGATATCCGGCAAGCTGGAAACCGTGTTCCTTGAAGGTCACGGTTTTTCAGCAAATCTTACACTTCCTGAAGAAATTTCTGGTATGAATTATTCTGTTGACATAGGAAATGGTTTTGTATTCCTGAATATGAGCAGCAGGATATACACAAAAAGGCTCATAACAAGAAATGTAACAGGTGTCATCAAAAAGGGTGAGAATATAATCGAGAATTTGGACGGGATTGTTGTGATATCATGATCGAAAGACGAAAAGGTCAGGTATGGTCACTGGATTTTGTAACATCACTGATCATATTTTTCTTGGTTTTAGTACCTCTCTTCTTTGTATGGAACTACGTGAACATTCAGAACATGGAGCAGAGAACATTCGACGATATAGAGGTTCTCGCACTCACAACCTCTGATTCCCTCATAAGAACTAAAGGCGTGCCTGAAAACTGGAATTCGAGTAACGTTAACGTGATAGGTCTTGCAGATGAGGAGAACATTCTGAACCCCACGAAGGTTTCTGAGTTTCTCTCAATGGGCAACATCAATTATAACCTAACGAGAAACATATTGACGGGGAAGTATGATTTCTTTTTCGGCATAACCGATCTGAACGGAACTGTGTACGGAACGATAGGGAACAAACCACCAGACAAAACAATCGTTCCTGTCGAGAGGTATTGTTTATACAATGACAGGGTTGTGAAAATAGAATTAACTTTGATAGGCTAAAGGTCAACCTCGAACCATTTATACTTTATCCTTATTTTGTATCCCATCTTTCTGAGCCTTTTTATCATCTGTATATCCTTGTTTCCCTTCCTGGACAGAAACTCCTCGATACCCAGTTCCAAGGCTATTACCGGATGTACAATGTTAACAATTATATCCTTGTCCTTCAATTCTATCTCAGCGGCAGGTGCCTTGCCAAGGTATATCATAAAGTGAACCCTGCCAACTATACTCCGAAAAATTTCACCCAAAATGTTCATAAACATCAAGAATTATTTCTTCTTGGCAAAGGGGACTATTGTGAATTCCACATCACCGTTAACCCTGACTTTAGAACTGCCTATGTTGAATTCAACGCCATCAAGATTTATCTTTGTCTTGGTTTCTTTGCCTTCAAGTATCTGTAGAATTTTCAGGAAAAGCTCTTCCTTGTTTTTGACTATTTCCTCGAAAACGCCCATACACACCACCTTAACGAGAGATTATATACTTATCTTTTGTTATATTTGTTTTATATAACTTATTAACATATTCCTCCCTAAATCTTAATATATGGTAGAGAAGATAATTGTGGGGAAAGGGTGGAAAGATCTCAAAAAATACGGACCCAAGGGGACTGCTTTTATAGGAAAACACATTGTTGGTAAGGGAGAAGAAGCCCACCTCACCAATCCCATCCACATGGACGTTACGAGACCACACGTCATCCTCGTGTGCGGAAAGAGAGGGACGGGGAAGTCTTACACGGCCGGGGTTGTTGCTGAAGAGATATACAGGCTTCCGCCGAATATAAAAAAGAATATATGCGTTCTCATGATAGACACCATGGGCATATACTGGTCCATGAAGCTTCCAAATGAAAAGGATGCGGACCTCCTGAAGGAATGGGGGGTAAAACCCGAGGGAATAAAAACGAACCTATTCGTCCCCAGCGGGTATTTCGAAGAATACAAGAAAGCGGGTATAACGGTTGATTGCCCTTTCACTGTTTCAGTTTCCGAACTCACGTCAGAGGACTGGGTTATAACGTTCGGGTTCTCCATGATAGATGAATATGGAATATTGATAGAGCAGGTAATAGACAGGCTCATGGAAAGGGAGGTAAACTATTCGATAGATGATATTATAAGAGAGATAGAGAAGGATACGAGATCCGGACACAAGGTAAAGGAAGCCCTTATAAACAGATTCCTTGCTGCAAAGGAGTGGGGTATTTTTGAGAAGAAGGGGACGAAAACAGAGGACCTCCTTAAGGCCGGAACGATATCCATCCTTGACGTTTCGCACTACATGCGCGTTTCCGAGTCCTGGTCCATACGGGCGATGGTTGTAGGGTTGCTGGCAAGAAAGATATTCGAGGAGAGGCTGGCGGCCAGGAAGGTCGAGGAGTACGGGAAGGTCACGGGGCAGGCGAGGAAAACGATTCCCATGGTATGGATCATGATAGACGAGGCGCATCAGTTCATTCCCGAGAAGGGGTCCACCTCTGCCTCAGGTCCGTTGCTGACTCTCGTAAAGGAAGGGAGAGAACCGGGTATCTCTGTCCTCATGATAACGCAACAGCCCAATAAACTAAAGAGTGACGCCCTCTCCCAGGCAGATCTCGTGATCTCTCACAGGTTAACCTCGAAACTGGACATAGAATCCCTGAGATCGATCATGCAGACGTACATGCTCGAGGACATACAGGATTACCTGAATGAATTACCCAAAACCAAAGGATCAGCAATAGTCCTTGATGACAACCTCGAAAGAATTTACGAAATCCAGGTTCGTCCCAGATTCTCCTGGCATGCAGGAGGATCACCGATAATAATAGGTGAGAAAAGCCTGCTTGAAGAGCAGGCCTAGTTTACTTCCTTATTTTACCCCTCTTCTTGATTATCTTTATTCTCTTTATTCTCTCTCTGTCCGCATCCTTGACTATTATCCTGAAGTTTTTCAGTTTTATCTTATCTCCCTTCTTGGGGAACCTTCCGAGCTTGTTCACGATAAGGTCGGCTATGGTTTTCAGATCCTTTTGCTTGAACTCAATGCCCATAACCTTCGTGATGTCTTTCAGGGGGGTTTCCGCCTCAACTATTATGCTCTTCTCGTCAAGAAGCCGGAGCTTGGTTTTCTGGACATCCGTTTCATCATATATCTCCCCCACTATCTCCTCCAGAAGATCCTCAAGCGTTACCAAACCTCTCACGTTCCCCTTCTTATCGGTTACTATCGCCAGGTGCGTTCCTGTTTCTCTGAAGTCATCAAGGAGCGGATCCAGGTTCTTGTCCTTTGTCACGAACATCACGGGTGTTACGATTTTTTCGATCTCCGTGTCAAACTGTTTGCGTTTCACGTGTTTGAGTATCTCCTGTACATGAACAATTCCTATAATGTTATCAAAGCTGTTCTTGTAAACAGGTATTCTTGAGTAACGGGATTCCAGAATCTTTGTCAGAGCATCAGAAATCCTCATGTCAGAACGTATTGCAGTAATCCTTTTCCTGGGTGTCATCACTTCTGAAACACGTGTATCCCCGAATTCAAAAATGTTTTTTATCATCCTCTCCTCATCCTTCTCTATTATGCCTATCTCTGTTCCCATGCTCAGGGCGGTCTTTATCTCCTCCTCTGTTATGCTCTGTTTCTTTTTCTTGGCACCAAAAATCTTAAGGATCCCCAGACTGAGTTTTTCGATAAAAACAACCACGGGATAGAATATTTTTGTTAGGATATATAGAGGTCCTGAGAACAAAAGGGAAATCCTCTCGGCATTCTGATAGCAAAAGGATTTGGGCGTTATCTCCCCGAAAATAAGTATGAGAAAGGTCATCACCCCGGTTGCTATGCCCAGACCTGCCGACCCGAACATCTCGGTAAAAATAACGGTCGCCAGCGCGGCAGCTGCAATGTTAACCAGGTTGTTCCAGATCAGAATTGTCACCAGCAGTTTGTGAGGCTCCTCTTTCACTCTTCTCAGCATTTTCGACCCTCTTTTTCGCTGGCGAACGAGCTTCCTGACCTTTATATCGCTTAAGGAGAAAAACGCTATTTCCGAGCCAGAGAAAATAGAAGAGAGAATTAACAAAACTATCAAAACAAAAATATCAGGCCACATGAAAAATAATTGGGTTTGGGAGCTTTTATTTTTTCATTGCATTTGAAAGCTTGTTTACCTTGTTCTCGATCTCTATTATCTTCGAGGCAACTTCCCTGTATCTTTTCTCCAGCTTTATGTCAGTGTCTATTCTCCTCTTGTCGAGCCTCTGAACCCTGTACTCTGTCCTGTTCTTGTGTTTGCTTGCAAGTTCGAACGTGTGTTCCAGCTGTTGCGAGATGGAATTTAACTTCTTGTAAATGTCATCCTGGTATCCAACAACCTTCACGTTTGTCAGTTCCTCTGAGAGCTTTCCTGCCCCTATGATGACTACGACAAGCAAGAGAACCACAAAGGTTTCGAAGGTTATTGCCGCAGTTGCAATTCCTGAAACTAATGAAAAGGCAATTACTGCGAAGAGCACCCAGAATATCTTATCCCAATGCTTGAACCAGTGAATACTCGAAAACATAGTTATTATTTAAAGGTAAAGAATTTAAAGGTTTTTAACGCCCTTTTTTTATTAAAGTTTTTAAACTTGTATCCCTATATAACGTTTATGAAATTCCCGAAAACTTTGCGAACCTATTGTCCGAAGTGCATGAAGCACACGGAACATTCGGTTAAGCAGTCCAAAAGGAGAGCACGTTCGCAGGCCCACCCCCGATCCCAATCCCAGAGAAGGTTCAAGAGAAAAATGAAGGGCTACGGATCATTCCCAAGACCTAATCCTAAAGGCGAGGGGAAGCCTACGAAAAAGGTAGACCTCCGTTTAATGTGCAAAGAATGCAACAAATCTCACACAAAGAAGGGATTCAGGATCAAGAAGTTTGAATTAGTTTAGGTGGTTATGTGGCTTCAAAATTCGTTAGAGTGAAGTGCAAGAAGTGCAAGAATGAGCAGGTTATTTTCGAGAGGTCCGCCTCTGTGATCAAATGCTTGGTTTGTGGAGAGGTTCTGGCTGAAGCAACAGGCGGGAAGGCTAAAATAAAGACTGATATCATATCAAAGGTTTAGGTGTTAGCTTGGAGGAAAAGATTCCTAAGAGATGGGAACTTGTTGTTTGTAGGATCAAAAAGATAAACCCTCATTCGGCGATTGCGTATCTGGTGGAATACAAGAGGACGGGTTTGATTCACGTATCCGAGGTCGCTTCTAGATGGGTTCGCAATATACGCGAATTCATAAAGGAAAATCAGTATGTCGTTTGCAGGGTTCTGGAGGCTGATGAGACCCATATCTCTCTCTCCCTGAAAAGGGTTTACAGGGAGGACTCCAGCAGGAAGCTGAATGAATTCAAGCGGGAGAGACGAGCGGAAAAGCTAATTGAAATGTGCGGGAAGCTGTTGAAAAAGAGCATGGAGGACGCACGAAGGGAAATAATTCCCATCCTGATCGAGGAGTTCGGATCGCTAACGAAAACTTTCGAAATGGCCCTCAGAAATCCTGATCTCCTGAAAAGAAAACAGATCCCTGAGAAATGGGCCAACGCAATAATGGATATCGCAAAGAAGAACTATGTGGAAAAAACGTTCAGCGTTAAAGGAAAGCTCAAGCTTATAACCCATAAGCCCGACGGGATCGAGATCATAAAGAAGGCTTTAATGAAGGCGAAAAAAGAGGGTCTGGAAGTACAATACATATCCACTCCCAAATACATCCTGATAGGAAGGGGTAAGAACTACAGGGAAGTTGAGAATAAAGTAAGAACGATCGGGGAACAGATAGCGAACGAATTCGAAAAAAACGGAGAAGCAAGCTTCGAGCTGGAGAAGTGAAATAATAAAAATTAAATGTTGCTAAAGAAAACTGGACCGGAAAGTTTTTCACCTTTTTTTCTTACTCTATTTTTAACTTTTTCTAAATCCCTGCCAGTATATGTTTTTAGTATTTTCCATTTTTCAGAACCCGGTGCAACAATTGGTTTCAAAGTGTCAGAATGTTCTTGGGATATTATAGCATCACTTCCTCCGCATTTGGTCTTTATTAAAGATGCTTTGTATTCTGAATTAGAAGTTTCACCGACAAAATCTATATCAACAATTTTTCTACCTTTTTCATTTTTCATTTCTTTTCTCATTTTTCTATATCTCTCAAGATTAACATCCGAGACTGAAGAAAGCACTCCTGCCAGGGCAAGCCCTACGCTAGTACCCAAAAATGCAGTTCCAAAGTTGTCAAAATTATATTTTGCCACTTCAAAAGGAATATCATCACCTATGTAAAATCCTTGAGTGTCTCTTGCAAAAAATTTCAAGGCAAGTCCGATAGTTGCAAGAATCGGAACACCCACTTTAGCCGCTTTTCTCAGGTATTTGTCCAATTTCTTTTTTTCTGGTACCGTTGTTTCCTTTTTTGCATAGGGTTTTACATAGTTTTTTCTTGTAAAGAACTTGTCAGCAGTAAACATGGTTTCTATGGGGTCATAACCTGTCTTTTTTTCACCCGTTATATAGAGCGAAAGGTTTTTTGGTTTGGACAAACCATTTTTTTGGATTTTTCTTAAATAATTGTCCATAAATCTAACAAGTCTTTGATTATCTTTTTTTCTGAATATTTTTCCTCTAAAATCTTTCTTTTTCAAAGGCTTATGAGTTTTCGAGAATGGTAAGAAATTTGTTTTAACCAAATAACCATTTTCAACGTTATCAGAGTCTTCAACTATCTTATATCTCCCTCCAGGAATACTTCTAAAAAAATCTCCAACTCTTTGGAGGTAGTCAACAAATTTATAGCTCTTGCTTCCGTATGTAATGTCTTTCATAAAGATACCCTCTTATATTTTATCACTTTTTAATAGTTAATTTTACATATTTATTAATTCAGGGGTTTATAAAGCTTTCGGTGAATGAATTTTGGGTGTTTTTGGGTTCTTCTTCATCCCCCTGCCGTGATCTTCGGAGTTAAAAGCAAAATATTAATATATAACCATAAATTTATAAATTTTAGTACCTAGCGTGGAAAAATGGTTTTGGAAAAACTGGGATCGGGTCTGAAGGACACCTTCCGCAAGATAGCCGGACTTGGTGTTGTGGATAAAGAGGCAGTTGAAAGAATAGTGAGGGATTTGCAAAGAACGCTCATACAGGCGGATGTTGATGTCAAGGTAGTTTTTGAGCTGTCCCAGAACATAAAGAACAAGGTTTTGAAAGAAAAGCCTCCGAAAGGGATCACTCTAAAGGAATACTTCATAAAGACCCTGTACGATGAAATTGTTGAACTGCTCGGAAAGGAAAGCGGGAAGCTCTCGCTTAAAAAACAGAAAATCCTTCTGATAGGACTGTTCGGCTGCGGGAAGACAACAACATGCGGGAAGCTTGCTTTATGGTTCAAGAAGAGGGGCCTATCCGCTGGCCTGGTTGCCTGCGATACGCACAGGGCTGCTGCGCAGGACCAGCTAAGACAGATAGGAAAGAAACTGGACGTGCCTGTTTATTTCGAGGGCAAGAAACCCGAGGACATCGCAAAGAACGCCCTTAAGAAGGCGAAAGAGAACGTTCTGATATTTGACTCGGCAGGAAGGGACGCCCTGGATGGTAAACTTGCAAAGGAACTGAAAAACCTAGGTAAGATAATCAAGCCTGATGAGGTTTTCCTCGTTATACCGGCGGACATAGGACAGGCTGCCAGGAAGCAGTCTGAGGAATTCAACAAGATGGTTGGTATAACAGGCCTGATAGTAACGAAGCTTGATGGGACAGCGAAGGGTGGTGGAGCGCTATCGGCTTCAAGCGTATCAGGGTCTAACGTCCGTATGATAGGTGTGGGGGAGAAACTTGAGAATTTTGAAGAATACGACCCGCAAAGGTTTGTTTCAAGGTTGATAGGATACGGAGATATACAGGGACTGCTGGAAAAGGCGAAGGAGGCAGGGGCAGAGGATACCGCGAAGAAAATGATGGAAGGGAGATTCACGATGAATGAGTTCTATGAACAATTAGGGTCTCTGCAAAAAATGGGATCTCTTTCAAGCCTCACCAGCATGATTCCCGGTTTCTCAGGAGCAATGGCAAAGAAAATGCCGAAGGACTTCCTTGATGTCCAGGAGGACAAGATGAAGAGGTGGAAGTTCATAATAGATTCCATGACACCGAAGGAAAGGGAAGATCCTGATGTGATAAAGGTTTCCAGGGTTCAGAGGATCGCGAAGGGTTCGGGAACAACTCAGGCAGAAGTGAGAGAGTTGATTAAGAACTACAAGCAGATAAAGAAAGTCCTCAAGATGACAGGCGGAGGAAAAGCCTTCAAGAGGGGTCCTCTAGCCAAATTGGCGAAACAGCTGGGAATGGGAATGTAAGGATAGCAAATTTATAGGAATTCAGAGAATTATTTATTATGGAAAAGCCCAATCAGAAAGCTCCAGCGAAAAAACCCACCAAGTACGAGATAAAGAAAAAGATAGTCAAGGAAGAGGAAAAGGAAAAGGTTATAAGACAAATCATGCTTGGCACGAAGAAGAGAACGTTCGGCCAGAAATCTTCGGACTGGATGACAAGATGGGTTGGCAGCTGGACGTTCATAATCCTTCTTTTCATATTCATGGCAATATGGATGACCATGAACATCTACATGGTCATTTACAGATGGGATCCATATCCATTCATACTTCTGAACTTCGTTCTCTCATCTCTGGCTGCAGTACAGGCTCCCATAATACTTATGAGCCAGAACAGGCAGGCGGACAGGGACAGGTTCAAGGCTGAACAGGATTACAGGGTAAACAAGAAGGCAGAACTCGAAATCGAGGACATGCAGAAGGATCTGGAAACAATAAAACAGATGATAAGGGAAATAAAAAAGTAATTTAAGCCGAAAAAATAAATATAATAATTGATGATAAGAATCTTGCTCTCTGGCCTGATTTTTTTCGTGATTATTATTTCTTTTTCCAGTTCCGCGTTCGCAGGTTGTACGGATTCCGATGAAGGTATGAATTATTATGCCAAAGGCATAACCAAAGGTCCATGGGCAAGCGATATTACAGGACCTTCAGATGAAAAAGAAGATGTTTGTATCGGAAGTTCGGTGAAAGAATATTTCTGCAATGTTTCAGATATAACAGATATCACATCAGAATTCGGTATCGACGAAATAATTTATAATTGCCCTTATGGGTGCGAAGATGGTGCATGCCTACTCGGAGGCTTCACTAGATTTGAAGACAAGAACCCAGATTTCTATTGTCTCACAGAAGACCCCGACGATGATATATACACAAAGGGCAGGAGAATTTTTTTCATGGAGTATAAATACACGCTTATACTGTATCAAGTACCCGATATCTATCTTCTTCCTCCGATTTATCGTATACGAGAATCAGTCAAAGATGAAGATGTTTGTTTAATTAAAAATGATGAGGTCTTTGCAGGGCCGGATATGTGGGAGAGACGTTGTCATGTAGATATAAACAATAACCTTATACCGATGAGTGAAAGAATTGAGTGTAAAAGAGGCTGCAGGGATGGGGTATGTCTCAAAGAACCAGTATGCGAAGATTATGATGGCGGGAAAGACTACTATTCTAAAGGCATTGTAACTTGGGGTAAAGATGTGTCAACAGATGAGTGTCAAAATGACAAAACACTGATAGAATTTTATTGTGGAGCTAACGATGTTAGTTTATTGGATGCGAATAACGACATAACTGACGGTTTTTACGCTTCCGAACAATGGGAACAGATCAGTGTAATGTCAAAGCAGGATGATAGTCCTCTTTGGGATGATGATCTTTGGGATGGTGAATCTGAAACATTCACGTCTAACAAATATTTTACTTTACAGGCAGATTATGAACCTTTCGGAAGAGACTATAGTGGAACTTCCAATTACGTTTATATTGTCTTCTATAGAAATAGCAATGCTGCAGGAACTTGGCCGGAACGAACGTTTGATTTAACTGTTGATGGTAAGGTTATAACGGTTTATTTGCCATCCATAACATACACGTATCCTGAGCATTACGAAGGTGCTAACCTCCTATCTTTTTACGTTACAGAAGACGGCTCAACTTATTATGCCAAAAGAGACCATCAACCAACTACAAACTATGGTGAAACTAACCTGAGCGGTTCAACTTATGGTTATGACCCGGTGGAGAAGCTGAGATTTTGGTATCATTTAAACATGAGTATGGATATGAGTCCTTCAGAAGCCTTTTCTCCTGAACATCTGGCAAGGTCAAGCGGTGGTAAAATAAGGAAAGAGACCTTTGAATGTCCGTACATGTGTGAAAATGGAGCGTGTGTGAAAGAAACAGAACCTGAAACTTGTTCAGATGGAACATCTTACAATGAATGCTCCGAGGACAGGCCATCGTACTGTGAAGAGGGGAGCTTGGTTGATAAATGCAGTGAATGTGGTTGTTCTTCTGGTTATGAGTGTAAAGAGGACGGAGGTTGTGAGTTTATAGAAGTTGTTGTAAACGAAACGCTACCTGAAGTGTGTTCGGATGGGACGATATACGATAAATGTTCCGAAGATAAACCTCTGTACTGTGAAGAGGGGAGCTTGGTTGATAAATGCAGTGAATGTGGTTGTTCTTCTGGTTATGAGTGTAAAGAGGAAGGAGGTTGTGAGTTTATTGAGGTTAATGAAACTGAAGAATGGGAAGAGATAAAACCGGGCGCGGAAGTTTCTATGAACATAGACAAAACAGAAATGGGTGTCACGAAAATAGAAATTTCGGTCAAAAACCCGGCAAATCAGGTTTCCATAACAATAACGAAACTTGAGCACAAGCCTGCGGAAATTGTAAAGGAAGTTTCCGGGAAAGTCTATCAGTATCTTGAAGTAAAAAAATCGAATCTTGAAGACACCAACATAGATAAATCCAAGGTCGAATTCAAGGTCGAAAAGACGTGGATTTCTGAGAAAAAGATAGACAAATCCAAAGTGAATCTCAACAGGTATACGACTGAATGGGAAAAGCTTCCTACGATTATTGTTGCTGAGGATAAGGATTACATACACTATGAGGCTGAAACTCCAAGTTTTTCCGTATTTGCCATAACGGGCGAAGAATTGGCTTGCAAGCTTGATTCCAAAAGATGTGTTAAAAAAGAACTGCAGAAATGCAAATCTGACGGTTCATGGGAAACTGTTGAGAATTGTGAATATCTTTGTTTCAGAGACAAATGCTTTGAACCTCCGAAAACAATAGAGATCAGAGGAGAGAAGTTGTTTGACTTAGAGGAGATAGGGAAGAGTATCGATGTGATATACATTGGGGTAATAGTGATTATAATCTTGATAATTGTGATTTTTTCTTTCAGCAGGTTGGAGAGACATTCGAAACCAAGGAAGGAAAAGAGTAAAAAAGAATAAGCTCTTATACCATGATCCTCAGCTTCTTCGAGCTGAGTGCTCTCAGAAGCTTCCTGCCCTCTTCCGAACGCTTACGAATTCTTATATTACCGTTCTTGCCCACCGCTGGGGAGAAGAGGTATTCGTCTCCATCGTAAAGATCGACCTGTTGACCAGTGAATTTCTTCTCGACCTTTATGTTAAAGAACGCGCCCTTCTCTCCGATAAGGTGTTTTATCTCCTGTTTGAGTGTTCTCTCAAGAGGTTCGACAGATATTCCTATTCCTGTTTTCTTCTCCAGTTCCGAGATGTTCTTTCCCTGCCTGCCGATAACTTTAGGGATGGCCTCGTTCCTTACCTTGAGAACAATCCTGCTGTCTGAAAGGAATTCTATCTGGAGGTCTCTGCTGATTTTGCCTAGCTCTCTCTTTATTATCTGGGTCACGTTTTCCTTGAGTTTTTTGGGAGCCTCCTTTATGGGGATTATGACGTTTTCCTCTCCGAAGGTGTAGATTTCGTATTCCAGCTTCTTGGTCTCAAAATCCTTCACCTCAACTACAGGCCTCGCCAGGTCTTGCTCAGTCATGCCTGTCGGAACCTTCACCGTAAGGTTGAGTTCGTAGGTTTTCCCTATCTTTCCGTTCTTTATGTAGATCACTGTATCGATAACGTGCGGGATCATTCCAAGTTCTATCCTCCCGATGAATCTCTGTATTGCCGAAATTATATCGGTGGAGTGAACAACGCCTATCATTCCGACTCCTGCCAAACGCATGTCGGCAAACACGCGGAAATCCCTGGTCTTTCGGATCTCATCGAAAATCGTGTAGTCCGGCCTCACCAACAGCAGGAGTTCTGCCGTCTTCTCCCAATCGTTTTCTAAGGGTGCGTACTGGGTGATTTCAGGATCTACCTGAAGGTCTCTCGGCTGCTCGAAGGTTTTGACCACTTTGCTTTTTTTGGAAAGGAAGTTCGCAATGCTCGCAGCGAACGTGGACTTCCCAGAGCCGGGCGGCCCTGCTATGAGAATGCCCTGCGAACCTTTAAGTATCATTCTCTCCAGTTCTTCATGGAGCCTGTAGTCCTTCAGTTCAAGTTTGACAATCGGTTTAACGGCAGTAACTTCCGAACCCGAGGAGAACGGAGGTCTTGTGATCGAAATTCTGTGTCTACCCATTTGCACTACCATCGCGCCATGCTTTCCTATCTCTATAAAGGAACTCGGATCCTTGTGGGTTTTTGATAGGACTTCATAAATTATGGATTTCAGTTCATTATCCTTTATGAGCTTGTCCCGAAGATGGACGAGCTTGACATCCCCTGGTTTTCCTCGTTTGGCGTATGGTTTAACGCCCACTTTAAGATGTACGGATTGCGTGTCTGGTGTGAAGAACTTCTCCAGTTCTATTGTTTTTTCTCCGATGTCAAAGGGGATGTACCAGACTGAAACATCTTCAGCCTCGCCGACCAAGGCCTGAACGTAATCGCTCGTTAGAAGCGTGGCGCTCTCTTTAACAGCAAAGTCCCTTATTAACGCGTCAATCCTCCCTTTCTTAGCGAGGTTTATATCCTCCTGGGTCGGCCTGGTTCCGTCAAAACTCAATTTAATTCCATGCCTATCGCAGAGTTTTCGTATTTTCTTTATCTCGTCCAGACCACGGAAACCCGTATCCTTCCCTCGGGAAGCCTGCGCCTGTAACTCATCAATCACTATTCTTGGTATGACTACCTTGGTCTTGTCCAGCTTCCCTTTTTCTATCAGTTCCGTGAGCTTCCTGTTGATCAGAACAGAAGTGTCAGGAACTATTGTTTTTGAATTTTTCATGTGTGTTATTTTTTTCATTCTTTTCATCATATTATCACCTATGTATGATAATTCCAAAGAAGTAATCTTTGAATATCATTTTAAATATCATGTTTATCTTGAAATCATGATTAATTAATTAATTAAGTAGACCTATGGCTTTAAAAATGGATATTATGAAATATTTTTGGAAATTTCCTCGATTTTCAGCATTTTTTCCTTCCCTGACCGCATGTCCCTGAGCTTCAATTTATTCTTCGCTAGCTCCTTCTTTCCGATAAAAACCACGTAGGGGATCCCCAAAGAATTCGCATAACTGAGGTTGTTCGAAATCCCTCTCCCCAAAAGATCGATCTCTGTTTTTATCCCGAGCTTTCGAAGGGCTTTCGCTATCTTTATCGATTCCTTCAGGGTTTGGATGGGTATAACCAAGACCTGCGTAACGGTTTTAGCCCTTTCTTTCTTTTTCTTTTCCTTGAGCGCCTCGAGTATGGGTTCGAAACCGAATGAAAGTCCTGTTGCAGGGTATTCTCCCCTTCCTATAAACATCCCGATCATCTTGTCGTATCTCCCTCCGCCCAAGACAGCAGAGGTTACTTTCGAATTCTTGAGATAAATTTCATACACAGGACCGGTGTAGTATTCAAGTCCACGAGCGAGAGAAATGTCTATCCGTATATCCACATTCATAAGTTCGCAGTATTCAAAGAGTTCCTTCAGTTCTTTAACTCCTTCCCTCCCTTCTCCGCTTTTCATCATTCTTTCTGTTTTTTTCAGAACCTCTTTGTTGCTCCCTTTAACCTTCAAAACCTTCAAAATATTTTCTATTTGTTTTTTCTCGAAACCTTTGTTCTCGAGCTCATCACTAACGGATTTGATACCGAATTTCTCGAGCTTGTCTATCGAGAGGATCGCATCCATCTTGTTCTCCTTTATCCCTGCGTAATCCAATATCCCGTTCAATAGCTTTCGGTTATTAACCTTTATCACAATGTCCAGACCCAACGTTCTGAAAACCTCATCCGCTATCGCAAGGACCTCTGCATCCGCAAGCATTGATTTCGTTCCGACAATATCGGCATCGCACTGTGTAAATTCTCTGTATCTTCCGAGCTTTACAGGCCCGTCCCTCCATACAGGCTGAATTTGATAACGCTTGAAGGGCTTCGGAAGGTTCGGGCTCATCCCCACAACTTTAGACAAAGGAACTGTCAAATCGTATTTAAGGGCAAGATCCCTGCCTCCCTGATCTTTCATTCTGAATATCTCTTTGGTTATCTCTGCTCCTCCTGCGAACTTCGCGGACAAAACATCGAACCTCTCGATCGCAGGGGTCTCTAGAGGTGAATAACCGTATTTCTCGAATACCTCTCGAAATACATCTATCACTTTCTGCCTCATTATACTATCCTCTGGCAAAAAGTCCCTTACTCCCCTAGCGTTTATTAATTTAAATTTTTCTGGCATGTTTACCACTTTATTATTTGGTTTAGCTGTTATTTTAATTTCTCTTCTTAAAAATGAAAAATGGTTAAAGAGACTCTTTAAAGGCCCTTTTCGCCGCTTTTTTAATTCCACCCCTTTCTTGCAGCCTCTTTAAACTTCCCTGTGAATCAGTTATTATTCTTTTCAGGTCTCTCCTGTAGAGATTTTTTACCCTGTAGATTCCTTCTTCTCCCTTAAAGGGCTCGATATCAACATACCTACCCAAATCGATTTTACTTTTTGAAAAGGCAATCTCCTTGCGGTCTTCAGGTCCCAACTGCACAAGGTTAACATGCACATCTCCGTATGCAGTATCCTTAACCATGGTATTCGCTATGACCATTCCCCTTTCATCATTGAGTTCCTTGAGGATTTTTTCATAACCACTGTCTGGTTGAAGGTATGAAAGAAAATCATTTTCAATGTACATCTCTTCCTCTGAAAGTTGAGGGAATTCGCCATCAGCATCCATTGCCTCTAAAATTGAGGTGTGTATGTTTGTTAAGGGTCCTCCCACACTGGTCGTGAAAGATCTTTTGTACCCCTTATCCTCACAAAGTTTTTTCCATGCCTGCACTGCCTGCAAAACACCTGATGCCCCTATTGCATGACCGCAAACCTTCAAACCTCCATACGGGTTTGTTTTCCCTGATATTAGGAGATTTACTATTTCCCTTTTATCAAAACCGAGTTCTTTAAGAAACGCTATCTCTATGCTTGGAAATGCATCATGAATAATGGCAAAATCTTCAGCAACGGTCTTTCTAAGATATTCCAGGGATACCCCCGCGTTCTTACACGCACGTTTGTATGACAGTCTGATTGATTGAAAATAATCTACCGGTCCTTTCCTGTCGCTTACCGAAGGCGAAGCCACTCCCTGACCGGTTCCCCTTATCCTGACTATCCTGTCATTCAGTGGTTTTTCGGGAGGGTGTTTTGACAACAGAATTGCGCATGCACCATTGCTTGTAGGGACAACATCGTATATCTTAAAAAGCTGTGTTATCCTGTCGGTTTTTCTGTACTTACTAAAATCAACTTCGTCTTCATGATACTGCGCTTCCGGCCAATTTTTTCCTCTCTTGTACTTTCCAACCGATATGCGTGAAAGTATGTGTTTGCTCAGACCGCCCTCACCGAGACCAAACCAGTCTACAAGAGGGCTCATGAGCAGATCCCCTTCATCCAACATTCTTAAAAATTTTCTTTCTCTCTTGCCTACGGCACTTAGAAGGGTTTCCTTGATTGTTTCTTTATCCTCCCCCATCAATTCACAACCAAGAACCAAAGAATATTCCATGTTTGGGTGGTGAGCAATGTGGTTATATGCTCTTGACAGCGCTTCTCCTCCGCTTGATGAAGTTACCTCAACAGGGCTGATTATCTCGCAATTGTGTAAGTTCAGTCCAACTTTTTCTGCAATTTCAATTGATATCTCACCGCTCTTTTTTCCGAAACCTCCGGGCACCATGGATGCCAGACCAAAGCTGTCTATTTTATCGATAGGGATGCCTGTCATCTTTAGGGCATTGTTCACGGCTTCATATGCCATCTCTTCAAATTCCATTTCCGGCCTGTAAGTGAATCTGGTTGAAGCTCCACCCACAATGTAAACGTCTGATCCCAATCAATCACCTTATTTTTAAAAAATGAAGATAAGAAATAAATTCTTGAATTACACGTCAAAAACCTTTATTTTCTGGCTTGGTAGCTCAACTATCGCTGCCTTTCTGAATTCCGGGAGGGCGGCGTTGATAAAAAGCGTGCCTCTGTGTTTCATGTATCCTGCGGATTCGTGTATGTGCCCGAACACGTGGAGGACTGGTTTGATCCTTTCTATTGCCTCCCTCAGTTCCATAATGCCTGCATTGCTCCCGAAATAGCTCATGTCCAGTATATCGAAGGGAGGATCATGTGTTATAACGATCAATTTCTTCGGATCCTTACCCTTTGCAAGTTCCAGCATTTTCGAATAATATCCCCAGTCAACCCCCAGGAAATAGTAGTTCTTGTACTTGACCACCTCGTTGTTAAGGATCTTAACTTTCTTGTTTTTCGTTTTCATTTCATAGTCCCAGTTTCCACGGACAACGAAAGTTTGAATCTTCTCCTTATCCAAAATCTTCTTTGCGAAATCCTCTGAAAGGAAATCGCCAGCGTTTATAATAACATCTACCTTCTCCTTCTTCGCCAGTTCGTCCACGTTCTTTGCGAAAATCTCTTCCCTGTGGTAATCCGCAACGCATAGGACTCTCATAAAAATCAATTTAGCCTTTTCAAATATTTAAATTACTTGAGCATATCCAGGCAGACCAGGCAAAGGATTTTGGAGAAATCCGAAAGCTCGCGTATCGAGATGTACTCATTCGCCATGTGCGCAACCTCTTCCCCGGGTGAATACCCAACAGCAAGTATCCCCTTCCCTACAAGGGGTTTAACAACAGTACTCCCGGAAAGGCCCTCGACTTTAGGTTTACCCCCTATCACTTCCTTTGCGTGCTTACTTATGGAATGAACGAGAACGTTGTCCTTCTCGACCTCAATCGGTCCCTGGTTATCAACAACCTCCAGCCTGAATTTCGCTTTTTTATTCCTTTTTCTTACCTTCCTTAACATGTCTTTTATATCCTTTATCACGGTTTTTGCCTTCTGGGATGGAATGTATCTGAAATCCAAAAGAACCTCACATTCACCAGGAACTATGTTTGCTGCCGAGCCTCCCTTTATAACTCCAAGGTTTTTCGTGGGGTCTGACAAAAGCCAATGTTTTCTGAACCTCATCCTGTACTTCTTAAGTATGTTCAGGAAGTCGATCATATTCCATATCGCGTTCACACCCCTTTCAGGTCTCGATCCATGCGCCTGCTTTCCGATAGAGGTAATTTTAAGGGAAAGTAAACCCTTCTCAGCAACGTAGACCCTTTTCATTCTGTGCGCTACATCCGGCACTATCCCGTATTCACCCTTTAATTTCCCTTCGTTAGCCAGGTAGTACATCCCGTATTTAGATCCCCTCTCCTCATCCGCCACGCAGGCAAGGATAACCTGACCGCGAAGGTTCTTTTCGAAACGCTTGAGTATTTTCCCTGCCATCAGTGTACTCGCCAGAGGGCCTTTGTTGTCATTCGTTCCCCTCCCATACGCTTTTCCTCCCTTCACCTTCATTTTGAAAGGATCTGTTTTCCAGCCATCTCCCGCAGGGACCGTGTCTAGATGACAGGCAATGATTATCCTTGGTTTCCCCTTTCCCACATAACCTATTATATTTGTTCTTCCCTTTTCCTTCTCGAAAATTCTGTATTTTATCCTGTTCTTACGGAAGAACTCCCTAACGACATTCGCCGCCCTCCATTCGTTACCGGGAGGGTTCGTTGTATCCGCAGCTATCAATTTCGAAAGAAGTGTGATCATCTCTTTTTTCTGAGAATCAACCATTTTCGAAACATTCATATTTTTATAATATATTCCTTTACCTATTAATTGATATGATAGAGACGAAAACGCTCGTTTTCCGTACGAAATCCGGAACGGATGTAATAGACATTACCAAGGAAGTTTCTGAAGAAATAAAAAAATCCAAGATAAAGTCAGGGGTTGTTTCCGTCTTTGTAACGGGCTCCACAGCCTCGATCTCCACGGTGGAATATGAACCGAATCTTATAAATGATATCAAGAGAGCGCTAGAAAGGATTGCTCCTGAGGGCGGGGATTACGAACACCACAAAACATGGGGTGACGACAATGGAAGCGCTCATGTACGAGCGACTTTAATGAAGCCAGGTATTACGATCCCATTTAAGGGCAAAAAACTGTTTTTGGGAACGTGGCAACAGGTCGTTCTCCTAGATTTCGATACCAGGGACAGGGAGAGAGAAATAGTTCTGCAGATTATCGGAGACTAGTCCCTTTTGTATAGGTTTATCCCATAAAACTTCGATATCTTATACAAAGTCTTGTCGTCAGGTTTGAATCCGCCCTCTATTCTTCGAAGGAGAGATGGGGGGATCCCCATTTTCTGGGCGGCATCATCCTGTTTAAGATTTCTTTCTTCCCTCGCGTCTCTGATCTTTTTTGAGAAGTCCGAAATAAGTTCTCTCGGTTCCTCCTCGAATTCTTCCTTCCTAACGACTCTCCTGCTGATGACAGCCCTTATCCTCTCGGTTGGTATTTCCTTTCCCAGTTTCATGCAGTCCTCACATACGTCGAGTAAAACCCCATCAAGTTCTATTTTCCTCGGGTTAGAAACAGTTTTCCCACAAACTTCGCACTCGCTCACTTTCCCACTGCCTTGGTTTAATAATTTATACCAACTTTAACTTCTGAAATGTCCCAGCCGCCTGTTCCTGAGAACTTAAGCGTGTTCAGGCCTTTCGAGGCATGACTTGTTGTGAATTCAATTTCGTTCTCTCCAATTCCAACATCTTGAACATTAAGATCGTTTCCGTTCAGCTCTATGTTCAAATTGCCCTCCTTTAGAACCCTTTCCACATTAAAGGATATTTCTCCCTTTCCCCTGCCAAGAAGATTGTAGTCATCTTCAGTTATGTTAAACTCACGAGTTCGCTCGGCCCTTGTGGTGGATAAGACTATATCCAGCTTCAGATTATCTATCTGGAAAACGTTATTAGCCTTTAAAGAAAGTATGTTGTCCCCAATCTTCGCGATATGCGCAATATCAGAATAGTTCAGCTTTATCGAAACCAGGTGGGAGGGATCCTGTTCCCTGTATATCTGATGCCCATTCAGCTTGATCGTGATCTCCCCTGTTTGAGAGCTGGTCGTGTAGAAGCGGAGGTTTCCCTGGTGCCACGCCTCCATTTCGTTGGGGAAGATCTCAAAGGAAAAGAACTTTTCATCACCGTATTCTGCAATTATTTTGAAGTTCTTCAGGTTGTATGTATTCGATGCCCAGAACTGAAAACCAGGATCAGCGGCTGAAATCTCCAAAACGTTTGAGCTCTTCACGCTGTCCTTTTCTATCGGAAATTCATAATGGTTCAGGTTCGCTATCCTTTCGAAAACAACCTTTCCGTTCCATTTTATAACAAGGTTGCTCAGAAGGTTTGTCTCGCCCGTGTCAAAACTTACCTTCACACTTCTCAGATCGTTAAGTACATGCTGACCGACCTGAACATTAAATTTCTTTGTGTCAGGCTGCGTAATCCCGAACCATGCTGCTGAGGATACCTTAACGTTCGGTAAACTCGTCGCACCTCCAATCTTTAGGTTCTCTGTCTGGGGTCTTCCCAGAACGAATGAACCGAAACTCATACTTCTCTCAACATTCTGTTCGGAAAAGCCGACGCTTCCGAGCGAAGAGAAAGAAGTCAATGATCTGTAGTTACCTGTTATTCCCCCGCCACCCCAGTCCGCCAGGGGGGTTCCAAACGCTATCAACAGGCCTATAAGAATGAAGGCCACAACCAGCAACACCGCGAAAGACATACTTTCGTCCATTCTTTTAATAATTTGTGGGGAAAGTTTAAATATGCAGGTTGAGTATGGTTTTATGAAAATTTTTAAGGTTCATTATGCATTTCCAGACACTTCTCTGGTCAGTGGTAAATTTTTAAAGTTTATTGTCTTAGGAATGTAATATGAGTTCAGAAGAACACAAAGGCAATTTAAAAAATTATGCACTTTTGGCAGCAGGTTTAACACTGACAGCAGTGGCAATAAAAAAAGGTCCAGAGATATACGAAAGTGTAGCAGAAAAGATAAGGAAGATAAGGACGGACAATTTTATTAAAAGAAGAAGGAAGTTTGACTATTGTTAAAACTCTAATTCTCAATCCTAACGAACTTCAAATAGATCAGAACAGCTGAAATGATCATGATTATAATTCCAAAATCGCTGATTCCCGGGAATTCTGCAGGTGTCCCTATTATTATTTCCAGCCAATCGCTTTCTAAAATCTGTGGGTCGACCGTGGAGGTCGCAGTCGCAGTCAGATTGAAGGACCCGAAAGATTTTGGATATAGAATTGCTCTAACCTCTTTGAATTCCTGAGGATTCATGCCCAAATCGATATCTTGATTTCCTGTTTCCTCAAATACTATATCTGATAAATCTAGCGAAAGGTGTATTATATCACTTATAAGCTGGGAGTTTCTGACGATAATTTTTATTACTGCCTTTCTGGCTATGATTGCCTGGAATCTCTCGTCTATCTCAAACCTAACCATTCCCAGGAATATCCTTGTGTACGTATCGAATCCTGACTTGGTTTCCCAGTTGCCTGCGTTGTCTATTGCTAGCGACCGGAAGTGGAAAGTGTATTCGTCGATATCCGTAGTTCCTGCCACCAACCCTGCATCAAATGTTATGTTCGTTTCCGTTGTGCATTCACCGTCAAAGAAGGTTATGTTTGTAATAGGTTCTTCCGGTTCTCCTGGAGGTTGGTACTTATACTGGATTACGTAACAATCTATTCCGGACAAATCATCCGTCCCATTCCATGATAAGTTAAAGGACGTATCTGTTGTGTATGTTGTGAGTATTTTTACTGATGATGTCGGAGGTGTTTGGTCAACCATGAATTCAACCGGG